>JGI24147J20444_1000967_pt1 | contig 15243 bp, 15 predicted proteins | sample BarGraIncub1133A_FD_20444 | JGI IMG/M metagenome (IMG submission 20444) | reverse complement strand
ACCCGTTCTGCCAATTGGTAGGGCGGGTTTGCCATAATCAGATTCGCATATGGCGAATAATGAGAAGTTTGAAATATTGCTGACAATCGAGAGATATGGCGGATCGAATTTATTAGGTGAGGAGTAGATTGGATATGAGTGATTATGAGGGCTGTAGACATCAATTGGAAATATAATAGAAATATCAACTTGGATTATAACGAAAGACTAATAATTTAATAGGAGGAAGATATTTTGAAGAAACCGGCAACCTTATTAATATGGATTGGAATAATTTCCACGTTCATTAATGTGGTCTTTTTTTTACTAATGCGTTCTATTTGGACATTTGTTGATGTCAGCGTTGTATTACCTGCATCTATTCCGTTTTTATTTACATCTATTTTTATGGGAATTATGGTTATTCAGTTTCTGTATTTTATTGGACTATTAGCATTAAAGTTTTTTAAGAAAAGCTTTAGGCTAGTGCTACCGCTAAAGATCGTATCCTATTTTATCATTTTTCTGCAGGTAATCATATTAGGCCTTAATATTTATCTATACAGGATGGGAAACTGCAATACGATAATATTTAGAGCGTTTGTACAGATGCTTCCATATTTTGGTATTGTTTCTTTGATCATATATTTTACATTTATACATCCGTTCCTTAAGATTGGTAAAAGCAAATCATTTAGGCTGATTATCATAGCAGGAATTATCGTAGTCTCTGTGATGATGATCATGAATATAAGACCGGTGCATATAACATCTGAACCGGTTTTGCAATATGTCAACCCGACTACGATAGCGGTCATATGGACAACGAATGTAAACAGTACAGGCGAAGTCTTATACGGACAGGATGCAGGGCACATGAAAACGGCATATGAATCAGAAGACGGATTAATCCAAGCTAATTCAAGACTGCATAAGGTTCAGATACCGGTTGGTGATATGAAAGAATTGGTTTATCAAGTGAAAAGTACGAAAATTAACAACGTTTATCAGAATAATGTTGAATACGGAAATACAGCTATGAGTTCCTTAATAAGTTATAAGCCTTCTTGGAGTAATGAGGAAGTGTCGTTTTATGTATTAAATGATATTCATAATCATAGGCAAAGTTACAAGGACTTTTTAACAGGAAGAGATTATGATTTCGTGGTATCCAACGGAGACGCTATTACGTCTGTAGATAACCCGAATGTTATCATAACGGATTTTTTGAATCCAATCGGTAAAGCGACCGGTGGCAGTAAACCTGTGTTTTTTGTCAGAGGCAATCATGAACCAAGAGGAGGAGACGCAAGGGATCTGAAAGATTATCTGGAGCTCCCGCAGAATAAATATTATTATACGTTTACTTTTGGCCCCGCTTTTGCTATTGTCTTGGATTCCGGTGAAGATAAATTAGATAGTCATCGTGAATACAGTGGTTTGGGAGATTTTGAAAACTATAAAAAAGAAGAAACCGAATGGCTTAAAAGCATATTGAAGAGTGAGGAATATCAGGCTGCAAAATATCATGTGGTTTTTGTACATATACCCCTTAATACATTTATTGAGGGAGAAGATAATTGTTTAGAATCCTATGAAGAACAATGGCGTCACATGCTTTCTGAAGCAGGGATCGATGTTGCTTTTTCAGGACATACCCATGTTCCACAACTGTTGCAGCCCGGCGAATACGATGCATCCTTTCCAACTGTTATCGGAGGGGGAGATGCCTGGTCAAGTGAGGGCTACCTATCTGTCAGAACTGAGATTACTCCACAGCAGTTAACTGTTTATTTTGAAAATGCAGATGGAACAAAGGAAGAAGTGCTTAAAATCCGATAGAAAAATTGTAGGGGATAACGATTCGAGTGCTAATAAATAGTTATAAGAACCGTGGGTAGTAGCAGCGTGCCGCAGAACAAATCGAGCTTGCTGCTGGACGGCAAAGCAGTCAGACTGACCGCGTATACCATTGCGGGCAACAACCTGTCCAAGCTCCGTGAGCTTGGACAGGTTCTGCATTTCGATGTGCGCTGGGACGGCGCAGCGGGTACCATCCCAATCGACACCACGCAGGATTATTCGAACCAATAAATCCAATGTCTCGAAGTGTCATCTAACCCTATTGCAACGATAACAAGATAGAAGTTGTACAAATAGTTGTACAGCTTCTATCTTTATGAAAAGTAACGTGAAAAGAACCACCGTAAATCTAATTGCTGAACCTTAAGTTGTTGACATTGATTTGACAATATGTATAACAAAGTAATTCTCATTGGAAGACTCACAAAAGATCCAGAATTCCATAGTGCTGAAAACGGCAATAGAGCGACGTTCTCTCTTGCTGTAGATCGCGATTATGAAATCGAAGGTCAGCCAAACGCTGACTTTTTTGATGTAGTGGCCTTTAAGGATAAAGCGGATTTTATAAGCAAATGGTTCAAGAAAGGAATGCTTGTCCTGATCGAAGGCAGGTTGCAGTCACGGGTAAGGAAAGACAGAGAAGGCAATAACCGAACCTTCGTTGAGGTCGTTGCAGATAAATCCAAATTCGCGGAGAAAAGAAAAGCGGAAATGAGCAGTGAGGACAATAACTCTTGATTTATGCCACTAAAAAGCATTTTAGTTTTTCAAGAGATAATTATATCAACAAAATCCCTGTATTCTCAATTCTCAATTGATACAGGGATTCCTTTATTCCGTTTGGCGCAAATCTGAGCACAATCATACAAAAGTTATTAGACGATTTTAGACGGGCTTAAAGCTGTAGGTAGCTTTGAATGTTTTGATATATTGCACATACATTGTACAATTATTATTAACATTTATGTGAATATAGACAAAAAGCGAATACTATCAAAATTCATGTCACATTTTACTGCTCTTAAAGGATATATAATTGAAGACACTTGAAGGGGGTGGGTCCAATGGGTTGTTCTACATAGATGTGGTAAGCTGAAAAAACGAAAGGATTTGTACAGACCCATAAAATGTAAAATTAACAAATGAAATGTAAAATACAATGAAAAATCTAAAAAAATCTGTTATGATGGTTTTGGCTATTGCTATAATGGTCAGTTGCTTTTCTTTTCCGGCAATGGCCGTTACATCAACTCCTGAGGTTGTTGTCACTTCAACTCAGAGCGCTCAATCAGTTTTACGGAAAATAAGGCACGAAGTTACTTTCATGGGATTTAGTGATCACCAAGAAGCAGTTAATACTAATAAAGCTGAGGTTTTTACAACTAATTACACCTGGTATAAGATGTGTGCGCTTGGCGGTATAAGCTATTGGAACGATTCTCAATATTCTGCAACAGTGTCATTTTCTGATTGGGCCATGAGAAATGCAGCGGGATGGTGTTATACCGATACGTCAAAGACCAGTCCTGAAAATGCAACACTTAGAATATGGATTTGACAAAGCAGTCCAACCGTACATACCAGTTTAATGCAGGGGGCCTCCCCCCTGTATTAACAGATAGGGGGCAGCCGATGTATAGATTTATCCAGAAATACGCTTCGTTAATACCTGTATTGTTACTGTCAATGTTTCTTTCTGCATGTAGTACCGGCTCCATTAAGGAAGGGCAATTGGAGTATACCGCTAATCAAATTATCCCACCATCCAAAGCTGGTGCTTCATTGGCTGCTATGACTTACGATGGTGCTGTGTGGGCTCTTTATGGAAATGCAGAATATTATACGATTATTTCTTTTAATAACGATGGACAAAGTCTGTCTTCCATGCGTATTGAAGAACTGGAAAACATATCTGGATTTACGGTGACACATGACGGGATTATTGTATTAGTTGCGGAAACAAATAATGCGCTTGAAGTTAATAAAATAGGCATTGATGGCACAGTTTTGTCGACCACTCAAGTGGATATTAAGGTAGCAGGAGTTAATAATCCGGTGGAATGTATTTCAGCTATTGCTGAACCAACCGGAAGTATTTATATTGCATGGCGAAGTGCGGGTACCAACGGAATCACTTGTCTATCCGAAGATGGAATAACATTATTTACTCTTTCCACTAACGATACGATATATGGCCTTGCTTTATTGGACGATAATCCAATCGTTCTGTTAAATGGTAATCAACTGAGAATGATTGATAAAAAAGAAATGGCTTGGTCTTCACCAGTTGATTTAAAGGGAGCATATAAAAACATATTTTCCGGTGATAAAGGGATAGCTTACTTAGATGATGGTCAATCCTTGATTGAATTTGATTATAATAAAAATACTCGCACTAAATTATTTGATTGGACTGCACTAGGAATTTCATCTCCGGGTTGGATGGTTAAAAATAATAGTGTATTCGTTGCTTATACCTATCAGGATGGCGTTCAGACTATAACGGCGCAGGAAATAAAGGACGGAGAAGCGGACACTCGCAAGGTCATTACACTGGCGACATCTAACGTTGGTGCCATCAGAAAGGAAATTTCGGAGTTTAACGATTCGAATACTGAGTATCGCATTGAAGTCAAAGAATATAATGAGAATAACAAGGACAGTTTGCTTACGTTAATGTCTACCGGTAATGTTCCTGATATTATGCTTTTTACCAATGATGATTTGTTTACAAGAGTCTTTTCTACGCAGGCATTAGGAGCGAAAGGGTTTTTTGCCGATATTAATGAATATATTGAAAATGATCCTGAACTGGATCAGGCAGACTTTCAAAGCAATATTTTTTCTGCGGCAATGGAAGGTGAAAAGATTTACGAGCTTCCTTACTCCTTCTGGGTAGATGCTATTGCTGGTGACGCAAAAACCTTGGGCTCAGAACCTGGTTGGACATTTGAAGATTTGCAAGATACGATGAAATCAATAAACTTTGAAGGATACCTATTTGGGCCAAATCTGTCACGGGAAATGGTTTTAGATCTAATGTTGTTTTATAATATGGATGAGTATGTTGATTGGGAAACCGGTACCTGCTCCTTCAACTCCAACAACTTCCAAAACATGCTTGAGTTTATAGAAAAATATGCTCCTGCAACCGGAGAAGGGTCTCATGATTCCGAGCAAAAGCTTATTGCAGATGGCAGGCAGCTGCTAATGTATCAAACGGTTGGAAGTCCGAACTACTTGCAGGTCTTTGATTTCTTTTTTGGGGAGGCTGTATTAAAAGGGTTTCCCACTTCATCGGGGTGCGGGAATGCTATCATCTATGACGGAAGCTTTTCCATCTCGGCAAATACGAAATATAAAGACGGGGTTTGGTCGTTTGTACGACAGTTCTATACATATGATTACTATCTCAGCCACCAGGAGAGTTTTGCTGTATTTCCCATCAATTCTGAGGCATTAGAGCACACCTATCAAAAAAGTGGAGAGAAGTTCACAATCTCTGTAGGCGGTGAAGGAGAAGAAGGTGCTTTCAAAATTGAGGTTGGCAACACTACTGAAAATGATATTAAGCGCATTCGTGCCCTCATTTCAGGCTTGGATAGGGTAGCGCGGCGAGATTACAATATCTCCGACATTGTTCAAGAGGAAGCCAATGCCTTCTTTACTAAGCAAAAAACTCTTCAAGAGGCAACTGACCTGATACAAAATCGGGTACAGATTTATATTGCTGAACAAAAATGAACATATAGATGAGGGAACGACAATTTTCACATATCTCCTATCTGAAGCTCTATAGCACATACAAACAATGGCGAATGCTACGGCACCCTAGCATCCAGCATGACGAGCATGCCCACCGTTTTAAGCTGACTGCCCTAATCGAAAATGTCATAGAGCATAATGCGGTTATTCACATCGACATTGGTCTGATGGGCAAAGACGTTAAGACTTCCGTCCGTGAACAGTTCAAGGGCTAGAGTAATGGATGCCGCCTACGGCTCCGGCTGACGAAGAAGCTCTTCTCGCAGGTTCTTCAGCGTGGGCGGTTCGCCTACGTAATTCTTCATATAGTCGCGGTACACATTGGCCACGCAGCGTCCGATAATAGACTTTTCATGCGCACCAACACGATCAGGCTTCATCACCTGTTCGCATAGGGACATAATGAACTGCGTTTTGAGTATAAGCGGGTTTTCCGTTTTGCCGTCTACCTCGCCGTAGCCCTTTGCCATATGTTGCAATGCAAGCGAAAGATACTGGAGACGTTCATGTGGCTTATTTTCGAAAATATGAAGAATCAACTGATAAACAATCTGATTAGAAATTGATGGTTACTATAAAGTGAACTGCACATTATGTTTATATTCGGAGGTAAAGGGTAACTTATGTTTATAAAAGATGAACACAGCAACAATACGGGCAAGGATGACAGCCAAAGCGGTGCGGAAGAAAATGAAGAATTAAAAGAGCAACTACACTACGTTTTGACAACGGAGAATCCGTTATCGGTGGCTCGCGCGTCTGAGCGTAAGAGAGAGATTATGCGCGTTCTAATCAGTTTCGGAATTCTGCTGATATACGGCGCTTTGCTTTGCTATCTGGTACCTTACACAAAATATCTAGCCGATAGAACCTATCAAATTGCTCCGACATTCATATTGCAAGAATCTCTGCTGCCGCTGTTCTGGATACTGCTCGGGTGGACTATTATGCAGGCTTCTAGCGTTGTAGGGCTTGTCGGGAAACGGCAGTCGAAAGCTGGAATGGCAATATACATAACCGCAATTGCGTTTATAGTGCTGTATGTGGCGGCCCTGCTTCCTTTCTTAATAGAATCGATAAAATGCATGGTCCTGTCAAACCAATACTTGAAAAGTACTGGCAGTTTTTCGTATACATACCAAATCCCGTTGCTTTTTGAGAGGCTCGCTTATGGCCTGATTGGTTTTAGTTATAAATCGGGTATTTTTACCGTTTTGGGAATCATCCTCTGGCTCAGCAAACCGGAGAAGCGGAAAGGCCACCTTAAATCTAGAATTACGGGAACGAAGGCTTAAGCTCGCTGCGTTTTATTTGAGTGCGACATGGGGCGGCTCTTCGATCTTTATTTTTTGTGACGATTTGAATTGCCCATAATGTTTAAGAATGCGCCGAATATTCAATAGCAATGAGCTTCCCATTGTCCATAATACGGACAAGCCGTTATAGCAATAATATGCAGTTTTTTAATTTTGCACTAACGGCAACACAGTAGAGCTAAATAATTAAAATTGAGAAATACATCAATATTTCGCACGATGATGAGATTTATGGAAGTCATGGAGTAATGGTGCAGGTTTCCAACCCGGTATTTATCAGGTGGAAACATACACTAACAGTTCCGGACGTTCAGCCAAAGAATTTTATTAAATTAGCTGGCATTAAATACGAAAATTTATCCGGAGAGTTTATTGACAGAGCTGGAATTGGGCCTTTTGGTAAATATGAATATGAAATTGAATAAAGCCACTATTAAAGCTTCAAATATTTATATAATTGGATGTGAATTGTTCTAATGAAATATGCAAAAAAAATACCGCCAACAGATAAAACCTTAAGCGAACAATTGATGGGTGCCGGATGGAAAAAACTAAAAGAGCCGTCAAATCTTTGCATGGCAACCCTGCTTTCGATACCGTTTGCGTTCTTGTTGGGCGGAACTACTATAGGTATTATTTATTTATTAAGGCCTGCTTTATTTGACTTTTTAAAAGCGAGTTCGTTTGAGATTATTTTTAATATTGATCTTAAAATAGTACTGTACATCATTGTGTTATTTGTATTTATGGCTATACACGAATTGATACATGCAATATTTATCCCAAATTTTGCGCAATCTGATAACACTTTTTTCGGAATCAACGGTTTATTTGGATTTGTTTCCACGACAGAGCCTATAAAAAAGGGGCGCTTCATTGTTATATCTATCATGCCGTTTATTATCCTGTCTGTCATATTTCCAATTGTTCTTAATTTATTTCAATTGCTTAACGGATATATGCTGTTTCTGTGTTTGTTAAATGCTATGGGTTCTTGTGTGGATTTTTTAAATATTATACTTATTATTTTTCAAGTTCCCAATAAAAGTACAGTGATTAATAACGGATTTGAGACTTTTTACAATAACGTAAAATGAGCAATCTCGGCAGCTCGGAGGCAAATTTGAACGTCGTATTATCCATATACTGACAAGCCGTCATAGCAATAACATGGAGTTCATAACTTACCGAAGGGAGATACCATAAATCACATATACCAAGAGATGTCGGAGCACTAAAGCATTTTGAAAGGGTGTGTTAACAATGAGATTGATATTGATAGGAAGGCTATTGATGCCTTTTTTGCTAGCTTTGTCCTTGCAGACGTTTGTTTGCATTAAAACTCAGAAATTATTTTGGAAAATCCTTCCCTTTATCATCGATTTGATTGCATTCTTTTATGCGGGAGCAAGGTTTTTGGGTATTATTAGCTACGTAAATGATACAAAAGGGATTTATGATTGTGGCTTGACAGATGCAATATCAATCAGCTCAATGGCAACTGCAGGCCTAATTGGAATAGTAATAGCTTGGTTAGCTTATTTCTTTGTTAAGTTGCTAAAGCTCAAAAGATAGAATGAAATTTGCTACCCCAGTTGAATCGATTGATGAGTATGTGCAACTCAACGCAATATATTTTGTAGCTGACGAGTAAATCGGTTTTTTTGCCAACCTGCACATTATCCATATAAGGCGCAGCATCTTAATTATTTGCTTAAATATGCTTAATCTTCTCATTGGATAGCTTAAGCATATATACGAAAATAGCTTTAATAAGCAATAGGGCAAATCTCGACTTTTTGTCAGGAACAGATCGGTAAAAGTATTTAAATAAGATGCTCCCATTTATGAGCTCTTGAACTTCGCTTGATACTCAAGTCAAAGTTACATAGACGCTGTATTTTCTGAAACTACTCTGAAACTACTATGAAAGGGTTGATGAAACGATGTCACGGGAACATGTAAAAGGCGCATTGCATCAAAAGAGGCTGAATCTGCTGACAATATTTGCTGCAACAATGACTGAAATTCTTCTATTTACGTCCTGCTCGGTTACACCAGGTTTGAAAGAACCTTCCAGTGATGTAACAAATCCCCCTCTGTTGATATCGGTTTTGAGGCGGGCGGTGAGATACCAGATGCGATAAGAAATTTTGCGGATGACTATGTTAATGAACAAGTAGACTATTTTATTAATGACTGCGACTATAGTGTTACCGACGCAAAGATTACTGCATTGACCCGACTAGACACCGATTCGAACCTTGGTAACGATATCAATGTGTGGCTGCTTGAATACCGCATTAAACCGGAAAACCCGGATAAAGTTGTTATGGCAGGCGGAATGCGTCTCGAAGATGGCTGGATTACAGAATGGGGCAGCACCGGTCAACCATATTTGGTGCTGGTACGCCATACAGCGGACGAAAGCTGGGTGCGTGTCGGCGTTACAAACACGCTGACTGTAACGGAAGACTACGGCGGTAATTACTCGCAGGCGGCAGTTGATATGTATAATAAATATTTGTCCGACGAAAAACAAAGCAGTGCCGCCGACATTTCCGGGAACGCCATGTATATGCTTTTCGACTCTGGTAAGAGTCTTGCCGTTGGTCTCAATATAGCGGGAAAAGCCTATAACACATATACAACGGATAACCGATGGTACGCGGAGCGGTTTGTCGTGTTGATGAACATCTATAACTGGACGAAAACAGATATGCCCGGTACCGCTCCAAGTAACTTCCAACTCACCGTATCCTCTGCCGACGGTTCTGCTTGTTTCACCTACTGGCAAGGCGGTGATGCAGAAACTGTGCAGTACGTTGACGGTGGTGAGACGACGTACTGGTTAGTCACATCCAAGTATGGCAATACTATTGGGATTGCTGAGGCAATGCGCGCCGAATATGACAACATGGATGTGGATTGTGTCCGAATATCCTTTGACGAAAAGGGAACGGCGGAGAAGGTTACAGAGACATTTGTTAAAGATGTTTATGCAGACCATCTTCTGGACCTTGAGCCCAGCGGTATTTACAGTATATCGGACTATGAGGTTGTGGATTGGGGCGTCAATAAAGTCAGTGATAATAAGGCTGCCATATTGGGATGGGTCAAATTTGCGGTTATCCCGCAAGATTACAACTCCGCTGGGCTGTGGGCAGGGAACACCGTGAAAGGTACCGGTAAATATGAGGGCTGGCTGGTTATGAGCCGCGAATTTGTGCTGCAAAAGCAGGCGGACGGATACTGGCATTGCATCGACTTGGGTACAGGTGGGGCTTCACTGCCGGAAGATTGAGTGGCAGATGAGGTTAGCATTTTGAATATGTTTCTGTAACTTTATGGCTTTGAGCATAACGAGCAGGCTGACTTCTAATGAAACTTCACATCATGTTTAAAACACGAGATAACAGGAATTTGTAATGAGGTTAATGATGGCAACAAAAGTAAAAATCAAAATTAATGATATCCCTGAACTTCGTGCTGCGCTAGATGCAATTTATGAGGAAAAGACACAACTTCAACTAGCACAATGGGCGTTGAAGCTTGCAGCGCACACCCTGTCACTTGTTGGATACAACTATGAAGCTGACCCGGTTATTCAAAGCTGTTTCGATACAAACATGCAGTGGCAAACCGGAGCGGTACGGATGTTTGATGTACGCCAAGCAGGATTTAAGGTACACCAACTGGCAAAAGCATGTAACGACCCTATTACACAAGCCGCGTTGCGTGTCGCAGGTCAGGCTGTTGGCACCGGGCATATGCGGGAACATGCCATGGTTGCTTCTGACTATACAATCAAAGCTATTAATCTGAAATATCCCGGCGATATAAGCGCAGTAAAAGCAGAGCGCGAATGGCAGATCAAGACTTTGAAATAAGTCCCTAATTCCAATTTACCGGACACGTCAGCGTCGAGCGATGAGCAGAACACCGAATCTTAAGAGGAATGAGCGTCGCATTATCTATAATAAATAGAGCCGGCAACAAAAACAGATTAGTTATTTTTTGTGAGGAAGAATGAGTTATAAAATACTACTATTTGATTTAGATGATACATTGTTAGATTTCAGCACTAATGAGGCTGATTCGTTAAATCAATTATTTAAGCTACACGGATTTGCTTTTTCGGATGAGTTGTTTCGAGCATATAATTCCGTCAACAAAAAACTTTGGGCTGATTATGAAAACGGAAGAATTACATTAGATGCTGTGCTAAACTCAAGATTTTCAGAAACAATGTTAAGACTGGGAAATGTTGTTGATGGAATTGAATGGGAAAACGAGTATAGAGAGCTTTTGGGCAATGGTTGCCAGCTTGTGGAAGGCGCTTTAGATGTATGTCAGAGCTTATCTGCATCCCATAGACTGTTTGTTATCACTAATGGTATAACCCAAACTCAGATAAAGCGTTTGAAGAAGTCAGGCTTATATGAATATTTTGAAGACATTTTTGATTCTCAAAGCATCGGATATCAAAAGCCCTCGAAAGAATTTTTCGATTACGTTATGACTCACATTAATGATTTTAAAAAGGATGAAGCACTCATTATCGGGGATTCATTAAATACCGATATTAAAGGCGGACTTTTGTCAGAAATTGATACCTGCTGGATTAATAAAACGTCACAAAAATTCTCTACAGAGATTCCAAGTACATACATGATCACAAACTTGGTGGAATTATGTGACATTTGCACCAAGTGAGCAAACTCAGCAGCTTTATGGCAATTGCGAGTTGCTGATTATGTAAGAATGAACTAAATTTTCAGGACCCGTAAGTGAAGCGTAATTAGAGGAGTATTTTCATGATTCAATATGTAGATGATCAGATGATTTATTATGATGTTAAAGGGGAAGGCCTTCCCTTAATTATTTTGCATGGTTTGTATCTGGATAGTATAACTATGATAAATGCTATTGAAGAAAGCAGTATTTCCTCAAGCGGCTTTAAAAGAATATATATTGATATGCCGGGCATGGGGCAGTCACCTGCGCACAGTTTGGAAAATAATTCTGACACCATATTGGAGCTATTGACAAAGCTGATCGAAAAACTGGTTGCAAACAGAGCATTTATCATTATGGGTTATTCCTATGGCGGATACATTGCAAGGGGAATAGCCAAGAAATTCATGAATCAAGTGATCGGTGAAGTTCTGATCTGTCCCGTTGTGGTGCCTCAACTGTCCGAGAGAAAGGTAGCATCCATTGCTCATCAGGATATTGACAGAAAGTTCTTTGACTCATTGCCGCCCCTTAAACAGGAAGAACTCCTTGAGCGTATGGTGGTCATTAACGAAAGGACCTACCGCAGGAGTGAGGTGGATTTTCTTAGGGCCAAGGCTTTGGCAAACCCCGGCTTCTTAAAGACTCTGTTTTCCGGCAAATACGCCAGTGACTACATAGAACAAGACCATAGGATCCACAATCACAAGACCTTGTTTTTGCTTGGCTACCAAGATACTTCCGTCGGATATCAGGATGTGCTTGACCTGTTAATCTACTATCCTCATGCCAATGTGAATATCCTGACTGACGCCAGTCATTCTTTCTTCTTGGAACACCCAAGCCAGTTTGAAGCTATAATAAGTGCGTGGCTGAAAATCTACAAAAATAGATAATGCAATTATTCTAAGGCAACCACGCACAGAGTATCGCCGGTATCATTGCGTGAATTGTGCTTTTGCTAAGCGGTATCATACCGTGTAAAGGTTGTTTCTTTCGCGCGAAATAATCATTTGGTATAAGAATATCGGCATTCCGCAGTAATAGTCACTTAAATTGCTGATTATGTATATTATCAAAAAAGCGCCGTAAAACCCCTTGCTTTAGCTATGGGATATAAGGCGTAAACAGCACTTGTATTAATTAGCAACTTGTGGTATAATACTAATATGGAATATAAAAGTAACAACAATGTTGTGTATTCATGTAAATACCATGTGGTCTGGTGTCCTAAATATCGACGAAAAGTGCTTAGTGGGCAAATAGAGGCTCGGCTAAAGGATGTGTTTAAAGAACAGAGTCTATCTATTGGTGTCGATATAATAGAAATGGAAGTAATGCCGGACCATGTTCATTTACTACTTGAGGTTGACCCGCAATATGGGATTCATAAAGCTATTAAACAATTAAAGGGATACTCATCATTTGTTTTAAGAAACGAATTTCCTGAACTTAAAACAAAAATCCCTACGCTTTGGACTAATTCATATTTTGTGTCAACGGTTGGAGGCGCTCCTTTAGAAGAAATTAAAAAATATATTGAGTCGCAAAAAACGTCTCAAAGAAAGTGAGTTGTACTATGGAACGTGCATATAAGTTTCGCATCTATCCTGATGCGGAACAGGAAAAACTAACACAAAAGACCTTTGGCTGTGTACGTTTTGTATACAACCATTACTTGGACAAAAGGATTGAGCTCTATAAAGCAGAGGCCAAAACTTTAGGCTACAATGCTTGTTCCGCCGACCTAACTGAACTGAAAAAACAAATCTCATGGCTCAAGGAAGTAGACGCGACGGCATTGCAATCATCTTTAAAGGACTTGGACTTTGCGTACCAGAACTTCTTCCGTCGTGTAAAACAAGGCGGTTGTAACGCAGGTTTCCCAAACTTCAAAAGCAAGCATACCCATTACAAGGCCTACAAAGCAAAGATGAACATTTCTTTAGGCGATGATTTTGTAAAACTGCCGAAGCTTGGTAATGTGTCCTGTCGAGTAAGTAAACAAATCGAAGGGCGCATACTTTCAGCTACGGTGTCCCAATCTCCAAGCGGTAAGTATTTCGTATCGCTATGCTGTACAGATGTAGAAATACAGCCACTTCCCAAAACAGGAGCAGCTGTAGGCATTGACATGGGCATTAAAAACTTTGCCATTACATCGGATGGTCAATTCTTTGCAAACAACAAATACTTGAGTAAAAGCACTGCCAAACTTGCGCGTCTCCAACGTCAGCTATCCCGAAAGACAAAGGGTAGCAACAACCGAGACAAGGCAAGGCTAAGTGTAGCCGTCGCCCACGAACGAGTAGCAAACCAGAGAAACGATACCCTACACAAGCTTTCAACACAGCTAATCCGAGAGTATGACTTAATTGCTTTAGAAGATTTGGCGCCATCTAATATGGTAAAAAACCACAAGTTAGCTAAAGCAATAAGCGATGCGGCTTGGGCCGAGTTTAACCGGCAGTTGGAGTACAAAGCAGATTGGTATGGTAAAACAATCGTCCACGTAGATAGGTTTTACCCGTCTAGCCAACTTTGCTCAAACTGTGGGTATCAGAACAAGGAGACAAAAAACTTAGCTGTGCGTGAGTGGACGTGCCCTGTATGTGGGGCTACCCACGACCGGGATGTAAACGCATCAATTAATATTTTAAACGAGGGAACGCGAAAACTCGCTTCCTAAGCAAAAACGCAGTACCGTGGGACACACGGGAACTAAACGCTTGTGGAGTCCACATAAGACCTCTCTCGTGAAGGCTATGGACAATGAAGCAAGAATCCCCCGCTTTAGCCGTGGGGAGTTGTCAAAATATTAAGATACAAAAAGGGAGGTCTGCCGTAATGATATCGAAATATCTGCAACTTTCCAATATTCTTACGGAAAAGATCCAAACCGGCACCTATCCGTTAGGCAGCAAAATTCCGACAGAAATAGAACTGTCTGATGCCCATCATGTAAGCCGCCAAACTGTTCGTCAGGCTTTGTCCGTACTAGTAGATAATGGTCTGATCAACAAAAAGCAAGGCAGTGGCAACAGAGTTATCTCCACAGGACAGGACAGCAATATTCGGAGAATCGCAATTATAGCTTCACACACAAATGACTACATCTTCCCCGCCGTTTTACATGATATTCAGACTGTTTTGTCCCTAAATAACTATTCCTCTCAAATCATCTCGACTCATAATAAGGTCTGCTTGGAGCAAGAGGCTTTGCAGTTTGTTATTAATCAATCCTTAGCCGGTGTTTTGGTTGAGGGAGTAAAAACGGCGCTGCCAAATCCCAATTTGGCTGGTTATCAGCGTTTTGAGAAGGAAAATATACCATTGGTTTTTTTCCATGGCGGATATGACGAGCTGAAACACGCCGTCTGTGTCACGGACGACAATTTTACTGGCGGGTATCAACTTACCCGATACCTAATTTCCAAAGGTCATACCTGTATAGGCGGTATTTTTAATAGTGACGACCTGCAGGGCCGACATCGCTATCAAGGCTATGTAACTGCCTTGCATGATGCGGGATTGCCGGTGCCGGACGACAAGTTGCTGTGGTTCTCCACTGAAGACCGCTATT
>JGI24147J20444_1000957_pt1 | contig 15299 bp, 14 predicted proteins | sample BarGraIncub1133A_FD_20444 | JGI IMG/M metagenome (IMG submission 20444) | reverse complement strand
GATCGAACTTGGCGTACGCGTCCAGAACGATGGTCCTGGAGTCGTTCCACGTGTATTTGTGGGGCTTGGCACTGATGGGCGCATAAATGTCCGCCAGCGTGAGCTTCTTGCTGTTCAGCAGGCGCGCCTTGAGGGTGTAGTAGCGCTCGACGATGTCAGTGTTGTCCCTGGTGACGTCGGAGAGGGTGTTGACGATCTCCGCATCCAGCTCGTTGTCCAGGTTCCGCAGGCCCATCGGTTCGTCGACGTGGCGCAGCTCGCACTCGATCTGGTGGTCCTTGAGCAAGGTGTCGAAAACGTTGGTAATGACGAGGGTGTTCTCGGCGTACTTGCCAAAGTACTGTTTCATGGCACGTGCGCGCAGACGCGAGTCGGTGCTTTCCCGCAGTGAACGGATCTGCGCGCCGTTCATGACCTTGCGCTCGCCCTTGACGGTGACTGTGAACTTGAACGAACTCGTGAGCTCCTGGTAGATACGCTGTATGGCTAGCTTGCCCGTCAGGTCACGCTTGCTGAGCAGCATCTCTTCTTTCTCGCTAAGGAGATGCTCTCTCTGCTTGCGCAGGAACAGCAGGTAGTGGCGGTAGTTGTCCAGTGCCTTGTCGGCGACCAGGCGCGCAAACACGGCCTCGTCCATCTGGCCCAGTTCGATGGGGAAGAAGACGAGTGTGTTGGAGATGTCACTGCCCAGCTCCTGCATCTTCATCACTAGGCTCTTGGCACCCTCGTCCAGGTTGTCTGTCGTGAGCATGAGTTCTGCATACTCACCGAGGCGGCCGGTCGTGGAGCTGATGCGTTCTTCTTCGACCATGAACTTCCTGAGCTCGGCGGGGGAAATCTTGCCGGCTGCAAGCCTGCCGCGGTACTCTGCGGCGAGAGCAGCAGCGTCCCGTCGTACGGCTTTCATGTCGCGTGCGATGCGCGGATCGCCAAGGCTTGCATACAAGGCACTCAGGTCCCAGATGATGTTCTCTGACCCCAGTTTTGCTGCTTTCATCGATTCCTCCTCAAGAGCATGGTTGTTCGGATACCTCATGATACCACACAACACCGGGGTCTCAACTGTGCCAATCCGTCATTCCCGCCTTCGCGGGGCCGTCGAGAGTGTTACAGATTTGGGACCGTCCCGAGAGTGTTACACGGTGCATGTACCACTGATGCCGATTTACCAGCTGACCCCATATTGGAACTGCCCCGACCGTGTTACAATGTCATGGTACCACACGCTGGATGCCAGCTCAGATGGAAGGAAGTAGGTATGTCGGAAAATGATGTTGAAGTGACGTCGACAAGGCGTGAAAATACGCCACATCAGGCGGCGTTCTGGAAGGTCTCGGGTTCGTTTCTTTCAAAGCTGCTGGGGTTTGTGCGCGGTGGCCGGGTTGCTGCTGCTTGCCCCGTCCATTGTCCGCATCATCTACCAGCGGGGAGCCTTCAGCGAGGCCAACACGGCTTTGGTGGCGCGCGTTCTGCAGGGGTACATGGGTGTGCTGCTGTTCAGCTCGGTCCAGTACATCGAGACCAGGCTGTTCTACGCCAGGCTCAATACCATGACCCCCATGTTCATCAGTATCGCCAGTCTGGGCTTGAACGTTGCCCTCAACTACCTGTTTGGGTTCGCGTTCCATCTCGGCGCCTACGGACTTGCCATTGCTTCGTCCATCGCAGCCTTCGTGAGCATGACGCTCATGTATGTTGTCTATCGGCGCAGGTACGGAGCAGTCGACTATATCCTGATTTTCCGGAATGTCCTGAAGATCGGCGGTGGTACATTGATCATGGCTGGCATTATTGTCGGCATGCAGGTCCGGGTCCATATTCTGCCACTCATCGCTGTCAGTTTCGCCTCGTACATGATTGCTACAGCGCTCCTGCGGGAAGACGAGGCGATGGGATACCTGAGGATTGGCCGCAGGCTCCTGGCGCGCGTTGCCAGGAAGAGCTGATGCGTCTGTCGTGAGGAGCGAGTGGTCGAGTAACTGCAGGGATACCTGCACGTCGGCGGGCTGACCGCCGTTGTGGTGGCCGTGTCAACTCACTTGACAAAAAATTCTAATATACAATATTAGTGATGAGCTGTTTTTGAGGCTTGACGAATAGCTACAATCAATACTTGCCTAAAAGGAGGAAAAATTCATTTATGAGAAAGACACTGGTAATCTCATTAGTGGCGATGCTCACAATCATGAGTATGGTGCTGGTTGGATGCAAAAGCAGTGCTGGATTAACTATTCCTATCGGCGTAAATGCTGAGTTGACAGGTGATATTCCCGCAGTGGGTGCTTCTTGTAAAAATGCAGCCCTTATGGCTGTAAAAGAGATCAATGATGCGGGTGGTCTGGATATTGGTGGTAAGAAGTACACAATTAACCTTATCATTGAAGACGACGGCGGCAAAGCAGATCAGTCTGTCTCAGTAACTCAGAAGTTAATTAGCCAGGATAGTGTTGTTGCTGTCATCGGCCCTAATGCCAGCCGCTATGCTCTCCCTGCCGCAGCGATAGCTGAGAGCTCTAAAGTTCTGATGATCAGCCCATGGTCCACTAACGCCCAGCTCACTATAGATCCCAAAACTCGCCAGCCTATGAAATATGTTTTCCGTGCCTGCTTTACTGATTCCTTTCAAGGCCAAGTAGTAGCTAAGTTCGCCATGAACACCCTTGGGGCAAAAAAGGCAGCAGTGTTGTATGACGTAGCTTCCGACTACAACAAGGGCATTGCTGACGTTTTCAAGGCAACTTTTGAGAGCCTCGGAGGTCAAGTTGTAGGTTTTGAAACCTACACCACTGGCGATAAAGATTTTTCTGGGCAGCTTACCAAGATCAAACAATCTAATCCTAATGTGATCTTCCTTCCCAATTATTACAATGAAGTCCCATTACAGATTCAGCAAGCGCACCGCCTGGGCATCACAGTACCTTTCTTAGGCTCTGATTCCTGGGGGAGTCAGGAGCTGATCAAGCTGGGTGGCAAAGAGGTCGAAGGTGATTATTTCAGCACCCATTATGCTCCAGATATCGCTACTCCTGTCGCCAAAAAGTTCGTTGCCGCTTACACGACAGCTTATGGCAGTGTCCCGGATGATGTAGCTGCCTTAACTTATGACTCTTTCGGGCTTCTATTTGAAGCACTTAAAACTGCTGGCAAGGTAGACCGTCAGGCCGTACGTGATGCAATGGCCGGCATAGCACATTATGAAGGCGTGACTGGTAACTTGCAGTTTAAGGAAGGTTCTGGGGATCCCATTAAGAGCGCTGTTATTTTGCAGATTAAGAATGGGAAATTTGTATATTTTGCGACGGCCAATCCGTAGACCTTGATCGTTAAGTAAGACAAGCCATATGTATATCATCCAACAGCTTATTAATGTGTTGCAATTGGGTAGTGTTTATGCGCTAATTGCGCTTGGATACACCATGGTTTACGGAATAATCCGGTTAATTAATTTTGCTCATGGTGATTTGTTTATGGTAGGTGCATTCATTTCCTTTATTGTTGCTACATATTTGAAATTACCTTTTATTCCGACACTACTTATTTCCATGACTGCTGTGGCTATGTTGGGTGTGAACATTGAACGCTTGGCATATAGGCCGTTGCGCCAGGCTCCGCGGATGTCGGCTGTTATCACTGCTTTAGGGGTAGGATTATTTCTGGAAAATCTGATACTCGTCTTTTATCCATATCCTCAATCCGTACCGATACTTCTCCCAACAATTGTCTGGAACCTAGGCGGTATCTCTATCTCATTCCTGCAGGTTCTCATTATTGGACTCTCTCTGTTTCTCATGCTGATACTTGACCTGATCGTGCGTCATACTATGGTTGGAATGGCCATGCGAGCTATCTCCTCGAACAAGACTATCGTTCCGCTAATGGGTGTGTCAGTAGATAAGATTATTTCGATTACCTTTGCTCTGGGCACTGGGTTAGCTGCTGTTGCTGGTGTCATGTACAGCCAAGCTTTTCCAGTCATTGATCCATATATAGGAATTCTCATTGGTTGGCAAGCTTTCATCTGTGCTGTAGTAGGGGGCATCGGCAATATCCGTGGTGCTATGCTCGGTGGTTTTATTCTAGCTGCAGTTCAAATTATGGTGGTAGCTTTCCTGCCCTCTACCTATCGTGACTTTGTAACGTTCACGCTGCTTTTGGTGATTTTGAGCTTCCGCCCCTATGGAATCTTAGGTAAACCTTCAATGGAGAAGGTATAATCGATGAAAATAACTAAGGTAAAAACGGAGGAAAAATCAAACGCGCGGGGCGTGGCATGGCATTTGCGTGACCGCTGGGAGGCAATAGCAAATAACAGGCTAATGTTACCGATACTACTGATGGTGGGTTTTGTCCTCTCATTCGCCATCCCACAGTTTAACCTGGTGAATCCTTACGTACAGATCATCATTATGTACATAGGTATTAACATCATTCTTACTACCAGTCTGAATATTGTTAATGGTTACATGGGAGAGTTCTCTATTGGTCATGCTGGCTTTATGGCCGTAGGTGCTTATGTATCTTCACTGCTCACACTATATGTTTTTCCTCGTTCCCTAGTTTTCTTGTTTTTCCCCTTGGGTATTATTGCCGGTGGGGTTGTAGCAGCTCTTGTTAGCCTGATAGTGGCTATTCCCTCATTTAAGACGCGCGGTGATTACCTGGCAATTATCACTCTGGCTTTCCTTTTTATTGTTAAATCGGTTCTCGAAAACATTAGTGCCATCGGTGGGCCGCGTGGCATCGTTGGCATCGACAAGCTCACTACTATGCCTTGGGTCTTCTTCTTCACAGTACTCTCGTTGTGGGTAATCAGGAACTTCATTCATTCAAACTACGGGCGTGGGGTACTCTCAATTCGCGAGGACGAGGTCGCAAGCAGGTTAATGAGTGTGAACACCCGGCAGGTTAAGTTTCTGGCATTTGCCGTATCATCATTCTTTGCGGGTGTGGCAGGTGCGCTGTTTGCACATCTATTACAGTTTATCTCTCCGCGCGTGTTTGACGTCCTAAAATCCACCGACATTCTGATTATGGTGTATCTGGGTGGGATCGGTTCTATTGCTGGCTCGATACTTGGTGCAACCATTTATACCGTTCTTCTTGAAGTCCTCAGGCCACTGGGAATGTTCCGTATGGTATTAATGCCGTTACTCTTAGTGTTTTTGATGCTCTACCGTCCGCGTGGTATTATGGGGCTACGCGAACTCCGGTGGTTCGTCCCCATTCAAGATCTGAAATTTGTTAAGCGGTGGCGGCGTAAGAAGGTGAGCACTGATGGCAATTCTGCAAGCTAAGAATGTAACTCATTACTTCGGCGGACTGTGCGCGGTCTCCGATTTTAACCTGTCCTTAGAAAAAGGGGAACTGGTAGGCATTATTGGACCAAACGGTGCTGGCAAAACTACTATCTTTAATCTGATAACCGGCGTTTACAGAGCTTCACAAGGTACCATTAAATTCAACGATGTTGAGCTGGTGGGGAAAGGACCTAACCAGATAACTGCTTTAGGTGTTGCACGTACCTTTCAGAATATTCGCCTTTTCAAAGATCTAACGGTACTAGACAATGTACGTATTGCCTGCTATTCTCGGGCGGGTTACGGTCCATGGGAAGCGCTTTTTCACATCGGTCGTTACTCTCGCGAGGAGGAACGTATCGCAAACTTGGCCATGGATCTCTTAGCAATGTTTAATTTAGACGGGGTGGCTGAAGAGATTTCGAAAAACTTGCCTTATGGCTTGCAACGCCGCTTGGAAATTGCTCGAGCAATTGCCACCTCCCCGAAATTGCTCTTATTGGATGAACCTGCTGCTGGGATGGACCCAGCTGAGATCGATCAACTTATGGAATTCATTCGCTGGATCCGTGAAAAGTTTGAGTTGACGATCATTCTCGTCGAACACCAGATGCGCCTGGTGATGAAGATCTGCGAGCGTCTCCAGGTGCTCGATTTTGGCGTTACCCTTGCTGAGGGGTTACCAGTCCAGATTCAGAACAATCCCAAAGTGCTGGAAGCTTATCTTGGTAAAGGAAGTCAGGAATGAGCGCTAAGGATGTTTTGCTCTCTGTGCAGGACTTAACCGTATCTTATGGAATGATAAGGGCTGTCAAGGGCATCTCTTTCGATGTACAAGAAGGTGAGATTGTTACTTTGATTGGCGCAAATGGAGCTGGTAAATCTTCCACGATAAATGCTATCTCTGGACTTGTCCCATACGGTGGCANCATANTATATAANGGCTTTAACTTGCATCGAGTGAGAGCTGATANNATTGTTGGANTNGGNATTGTCCAAGTACCTGAAGGGCGAGGCATTTTCGGCGACCTAACCGTTATGGAAAACCTTAAACTGGCTACATGGCAGCGCAAAGATAAGGCCGAAGTAAAAAAAGACTATGAGCGAGTCTTTAGTATCTTCCCTCGCTTACGTGAGCGTGCTGAACAGCCTGGCGGCACTTTATCGGGCGGTGAGCAGCAGATGCTTGCTGTGGGTCGTGCTATTATGAGTCGCGGTCAGCTCATGTTATTGGACGAGCCTTCTATGGGCCTTGCTCCAGTGTTAGTGCAAGAGATATTCAATGTACTGAAGGAAATTAACCAAGCTGGCACTACTATTTTATTGGTAGAACAGAATGCCAATATGGCCTTGCACTTGGCCCGCCACGGCTATGTCCTTGAAACAGGAAAGATAGTCATAACCGGAACTGGCCGCGAGTTACTAGAAAACACGCAGGTAAAGGCGACTTATCTTGGTGGCTGACTCTCTAGAAACCACGACTTTGTAGGCAAGTCCGCACTGCTCGCCATGAAAGCAAAGGGCGCTCCGCGCAAGTGGATCGGCGTGAAGATGAACAGCAGGGCCATCCCGCGCAACGGGTTCGACTGCCTGGCAGGCGATCCGGCAGCGCCCGTCAAGATCGGCTACGTGACCAGCGGCAACTACTACTGCCCGACCCTGGGTGGCTCGTATGCCCTGTGCATGGTCGCAAAGGACGCGGTGAAGGTTGGCGATACGGTCGTAGCACCTTCGTCATGTTCAGGCACCAGTGGCAATAATTTCACCCCTGATCCCTTTGAAATATACTTGCGGTCTAACTCAACATATTCTTATGCATTTGGACCAGGAGGAGTAACTTTTATGTTTGGTATTCTTAACAGTTTTTCCTCCAAACTTTTCTATATTTTGTACCACGCAAAAGTAGGAGTTACTCTGCTATAAATGGCTTTGACTTTTCCGTCATTATGATATGCCCATAGTTGATCTCCAAAATCGTAATGCCACCACTCATCAGTGTAATTTGTAAAACCTACCTTTATCATTATGTGGTAAAGAAGTCTCCTATTTTTGGAGATTCCTATTTCTCTCTCCGATAAATGGTCTCCCGACTCAAGTTTTTCTTCATAGTAGCGAGTTACCGTTCTATCTGTCATCTCATCAAAATAGGTTCCCATGTCAAGCCAAATCCCGTTCTCATCAGCAATAGTCAAGTCAACTGCCCCGCCTGTATTATGAGGCGAAGGCTTCTTATCATCCATGGATGGTAAAGCAACAAACTGCGTAGTCATTTCTGTTATTTCGTTTTCATCTTCAATTTCAGGGTGTCTTTCTCTAACTATAGTTTTGAATGCATCGAACAGAGATTGCTGAACTTCAATAGGTCTCCAGGCATCAAGTACAACAAATTTGTAACCTTTGGGCAACAATTCTGCTGCTTTAAGTATCTTTGCAAAAACACCCAACCTTGCGTAGCAAACGGGCAATGATCCCTTAAGTCCTTGAATATAGTATTCGGGCTGGTTTATGAGAACTTCTGGCATCGTATTCATAGGCACCAATGGTTCTCNGCATTCCTCTATTGTCATGCCCCTAATTGCCGTCCAATCTTGTTTTCTTAGTTGTGAGATTGGACTTTCGTAGAGATGATACAAACTCGATTCTTTTGATTCATTTTCTATCTTTGTGTTCATATTATTAATCTCCTCTTGAACAGTTTTTAAGAGACTGCGGGGACTCAGCAATTAGAGCCCCGCAGTCAGAAACTAAAGCACTAATGATGGAACATNCTTAGAACTGTCAGACCAACAAACATCCCAACATAGTTGCCTATAGCGTATCCCCAAACTCCTACAAGTATCGCTGGAGTTACAAGCTTTGTCCACCCTTTTGCGATTGCCATACCCGCAGCAGTTGATGGACCACCAAGGTTAGCATTTGACGAAATAACACATTCCTCAACGCTATAGTGAAAAACTTTGCCACCAATTAGGGTAAGAACAATGTTTATAGCTGCGATAGTGAAACAAAATGCAAGAAGAATAGGAGCTTTTGTAATGATTGTATATATGCTTGCAGGAATACCGATAACTACAAAGAAGAGATAGACCCCGAACATGCCTACTTCGTATGCGCCTGGAATTTTCGGAAGCCATTTTGGAAATAAAGTCGCTAATCCTATAGTTACAACCGGAATAACAAGATACAGTTGCCCAAATACTATCCTAACAAGAGACATGAATCCAGTTGCATCAGCAGGAATTACTGATTGTACCCATCCTGAAAACTTGCCGGCAATGAACACGATAAAGAATGCTATAGCAATTATAGAAGCGATGTCTAGGAGCGAAATCTCTTTTCTCTTCCAATATGCAGCTGCCCTGGTTTCTTGCTCAGCCTCCACTGATGCCTTTGCCAACTCCTGAATTTCATCTTCATACGGGTGCTTAAAAGTCCTCTTGAAGAATCTAAAGTTAGGTATGGAAAGTAAAAGCAAGAATGCCAAAGCCATGTTAAGATTATCCGCAACTGTTAAGGTGCTTACAAGCGTTCCAGAAGCTACTAAAGCCTTTGAAAGAGCGACAAAGTTCACTCCTCCGCCTATATACGACCCGGTCATCATTCCAGCAGCCTTATTCAACTCTGGTATAAAGTTGTGATAAAGAATCACTGCAACAAATGCTCCGATCACTGTGGCTACTGCGGAAATGTTGAAAATACCAAACAACCTCCCGGATTCCCTCAGAATTCTTCTTAGGTCAGCATTAAAAAGCAACATAGTTACTGACAAGGGAAGGATAAAATTCCATACAGCATCCCATACAGGGGCATCGGTAGGAATGATTCTAAGGTTTGCAGCGACAAGTCCAATTATTAAAGCAAGAACAGCCCCACTAATTTGTGAGGCCCATTTATACTTGTGCTCAAGCAAAATACATACATACGCTGCAACAATCAGGAAAGTCCACAATGCCCATGTATCATCTGCCTTAAAAAAGGAAAAGGGAACCGCATTCATTCTTACCTCCTTGGTTTCAATTTCTTGCTCTTTTCATTACGCATTTCTGGAATTTTGTTATTGGACCACCCCCTTTTTCTTGTCATGGCTTCAAAATGTGTTCACAGATTGGCATGTCAGAACCTTTATACTATTATGTTTTACTTTACCCCCCTCTTCGAGATTTGCAAATTCCTAGACATATGTGCTTAACTCGGTATCTTGTAGCCACTTTCCCTTAGTGTATCCGTGTCAACTCACGTAAGAATGTACGCGAACCATCAGGTCGTGAACTCACCAGAAACGGAGGCGTAGCTGCCACGTTTCTTGATCACCAGAGATTGTCTCCTTTTGGCAATCTCATCCAGCTGCTCCTGGCAGAGCACAATCTCGTGGTGCCCCCGAGGATGTTGGTCCAATCCGAGGGGTGCTTCTAGGCTCGTCATGTGCAGTTTCGCACGTGTGGCTCGCAGGTGTTCCTTCGTCTCTTCTGCAACATCCTTCCGTGGCGGCATGCGTGCACCTGGTGTTTGTACTGTGTCCTCCACCTTGGTGACGTGGTTCCCGTTCCTTGTGGAGGAGCTTTTGGCTGGGACGGAACCAGTTCACGAGGAGGTGCCGGGAGCTGTACAGTCGGTTCAGGAGACCCTCCTGACCCTGGCTGTCATGCCGGTGCTTTCCCACGAACGTGCAGGTGACAGAGTTATTCTTCTCTTCCACATGCGGGTTGTCATTCTTGTGATAGGGACAGGAATGGGTGAACGTGATACCTCAGGCATGACAGAGTCCGTGGAGACGATACACGTGTCGCTCCTCTGCCAGGAGTCGGAGGGTGGCGGCAGGACCCATCTGGAGGAGAAGCTACCGTGTCTCGTGCTCCATATGGAGATGCCCATGTGTGGTGAGGTTCTCNACGAAGAGTGGCATGCCTCCTGCCAGACGGACAGGTCCCAGGAACGTGCTTGCGCTCCAGATCGTGATCAGTGCCTTCTGCACCGCAGGGTCATACAGGGGAGGACGATGCTGGTGTAGATGTTTCGCGAGACCTCCGACCAGGATGGTCTCTCTCAGGGGATACCGCTGCTCCTTTGTCATCCGAAGGACCACCAGCATTCTGTCATCGTTCACGTATATTATTGATGAGTCGATGCGGGGCCTTTGTGAGTTCCGTTTTTCCGCTACACTACTACGTGAGAGCGAACCGGTCGGTTGGCGCAATCTGGCCCTGCGGGTGGTTCAGAGACTAATGCCCTCTCGTCAGAGGCATGGCGGAGAGGGAGAGGGAGGTTGAGATGGCACGAAGACCACGAGCTGCCGAACCAAAGGTGATCGACGAGCTCAGGGGGAACGAGGATACCCGTCGCTGCGCTTCGTTGAACGCGTACGGCAGTTACCTGTACGGCCAGGGCAGATGGGAAGAAGCACGTGCTGTCTTCGTCAAAGCCACGAAGGTCCTGCCCGGCGACGACGTGACGCGCAAGAACCTTGCGGTTGCCTCGAGTGCATGTGGCTTGAACGACGAGGCGATTGAGATCTTTGCCGATCTGACTGCGAGGCTCCCCGACGACGCATCTCTCCACAACAGTTATGGTTTGGTGTTGCACCATGCGGGTCGCCTCGAGCAGGCCGGGATCGAGTTCGCTCAAGCAGCCGAGCTTGCCCCAGCTGAGTACATGTACTGGCACCACAAGGGGACGAATGCTCTTGCACAGAACAAGACGTCCACCGCGATAACGGCGCTGGCGCGCGCAATCGCTCTCCCAGGTGCTGCCCCTGTCTGCTACTACAACCTAGCCATGGCTCTGGGTGCGGCAGGCGAGACGGAACGTGCCACGATGTTCTTGCAGAAGGCGATTTCGCTGCGACCGGACGACCCCGGACTCCTTGTGCGTTCAGTGGGCATCATGAATGGTTGGGGAAGACGTGCCACGGCCATCGAGTGCTTGCGGGCGTTCACCCGTTCAGGAAGGCGAAGGCACGACGTCGAGGTCCTGCTCAGCGAACTGCTTGCTGACGGCTGATCGGGCTCATGCTCCAGGACGAGGTCTGGTCATACTGCACTTCTCTTGAGCTGCTGGCCCCTGGCACTCGGGTGGTCGTCGCCGTTTCGGGCGGGTCGGATTCGGTCGCGCTGCTACGCCTCCTTTGCTTGCTGCTGGAGACTTGCCATCTCGACGTGATCTGCGCCCATTTCAACCATCAGCTCCGCGGTGCTGAAAGTGATGCGGATGAGGCATTTGTGCGGAAACTGGCAGGTTCACTGGACGTGCCTTGCGAAACAGGATCCGGAGACGTGGGCGCGTACGCTTTTGAACACCATCTCAGCCGCGAAGAAGCGGCCCGGGAATTGCGGCTTCGCTTTCTTCGCACGACAGCGCTCGAGACGGGAGCTGCGTGCATTGCTACGGCTCACACTCGGGACGACCAGGCGGAGACAGTCCTGTTCCGACTTCTCAAGGGAACAGGCTTGCGGGGGATGTCCGGCATCGCGCCGCGGACGGGGATGTTCATCCATCCGCTGCTTACAGTGTCAAAGGAACAGCTTCAGACCTGGCTGCGGGCGCAAGGTTTCGCCTGGCGGGACGATTCTTCCAATGCGGATGCGCGGTACGAGAGGAACTTCATCCGTACGAGCGTGATCCCGCTGATCGAGAGTCGGTTTCCTGCCGCGAAGACGGCCGTCGCGCGAACGGCGAACATGGCACGTGCCGCATGTGAGCTGTTTGAGCGGCAGACCGAGCAGGTGACGGACAACATCGAGATCCTGGAAGCGGGCGATGGGAGGCATCCGGGTGCGTTGCGCCTTGCCAGAGAGGCACTTGCGAGTCTGCCTGACCCCTTGCTGCAATATGCGCTGGAGGAGATTTTCGCCACGTCGGGCGTCGGCCCCAGCTTCGAGCGGTTGACGCGGAGTACCCAGGCCATACGGAACGGCAGGACCGGCGTGCGCGTGACGCTGGATGACCGTGTGACGCTCGAGGTGGGTTACCAGCACGTCTATGTCTATGGCGCGGCGTTTACCGGCCGCGTTCAGGGACCTCAGGAGATTGGGAGGTTTCCCACAACAGTCGACTGGTTCCGGAGACGCTTGACCTTCGAGGAGAAGACGCCTGCGGATGTTCCGTCAGACTTGCGGGACGTCGGGCCGAAGGAGGCATGGTTCGACCTCGACGCAGTGCGGTTGCCACTGACGGTACGCCAGGCACGCCCTGGTGATCGCATGACGACGTTTGGCGGGCATGGACACAAGCTGCAGGACCTGTATGTCGACGCCAAGGTGGACCGGGTGCTTCGGGCGCGGAGGCCGGTGGTGTGCGATGCAGATAGCATCATCTGGGTGCCCGCCCTTGCTCGCAGCGCCGCGGGAGTGGTTACAGCAGAGTCGCGCCGCTTCCTGTGCATTGTATACTATAGTTCACAGTGCTAAGTTGTCTTACAGTGGGAGCGGGGTAGAATACATGGACATGAGAGATGATGTACTAGAGGTTCTGGTCTCGACCGAAGAAATCCAGAAACGCATAACCGAGCTGGGCCAGCAGATAGGACGCGATTACGAGGACAGGAACCCGCTGATGGTCTGTATTCTGCGGGGTGCTGTGGTGTTCCTGTCCGACCTTATACGCTCGATTCCTATTCACGTTATGGTGGACTTCATGGGCGTGTGCAGCTATGGCGGCACCAACATGGATAGCACAGGTGTCATCAAGATCACGCGTGACGTCGACGCCAACGTGGCGCATCGCGACGTCATCATTGTCGAGGATATCGTCGACACAGGCCTTACGATGAAGGCGCTGGTCGATCTCATGAAGACGAGGGGCCCCAACAGTATCGAGATCTGTACGTTGCTCTCCAAGCCGCAGCGCCGCAAGGTGGACGTGGACATCAAGTACTGCGGGTTTGAGGTTCCCAACAAGTTCGTCATCGGTTACGGGCTGGATTACGACGAGAACTACCGGAACCTGCCATTCGTCGGCGTCCTGAAACCCGAGGTCTACGAGAAGAGAAAAGAGGAGAAGGGATAAGTGGCCAACCAGAAGAAGAACGGAGGCTCTAAGCCGAATCTGCTGAAAGAGCTCATCGGATGGGCCCTTCTCTTTGCCATTATATGGGGCGCTTATTCGGTGTTCAGGCCTCCTGTGGCCCAGCCGGCGCCATTGACATATACCGATTTCGTGGCCAAGGTTCAGGCTGGAGAGGTCAAAGACGTCAAGTTCGAGATTTCGGACGTTGTCCAGACCGGTACGGGGACGCTGAAGGATGGCACGAAGTTCACGACTATCGCGCCCCTGTACGACGCCAGCTTATACCCGCTGCTGGTCGCAAAGGGTGTGCAGGGGGACTTCAACAAGGCGCAGACGAGTATATGGCTGACGCTGCTGATGAATGTTCTGCCGTTTGTGCTCCTGCTCGGGTTCTGGTTCTTCATGATGCAGCGCATGCAGGGTGGCCAGAACAACCAGGTGTTCGGGTTTGGCAAGAGCAAGGCCAAGCTGTTCATGGACAATCGCCCGCGCGTGACGTTTAAGGATGTTGCCGGCCTGGATGAGGCCAAGGAAGAGACGGGCGAGCTGATCGACTACCTCAAGAACCCCAAGAAGTTCTCGGTAATGGGTGCCCAGATTCCCAAGGGCGCATTGCTGGTTGGACCTCCTGGCTGTGGAAAGACGCTGCTTGCTCGCGCAATCTCCGGCGAGGCCAAAGTGCCGTTCTTCAACGTGTCGGGTTCGGAGTTCGTCGAGATGTTTGTCGGCGTGGGCGCAAGCCGCGTCAGGGACTTGTTCGCACAGGCGAAGCAATATGCTCCATGCATTGTGTTCATCGACGAAATCGACGCCGTGGGGCGCCATCGCGGCGCAGGCATCGGCGGCGGCAACGATGAACGTGAGCAGACCCTGAACCAGCTGCTCGTCGAGATGGACGGCTTTGACGCGAACAAGGGCATCATCATCCTTGCGGCCACGAACCGGCCTGACGTTCTGGACCCGGCTCTGCTGCGTCCGGGTCGCTTCGATCGGCGTGTTGTCGTCGACCTGCCGGATGCCAAGGGACGGGAGGAGATCCTCAAGGTGCACGCTGTGGACAAGCCGTTTGCGGCCGACGTCAGGTTTGGCACGATCGCCAAGGAGACCGCCGGCTTCACAGGAGCCGACCTGGAGAACCTGCTGAACGAGAGCGCATTGCTTGCCGTCCGCAGGGGCAAGACGGATATCACGATGGAAGAGGTCGAGGAAGCCATCGACAAGGTCATCGCTGGACCACAGAAGAAGTCCAGGGTCATCAGCGCCGACGAGCGCCGGCGCATCGCCTACCATGAATCCGGGCATGCCGTCATCGGCAAGGCTCTGGCCGCGCGTGAAGAGGTCCACCGCATCAGTATCGTGTCACGCGGTATGGCCCTCGGGTTCACGTTGCAGCTCCCCACAGAAGACCGGTACATGCGCACGAGCGAGGAGCTCCTCAGGGAAGTTGCCGGCTTGCTCGGCGGAAGCGCTTCCGAGAAACTCTTCCTGGGAAGTATCTCGACCGGACCTTCGAACGATCTCGAGCGGGCCACGGACGCCGTCCACCGCATGATCCGTGCGTATGGCATGAGTGAGAAGCTCGGTCCCCTTACCTACGGCAAGACCAGTGACCTGGTGTTCCTCGGAAAGGAACTCAGTGAGGAGCGCAACTACAGTGAAGAGACCGCCCAGACGATCGACGCCGAGGCCAGACGACTGGTCGAAGAGCAGTACCGGCGCGCGACCGAAGTCCTGGAGATGAACCGTGCCGTGCTGGAGAATCTGGTGACTGCCCTGCTGGAAAAGGAGACGTTGCAGGGGCCAGAACTCGAAGCGGCTCTGAAGGGTGTCATCGACCTGACGGCGAGCACCGTCCACATTCAGGCGCCCGCTTCGCAGTCTGGTCCGGCGGTGAGCACGCAGCCTGCCTCATAGTCCAGACAAAGAGATATCACGCAAAGGCCCCAGCCTGATGACGGCTGGGGCTTTTGCGTGTCCTGGAATCCCGTGGGGTTCTTAGGC
>JGI24147J20444_1000948_pt1 | contig 15405 bp, 17 predicted proteins | sample BarGraIncub1133A_FD_20444 | JGI IMG/M metagenome (IMG submission 20444) | reverse complement strand
ATATGGGAAGCACTGAATTAGCTGCAAATCTTTTTAGGGCAACTCAAACAGAGGAAAAGCTTAGAAGAGATGATGTTAAAGGTAAAGAAAATGCAAATAAAACTCATTTTGAAGTAGGTGCAAAGGTAAGAGAAACTATAGAGGAACTAGGTTGTACAATGCCAGAAGATATGCCTACACCTGGTAAGAGTGTTAAGGCAATAGGAAAAGAAGAACAGAAGAAATTGTAGCAACAGATATTGTTAGCTTCACTACCAATATCTGAAAGGTACCTGTCACCTTTCAAAAATTGGAAATGAATTTTCAATTTTTGTTGCTATATATTAAGAAGGAGAAAGATCAATGTTACAAAGCCAAGTTATACTTAGATTTTAGAATTCAATACAATAAAGACATGGAAATTTCAACTAAGGATGGCAAATTTGAGGGCTTACTATCCGATGAAAGACCATTTAAAGCAATTTATGATGGTTATCAAGACGCTTGGTATGTTACATTTACTTTCTCAAGCGAGGACATTGAACTTTATGAAAAAGATGATTTTATTCTTTTGCTTGAACCTGAGTTAGGCAAACACGGACTCTCAAAAGATAGGTTGAAAGAATTCAGTGCAGGAATTAAAAGAGATGAGTTAGGTTGCCGTATGTGGTCAGTAACGATTGCAATTGATTAGCATTTAAAAGTGTTATCGTAAAGATACTTTATAAATTATAAAAATAAGGGATACTTTTTAGTAACAGGGGGTGTTTAATTTTGATGATAATTGATATGAATAGGGTACATATAGTAAAAGGAGACATTACAAATCAGGATGTAGATGCAATTGTAAATGCGGCTAAATAGTAGTCTGATTGGTGGAAGTGGCGTAGATGGAGCAATACATGCTGCTGGTGGAAGGCAAATACTTGAAGAATGTAAGAGCATTGTAAGGAAAATAGGAGTGCTCAAAACAGGGGAATTAGTTATAACATCTGGTGGAAAGCTTAAAGCAAAATACGTTATTCATACTGTAGGACCGATATGGAATGGTGGATGTAAAAATGAAGAAACATTGTTAGCTAATGCTTATAGAAACAGTTTAAAGTTAGCTTCAGAAAAGGGAATCAAAACTATTGCATTTCCTAGTATTAGTACTGGAGTATATGGATTTCCTAAGGAACTAGCAACTAAAATAGCTTTTGATACTGTTATAGATTACCTCATAAATTTTAAAAATATTGAAGAAGTTAGATTTATTTGCCTTGATGGATATACTTATAAATTATATGTAGACTTATTAAATAATGATATGAAGGGAAATATTAAACCTTTAGTAAAAATAGAAAATTATAAGGGGGATAACACTATGAGTACAATAGAAGAACTGTTGAAAATGCTAAAAGAAAGATGTGATAATCAGTCTATAAAGATTACTAGTGGAATTAATTTTGAATATAATGAAGCTTCTAAAACACTACATTTACAAATGAAAAAAGGAATTAAAGAAAATATGCAACAAGACAATGCAGCTTTTGAAGCATGGGCATTGGCATTCAAAGCCAACTTGGATGATTATGTTGACAAGGTTACTTTGGGTTGGGACAAAATCGATGAACCAACAGAAAAAACAAAAGCAGAGTGGAGGCATTTTAACAGGTTTCTTTACCGCGTAAACCACTTTATAACCCAATACGAATGGTTTAGTTTGGGTTATAACAATGTCAAAGACCCATGGCATGAACAAATAAAAATGGAAGCTTGGACAAAGTTTGTATTAAATGAACCAGGAAATAGACTGTTTGATAAGCTTATTGAAGGATTAGAAATAAAAAGTGAACATCAGATTGAAGAATATTTCAAAGGAAAAGGAAGCCATAAACTTCAAGAAAAAATAAAGGTGTACGGTATAGAAATTAATAAAATATATAGCCAATATCCGGTTGGAGTATTTAATGAGAAAGTGGCCAAAAAAAATATAATTTTTACTGGTGGTAAAAGTGCTATTGATTTGTATGGTGTGGACGACAAGAATAAAAGCTTTAACATTTTTGAGTTGAAAGCCGGGGGAAATGTGAAAATTGGTATTGTATCTGAGCTCTTTTTTTATGCTTCTGTTATTAAAGATACCATTAATGGAAGTATAAATTGGGAAGAGCCACAAGAAATGAAAGTTTCTAAAGTAAATGCGTTCTTCCTTGTACCGAAAATGCATCCACTCGTTACTGATGCTGTTATAACACTTCTGAATAATCCTGATAATGTGATTAATTATCGTAAACTTATTTACTCTGTGGATGATATTAACATCAAATGAAAACATAATGTCAAGGGAGGGGAGAAACTGAGACATATTTCTTCCTAAAGAATCCCTACTCAAAACCTTAAATTAATTGTCTTATGTGAATATTATGGTAAGAATAGCCGAATAAAGTGTTAAGTTAATCTTTGAGCGGTTATTTTTACTCATGCAAGAACAAGACATACTGCTGTCATTAAACTGTTCTCCCAGTAATATATAATAAAACTATGCAAAATAAAAAAGATGCAATAGCCATGATGATGAATCTTTCTGAATGATTTAACAAGGGGGAATTCGTAAAATGAAAATTAATATTATTAGGGGACAAAACCAAATCGGTGGAAATATAGTTGAGATCTCAACTAATACCACTAAAATACTATTAGATATTGGTTGTGAGCTTGAAAATAAAAATACAGAGTTGCCTAAAATAGAGGGGTTATTCGATTATAAAGGATATGAATCTGTATTTATATCACATTATCATGGGGACCATATGGGGCTAGCTTATAGTATTTATGATGAAATTCCACTTTATATTGGAGAGAATAGTTATAAAATAATTAAGGCTTCAGATGAATACAAAGCAGTAAAAACAATATCGCCGGCAGGGTTTATGGTTCATAAAATGCCAATACAGGTGGGGGATATGACTATCACACCATACCTTTGTGATCATTCAGCTTTTGATAGTTATATGATTTTGGTTGAAGCAGAGGGTGAAAGTATTCTTTATACTGGTGATTTTCGTTCTAACGGTAGAAAACCATTTGATTGGCTGCTAAAGCAATTACCAAGGTCGGTAGATACTTTGATTTGTGAAGGGACAACACTCTCAAGAGAAAATTATAAAAATGAAACAGAGCAAGAATTGGAAATTAGGGCAGTAGAATTGTTTTCTAAGACCGATGCACCAATTTTTGTAGTACAATCTTCAATGAATATTGATCGAATTGTCACGATATTTCGTGCGGCTAAGAAATGTAATAGAATACTATTACAGGATCTATACATGGCTGAAATAACTAATGCTATAGGCGATAATATCCCAAATCCTAACTCATTTTCTGAGGTGAAAACTTTTATTACAAAACCATATAACAAAGAACATTTTAGATATAAGTTATTTAACAAATATGGCAGGAATAAAATTAGTAAAGCTCAAATTTCAAAGACAAAATTTGTAATGTGTATAAGGATATCAATGGATGAATACTTAAAAACACTTAGTAAAAAAGTATCGTTTAAAGGTGGATTACTTATATATTCATTTTGGAGTGGATATAAAGAACAACCCGAGATGAAAGGGTTTTTAAAAGATTGCGAGAATTTGGGACTTGAAATTATCACATTACATGCAAGCGGACATGCAGATACCGACACTATAAAAGAACTTATTAAGCATACCAATCCAACTAAGATAGCTCCAATTCATACGAAAAATACTGCATGGTTTGAAAACGAGTATGGTGACAGGATAATAATATAAAAAATATCAGTCAAAGTTTTCACATCAAATCTATCTTATATTAGGAAGGAGAAATTATGAGCATGGAAATAATATATACGCCGAAGGCTAAAACAAATAGTTATGCAATTGCGGGTGGTAAGAATCCCATAACTTCTTTAAAAGAAATGAGATTTACTGATGAGCAACTAGATGTTTGTATTCCTAGGAAGGAAAAGCTACAGTATCTTAATGACCAAAAATATGGGAGTTATGGAAGTATGACCAATTTCTCTTCTCTTTATTCCTTTTTTTTAGATGATAAACCGCTGATTCTATATACGGCTGAGGATGGAGATTGTGATACATGCTTAAAAATATTTTTAAAATATGGGGAAGGTATGCGACCAAACTTGGATCACTTGGCAGATATGAGGACTTGCATGGATAATTACGATGGCGATATCAACGGTGCAATTAAGAAAGTTGAAAAATTAATGGATATAATGTTTCCAGAAAAGCTCTACGAGTTCGAACACTGTTTTGGTGTTATGGGAGACATAGAAGGTAACTTCACCTGGGATAGATATCAAAGCCATAATTATCTTCCATGTGCTAGCCCTTGCTCACATCTTTCTATGGATATTGAAGGGGTAAGTTTAATCTCTCTTGTTGCTTCCCAACCTGTAGATGCATGTTCAGAGGAGCGGGTAGAATATTATAGGCAACAAATAAGAAATGGAAAAAGATTAGGTTGCATTGCGCATAATATATCACATATTTCTAATTATGCGATTATTCTTGATGGACATCATAGGGTTATTGCTTCCATGCTTGAAGGTGTATTTCCAGATTGTCTCATGATTTCACCAGCATTCTACAGACTTGTTATAAAGAAAGGACAAACAATTTTGAATCTACAGTATCAAAACATAACTAAAAAGAATCCTGGCATAGCGGATTTGCCAGAGGAAATATTAGAGATTTTAAGAGATAACAAAATAGACGATAAAGACATATCGGAGAAAGAAAAAATCAAGTATTACAAGTATTATAGGAGTAATACTAAAAAAAGTAGTATGGATTTTCCAAAGGAATATGAGAATGCAACTAAAGAGATGATAAGTAAAGGGTTAGGGGAGAATTGATTTATCAATGAACTTTAATATAATAAGGAGTAGCAGAGCATTTTATAAAATAGCCGAGCAAGGTGTTAAGTTAAACTTTGAACGGTTATTGCTATACATAAAATTCCACGACATACTATTGTTTTTTAACTCTTATCCTACTATTATATAATAGAACTAAGCACAAGGAGGAACAATAGGAATGTTTAGCAAAACATCTCGACAACTCATGATATTCCATATTTTCATATATAGCACAGTTATAGAATTTATAGAAATTACAAATCTAATAAAGATAAGCCATAAAACAATACTTCGTGATATTAAAGAGCTACAAAATGCAGGCCTTATAAATATTCGATTTTCTAAAAAAGAAAAGGGATATATTCATTTCGATAATGATAATCCCTGTCCTTTTTCATCACCTGTTTTTTCAGATAATCAAGCGAAAAATTCGCACATTGAAAAATTAATAAGGTTAGCAACCATTATGATAGGGTTAAGGTATCACACTGAACTGTCATGCGATGATGATAATTCTGTGAACCAAGAGACATGCAGTAGTTGGTATAGAAATAGATTTCCAAATTTAAGTATACGAACAATGCAAAGAGATTTTCTAGTACTAACTAAAATAGGTTATTCAATTAAGTATGATCGTTTTGACAGATGCTATATTATTCAATTCCCAGAGGGGTTAGAAGGACTTCAATTCGAAATTGAATATTTATATGGGAAAATAAAATAAAACCGATATATGGGGTTTATAAAAATTATCATAGGTTTATCTAATAAAGCAGATAGACAAGGGATACTAAGTTTGGATGAAGCCGCAACGAAGATTGAGAGGTGGAATAATATGCAAAAATGCATGATTTATCACACAGGGCTTAAAGATTCAGTGAATGGAGTTATAAAAGATGATTTGGTGTACATTCAAGAGGAAGATGGTAAGTTATATTTCCCTAAAGAAATGTTTATGGCAAGAGAAGAATGCGAATTAGGGCTGATTCAATTTGAAGTTGAAGGAAAATGGGGGTTCGCAGATATTTACACTGGAGAAATAAAGATACAACCTATTTGGGACTATGCAGGACCTTTTTATGGAGGATATGCACATGTTGCAATGGGGACTCAGCTAGAGTTCCTAGACGAAGCTCATAATAATATAATTACTCATGGTGGCAAACATGGGTATATTGATAGAAATGTTAATTTCATTATTCCTTTAGAGTATGATGCTGCTGATGATATACCCAAATATTCCTATAATAACTTCAAGGTTGCTAAAAATCAAAAATGGGGGATGATTGATAAACAAAATAGAATTATTATTCCATTAGAATGGGATATATTAGAAATAAACTATAGAAATGATTTAATTTTTTGTGGAATAGAAGAAACATGTGAACTTCACGTAGGTGCATACGACTTAATGATGTCGGTATTATTAGATGTTAAAGCAGAGCCTACATGCTATTTCAGGTTAAAGTGGGGTGTTTATGATAAAAGTGGTAACTTGATTGTGAAACCTGAGATGGATAACAAACCTACATGTCACGAAATCAAGCAAGACCATAGCAGATATACTATTCCCAGTAGATATTATATTCTAAAAAGGAAACGAAATTACGGTGTAATTTGCGAGGATGGAAGATTGATAACCGATATATCACTTTTGAAAAGAGAGGCAGTATTTTTGATAAATACTCTTTGTAAATATGTTTAGTAAGTTGGTAACATTACTCAGGGAGGTGTTTATGTGTCTACTGAAAATCTAAGAGATAGAAATGGTCATCTGCTTGGGAAAATAAAGGAAGTTAATGGAGAGTATCAAATAAGGGATGCTAATGGAAGGCTTCTTGGAAGATATAACCCTAAGACAAATGTTACAAGAGATAGAAATGGAAAATTAGTTGGTAGAGGGAATTTGTTAGCTACGCTTATTACTAATAAATAAGGGAGGGCTTAAATATGGAGTTAACTCTAAAAATAATAATATATTCTGAAGGTAAAAGTGATAGGTATATTAGGTTCTATAACATTGATAATAAATACGTCCTTGGGAGGGTGGAATGCTTATAGATAGGAGTGGTAGACTTTTGTGGAAGGAAAGGTGGCAGCATTCAATTCTAGGCTGCATGATTTATCTTAGAAATTCAAATATGTTAATTACAGACAGACATGCAATGCCTGGACCATGCACCATGAGTTTAGGTATATGTGGAATTGACATGAATAATGGTAAATACCTATGGAAACATTGGTATGAAAATTCATATGAAGAAAGGATGGCATTAAGACAGGGAAGAGAAAAGGTAGGTAATGACATACATTTAATAAGTTTCTGTGGTGGTTCTATAGGTGGAGAATATATTTTAACAAATAGATTTAAGATACAGCTTAAATCTGGTGAGTATGAACTTCTAGAGGAAGGAGTTAAAAAGCATAGAACTTCAAGGACTGAAGAACCAATTAGGCCTATTGCTGTTATTCATGACACAGTAAACTATAGAGGTTCAATTCAAACCTTCGCCTTAAATAGTGAATCAAAGCAAAATTGGGGAGATATGTTTCCCTGGTATCAAAGAGTAATTAGTGAAGTGAGAGAGCAGAGAATTTTGTCTGAAATAAAGATCTATAATATTGTAGAGTTCTTTGATAATAGCTTACTAATTGTAGGTAAAGATATGAAAATTAAAAAAGATGCAATTTGGCTGCTTGAGGTTAAAGAAAATTAATATAATGGAGGTTCAAATCATGGATAGATTAGAAAGAGTTTTAGGTGGACTATTCGGAGTTGCTTGCGGAGATGCTCTAGGGGGAACCCTAGAGTTTACTCATAAAGATATAGGTGTAGAAAAGTACGGTTATCACAAAGATATAATAGGTGGAGGGGAAATGCATTTAGAGCCAGGACAGGTTACAGATGATACAGTGATGACTATTGCGGTTGCGGAGGGAATACTCGAAAATGCCAATTCCCCTATAGCAGCAATAGGTAAAAGATTTGTTGAATGGTATAAGACCGATCCAATTGATATCGGAATAACATGTCAGGATGCGATAGATGAATTTATCCATTGTGGAGATTGGATGGAAGCAAGTCTTAAAATCTACAAGTACTCTAATGGAAGGAATGCAGGTAATGGAACCTTAATGAGATGCATACCTTCTGCGTTATTTTATCGACATTTTGATAAAATGGTTAAGATCACAAAAGCTCAATCAGATATGACCCATTATAATTTAAAGGCCTCAAATGCCTGTATATTATATAATACAATAATTTATAAATATTTAGATGGCGGAGATAAATTAGAGACAATAAAAGAAGTTGTAAAAGGCCATGAAGAATATGAAAAAGTGTTCCATATGAAAAAGGAGAACCTTAATCCGACCGGATATGTGGTAGATACACTTCAGTGTGCATTATGGTGCTTTATTAACAATTCAAATGTAGAGGATATTATTTGTGAGGCTGTTAATTTATATGGTGACCCTGATACTATAGGTGCTATAGCTGGAGGGCTTGCTGGAGTTTATTATGGATATAGTACTATCCCCGAAAGATGGAGAGAAAAAATAATAGTTAGAGAGAGGCTAAGTAGTCTTGCAGAAATGTTAGAAAAAGGAATAGAAAAATAACTTCACTCTGAATGATATGAAACACTTTTGTGAGTTTATTATAGAAAAAGTAAAAAGGGGGGACTTTGTGTGTTAGATTTGCATACTCATACAACTTTTTCAGATGGTCATCATACTCCCGAAAAAATAATCTTGAATTCTATAGAAAATGGAGTTAAGGTTATTGGAATTTCCGATCATCATAAAGCATTTTTCATGGATAAACCCAAATATAAGTCTTTTGATGAATATATTGATGAAATAAATTATCTAAAGGAAAAATATAAGAATAAAATTGAGGTCAAAGCAGGCATTGAGATAAACCTTAATTTTAATGAAGCAAGAGGAGAAAGCAGAATACCATACGCAAAGTTAAGAAAAGCAGATTTTGTACTACTTGAAAGAATTGATGGGCTAGCAACGTTTGAATATCCTAATAGATATCATATAAAGTTAAAAGACATTGGACAAATAGCTGATAGAATAAATTGTAGGATTGGCCTTGCTCATACTGATTTATTTAAGCTCTCTGAGATCTATTGTCAGGGAAATGGGATTGACTATGGAATGGATTATGTTATTTCTGTATTGAAAAAACACGATATATTCTGGGAATTAAATACTCGAGCAGAACATGAATACTTTGATTACATTATAGATAACTGGGATAGTCCACAGGTTATAAATCTTTTTCTGAAGTTGAGAGAACAAAAAATAAATATAGCTGCAGGTACGGATACTCACATAATAAGTAGTGATTTTGATATAAAGAAGTTAAGACTTGCTAATATGATTGCTAGTGGAGAAATTGCAGACGGTTCAGAAGAAGCTTCAGAGTTTTGATGTAAAAAGTGAAATCAAAGTATGTGACAAACAACAACACATCACCTGTTATAATTAAAGATGGATAACCATTAAATTTTAAGAGACAAGGCATACAACATAACTAAGATTATATTATATGCCCATTCAATTGATTGGCTACAAAAGTGTGTCATGAGTCTTGGTAGATTTTATAATACACTTAATAATTAAAGTGATAATACATGATATACCCTTAGTTAATATCATTTCTTAGATTTCTTGTTAGTTAAGAACAAAGCTGGAATGATCAATACCAAGCTAAGGACTAAGGCTAACATGAAACCATCGTGGTAAGCAGTGGTCATAAGTGGAATCGTTGGTACTTTACCTTGGATTGAAAGGCTAACAACCGTTGCAAGCACTGCTGAACCAAACGCACCACCAATATTTTGCACGACCCTAGTTCCGACACTGGCTTGCGCGATTTCTTGTTTGACCATACCAGTGTATGCATCAGTCATCATTGGAAGGGTGATACCACCGATACCTATACCGCGAACAAACAAGACAACACTCACAACAATGAGTGAAGATGCCTCATTGAAGAAGACAAATGGAATCGTGCCAACGATAGCTAATGTNAAACTTACCAAGACGACATTACGCGCACCCAATTTATCAGTTAGCTTACCAATNAATGGACGAGAAACTAACATACCNATACCTTGTGGAATCAANATCAATCCAGCGCTCAAAACTGAGAAGCCCTTAATGTTTTGGAAAAACAAAGGTAATAACAACATTGGACCNTTGGTGGCAATCCCTGCAAGGAACAAGCCAACCATGACAGCGCTGAAACTTTTCGACTTAAACAAGTGTAATGGGAGAATTGCTTGTTCCTTTTTGATAGCAGCGTAAATAATGTAGATGGCTAAAATTACGACCCCGGCAACAACATAACCAATAGTCGTGCTGTTGTTAAACGTAGCATTCTTCGCTGCTTTAGTAATCCCATAAATCAAGGCGGCTGAACTGGCACCCAATAAAATGATACCAATGAAGTCGAATTTGGCTTTAATGTTAGCTGGCGTGAAGTTAGGCAACTTCAAAATCATCATAGTGATGGCAAGAATACCAATTGGAATGTTGACAAAGAAAATGTAACGCCATGATAAGAATTGGACAATCACAGCCCCAATAACCGGGCCAAGGATTGGACCCAAGACTGTTGGGATACCAATGGTCGACATCATACGTCCCATTCGATCCCTTCCAGCGACTTCAACACACAAAGTAGTCACCAATGTTATAATAAAGCCGGCACTGAAACCTTGAACAATCCGGAAAATAAGCAATGAATGGATACTCCCGCTAAATCCCGAAGCAATCGAAGTAGCTAAGAATAATATATTGGCGCCAATCATTAACCATTTGCCGTTGAAACGTTGAACCATCCAACCCGCAAGTGGCACTGAAATTGCCATGGATAACACATAACCCGTAATTACCCATTGAATTAAATCAAGTCCGATACCGAAATCATTACTCAAGTGCTTGATGGCAATGTTGACCATTGTTGAATCAAGTAGTGGCATAATTGCTCCAAGCACTAAAATCCAAGCTGGATCTATGTCAATATCTTAGACACAAAAAGTCGAACTTTTTATGAAACCTTTTAGCTAAATCTTCGCACCGTTGTGGAGTAATATATCCGATACTACTATGTATTCTTTTTATATTGTACCAGGCTTCTATATATTCAAATATTCCTAATCTTGCAGCGTCATAATCAAAATATTTAACATGGTAAACTTCCTCTTTTTTTAATGAGGCGTGAAATGATTCAATGCAAGCATTATCATATGGGCAACCCTTGGCGCTAAATGAGTGTTTAATAATTTTAGTGCTCTTTATATATTCTTTAAAAGCGGAGCTTGTATATTGGCACCCTAAATCGCTATGAATTATTAGATGATTAGTTGGCTTTTGTAACTGCATAGCATTTTTAACAGCCTGTAGGGCTAATTTAGTATCAATGAATTTAGACATAGCATGGCCTATTATTTTTCTGCTATAAAGATCCATAACTGATGCTAAGTAGCACCAACCATCTTTAATAGTATGGATGTAAGTGATATCTGTTACCCACTTTTCATTAACTGTAGTAGTTGTAAAATCTCTCTTTAAAACGTTTTCCTGCTCTATTATCTTATTTTTAGATGAAGTTGGTCTGTATTTTTTTACTATTAAAGATTTTATACCTAATTTTTTCATCAATCTTTGTGTTCTTTTTAAACTAATAGTTATCCCCAGTGCATTTAGTGATTTATTTATTTTAGGAGCTCCATATCGATTTTTGCTTGCGCTGTGGATATCTATAATTTCGTTTTCTATTTTCTTGTTTTCAATTTCTCGTTTGCTTGGTTTCTTGTTTAAATGCTTATAATAAGAGCTTCTTGCAACAGCTAAAACCTCACACATTAATTTGATATCATGATATTTCTGATTGTTAGTAATGAATTCAAATACAGTAGTTATTTCCTTGCGAATATGCCCATTGCTTTTTTTAATATTTCAATTTCCTCTTCAAGCTTAGCATTTTTCTTTAATAAGTTTTTGTATCCTTCTGCTGTTAGAGTTATATTTTTATCCTCAGCTACTAGCTTATTTTTATTTATCCAACCTGTTATTGTTGATTTTGAAAGGGCATATTCACTGCTTAACTCTGCTAAGCTTTTTCCAGAGTTATATAGCTCTACTATTGTATTTTTGAACTCATCTGTATATTGTTTTTGACCTCTTGCCATTATAAACACATCCTTATCTTATTTATATTTTAATGTGTTCAGCTTTCTGTGTCTACAATATTATACTAACACCATATCGGTACTACCGACATCCGAAAGTTGAACAATGCAGGAGAGAACTTCTTAACTGAAAGTGGAGTCTACGCATTAATATTTAAAAGTAGAAAAACAGAAGCACAAAAATTTCAAACTTGGGTAACCGATGAAGTTCTTCCTTCAATAAGAAAAAATGGAATGTATGCTACTGATAATTTGCTGGATGACCCTGACCTATTGTTGAAGACCGTAACTAAACTTACCATAGAAAGAAAAGCAAGTAGTTCAACTAACTCCTACAGAATTTACCCACTTAAAACCTTTGTACCGGAATTCAGTACATAACATATAACAGATAAAGATAATAGTTATAAAGAATATACGTTAGGTACTCAAAATCAGTACAAAGGCACTTTAACGTAGTAAAGGAACGTTGATATGATTAACATCCGTATGTACCTAAAATCAGTACACCAATTCTTATGTACCGGAATTCAGTACAAAGGGTTTCACAAGGAAATTCACAGGTTTGAATAACTACAGTATGAAAGCTAATTAAATGCCTTAATCTATATTAATTGGATTAAACCCCTTAACAAACAACAACTAAATACTCTGTTAAATTTAACTAGCTTAACTAAATTGCACCCTATTACGGTATTAGCGGCCCCTTTAACTAACTTACTGCTTTAATAATGTAAGTCTCTCCCTCCTAAAGTACTTTGATGTTAACTAACGCACTCATACTTCGTTTGTTAAATCTTCGTTACACTACGATTTCGCTATAAAACTAACCCCCCTATTCCTTTATCTCTTTATCTACAATTGTATACTCCTAAAGATTAGTTTGGTTTTGGTTTAAAAGCGGTAGACAAGCGATAGCGATGGATACATAGATTATTAAGGTCTCCTTAATCGGAATTTCAGAACGAAAACCGTAGCAGTATAAGCAGTTTATATATACCCTTGTCTTTAAGGGTTAAACCCCGTAGCCCAGTGATAGCCATTGACGGATTTTTATTTAGGAGTTTTATTTTTACATTTCTCCTAAGTGTAGTTTTTACTGTAAATAAGAAGAACTCTGAATAACATTATACTAAGAAGGGAAAATACCCTCTATCCCGTTGATACCAACGAAAGTGCGTCCTCAGAATGATGAATATATGGCTGTTTTGTCCTCAGAATGATGACAGTGGAACAAATGTTAATTATTGTAAATAAGAGTTGTATTACCCATGTATAGGTGGATTAGTAGTTAGGAAGAGGTGGACAAACCCCTTTACTACAGTACATGGAGGTTATTTATTATGGGAGATAAAGAAGTAATAAGCAATGAGGATTTAAGACGTAAACTAAACTACATGAATGGTACTTGCTTTAACATGAAAGCATTGGGTGCTCTTGCTAACGTATCTCAACAGCATATGAGTGGTTTTATATTAGGTAAAAGAAACATGAGTGAAAATGTAAGAGCAAGAATTGAGTCTGCTATATCTGAAATTGTTAAAGGGTTGGTGGGTTAACATGATAACAATACCAATGGAATATGATGATGAAACAGGCGAGGTTATAAGAGAATCAAGAACGGTATTTGAATTACAAGATAGACGTAGAATTGAGAAATATGCTGGCATGAAGAAAGATATTAGTATATTCCATTCTTTTGTAAGCGAAACGTATGGTAGCTTTTTCTTCTTATTCTACAAAGACTTATCTAAATTAGTAGACAAGCAGTATAGTATAAGGTTCTTATATATTTGTACATTTAGTAACTACGATGGCAATTTAATATATGGCAACTCGAAAGGTGATGGTCGTTACATTGTTGCAAAAGACTTACATGAACTATTAGGGCTTGGCAAAAATGAAACTAATAAAACTAAAAACACATTAATATCATCTGGCTTAATCTTTGAGAATGAGAAGGGACACCTACTGTTAAACGCTGAGTATTCAACCAAAGGTAAATTAGACAAGAATCAAAAGAAAGCTACTAAAGTTAGAATCTTTGAGGACGCAATAAGGGCTTTATATGAAAAGGCTACCACAAGAGAACACAAGCAGTTAGGTCTTTTAATAGAAATGCTCCCTCTAATAAACTTAAAATATAATGTAGTATGTGGGAATCCTTCTTGTGAACTAGAGAGCGAAATAGTACCCATAAATCTTGCAAGACTAGCCCAAATGTTAGGTTATGGAGTAGATAAAAACTCAACAAGCAAATTTAAGAGAGGTCTATTTAATATCAAGGTAGCTGATGAGTATGTAATTATGGTTAGTGCTACAGGCAATGGTGTTTTTGTAACTGTGAATCCTAGAGTATTTTACAAGGGTACTTTATTAAAAAATATTGAATACTTAACTAAAATGTTTGGATTAGCAAATAATACTAAATAGTCAAGAGAAATTAAAGTGAAAAATGAGAAGACTTTTACAAAACTGGCTAGATAAATAAGAAATAAGGTAAGGAGGTAGTCCAGCCATCACTATACTACCTTCTTTTTTATATCCTTCCATAGCAAAAATACCATAAAATTCGTTTCTGAATAACACAGAATTTTAAGGGAATCTTCGGTTTTTAGTTGTGACGCAAAATGTGAATGTTCCGAAGTATCATATATTTAGTTTTGACTACCTCAATTTTATAATCCTACTAAATCTTTATGTTTTAATACAGTTGGAGGTTGTTCGAGCCATTCTCTATCAATCAATATGTTAGCACCCTTTTTAGAGAACTTCATGTTTTCAGATATATATGTTAAGTATTTAGTCTCTAAATCAACTCTTAAATTTTCAGATAAAGCCATTCCAAGACTTGCTACACCTGCCGAGGATAGCACTAACATATGGGTTAGCATTAATTTCTCCGAGAAGGGTGCTACTGTAGAATCTGTTACAAAATAATCTGAAGATGAAGGTACTGGAATATCTTCATTTAAAAAAATTTGTGTTAATTCCTTAATCGTTTTAGTTGTTAACTCTACTCCTTCAAAAAAATATTTAGCCATTTTTTTATCAATTGAAACTTGACCAAATCCAGTTGCTATCGCTCTCCCAACTATATTTGAAAAAGTAATTCCAAAAATTTGGGTGATTTCTCCTAAAAGCATTCCTCTTTTTTCACCAAAAAAATCCATCATAAAACTTTGACTCTTAATAAATTGAACTTTCTTAGGTACTTCTATAAAGTGTACCCTTTGTCAAGGACAATTAAAAAGAGACTATGCTAGATTAAGAAGATGATTTCTGTATTGAACAGGAGTCATCCTTTTTAAGTTC
>JGI24147J20444_1000943_pt1 | contig 15501 bp, 15 predicted proteins | sample BarGraIncub1133A_FD_20444 | JGI IMG/M metagenome (IMG submission 20444) | reverse complement strand
CTCGCAAGCGTCCTCCGCCGAAGAAATCTCATGAAAGGCCCTTTAACAGGATCGGGCTTTCTTGTGACGTTATGCCTTAACGAACGTGCCGCTATAGCGAGGACCCAAATGGAATGACTTCTTCATCTGAAACGCGCGTTCGTGCAGTCCTGCGTTCGCCATGAGCTGTCTGATCTCGTCTACCGGGGTGCCGTGCTCCTCGCGTATCGGATTCCGGATGAAGAGCCTGCCACCCTTTTTCAGTTTTCGTGACAATATGTTCACGTACTTCTGTCGTGCGTCTGCGTCGACACAATTCGTCACAAATGTACGAAGGTAAGCACCCGAAACGCAACCCCGCCCGCGACCAGCGCCAACACGATGGTGAAGATCGATATGCCCACCGCCCACCGAGCGTTGAGCTCCCGTGCGATGACGCCAAACGTCGCAAGGCACGGCACGTAGAGGGTGACGACGAGGCAAAACACAAATATTTGAACAGGGGTCATCACCGTGCTGAATACGAACGTCCCTGACGCGATAGCGAGCATTTCTATGGCCATCTCCTTTCTCAACACCCCGTAGATGAGGCAAATGCCCGTAAAGGCAGGAAGGCCGAGAATGCCGACGGTAATGGGCGCCATCGGCGCTTCGATGAATTGACTCAGGCCGGCTAGCTCCAACCATCCGAACAAAATGCTTCCGGCCACCAGCAAGGGAACGGCGATGTACAGAAACTCCTTCATCCGCAGCCACGTCTTTTTGAGGATGGGGATGACTGCTGGCCTTCGCACGAGCGGAATTTCGAGCACGAGTCCGGGCGTCCGTCCCGGGATCGTCGATCGAAGCAGTCTTCCAGAAGCGACGATCAGGACGAAAGAGATGAGGTAGATCGCGAGTGCGTACGGAATTCCCGCGTACGTCGCTGCGACGCCGAGGATTATTGCCGTCCGTGCTGAGCATGGAATGAGCGTAATGAGAACAGTCGTAACGATCCGCTCCTTTTTCGTGGGGAGCGCGCGTGTCGCCATAATCGCCGGCACGCTACAGCCATAGCCAAAAAGCAGCGGGATGAGCGATCTGCCGTGCAGGCCGATGATGTGCGCTTGCCGGTCGAGCAGCACGGCAACGCGCGGGAGGTAGCCAACGTCTTCGAGAACGGCGAGGAAGATAAAGAAGAGCAAGATGTACGGAATAGCGATGGCGAGTGACGCCGCTAAGGCGAGCAGGGCGGAATGCACTGCAGACGTGATGAACGGATTGGCGACCTGCGCGTCAACGACGCCGTAGAGGGGTGGGAAAACGATCTCCCCAAAGAACGTGGTGATCGCGTGACTCAGAGAGCCGCCGACGTAGAAGATAAGGGCGAGCATGCCACCAATAAGGCCGACGAGCATGGGATACCCCGTCCGCGGACGCGTCGCAGCCTCGCCAAACTTCTCGGCGAGCGTTGGCTTGTGCACTTTTCTGGCCAACACCGCCGTCGCGATGAGCGCCGCGGTCGAATGACGTCCCCGGGCGATGGTAACGGCGACGTCTTCCCCGTGCGCCCGCTCCACCTCTTCTCTGAGCTCTTTGACGCGCGAGAGCGTGTGTGTGTCCACGCGTGATTCAAAATCGGTGTCGCCTTCAAGGAGCCGCGCCGCAAAGCCCCGTTTGGGGAGGGTCGTCTCGGGGAGCAGCGGGATAATCGCTGCTAAAGCTCGTTCGACGTGGTCGTCATAGCTCACCTGCCGATGCGCCTGTTCCTGCGGTCGTTCAGCGTAATCATACGCTGTTTCGAGCGCCACGTGCACGCCTTCTCCTTGCGTGGCGATCGTCGGCACCACGTGTGTGCCAAGCTGTTTTTCGAGGTCAGCGACGTTAATGTCGAGGTCGAGCGTCCTTAACAGGTCGACCTGGTTAAGGGCAACGACGACCGGGAGGCCGAGCTCGATGAGTTGGAGCGTCAGATAGAGGTTTCGTTCGAGCCGTGTCGCGTCGACGATATCAATGACCCCATCAAGGGGGGTGCTGAGGAGGAACTCCTTTGTCGCCGCTTCGTCTTCGGATACAGACGTGACGGAGTAGACGCCAGGAAGATCATAAATGAGGACGTCGTGACCGTGCAGGCGAGTAAGTCCCTGCTGCACCATCACGGTTGTCTGCGGGATATTGGAAATGATGACGTTAATGCCCGTCATCTGGCTAAACATCGCGCTTTTACCCGCCGAGGGGTTCCCGATGAGCGCGAGCTTCTTAGGTGCGTTCTTTTTTAAAGCGGTATCACGCATAGAAGAGGTCCGTTATCAGCGCCGCTCTTTTTCGACACGTCTGCGTCTCAGAGATACGGGCTAACCTGCGGTCGCCGCCGAGGGGGCGCCTCTCCGCGTTCGTCTTCTTCTTCCCCCTTCAGCCTCTTCCGGGCTCACGAGGAGGGAATCCGCAACGTCCCTGCCAAGGGCTATTTGCGTGTCCTTCATCTCGATGATGAGGGGGCCCCCCGAGACCGTCTGCAGGACGCGCACGGTAAGCCCCGGGATAAGGCCGAGCGAGCACAGCCGACTGATCGTCTCCGGCTCCGGGGACGTTAAGAACCGTATCATGTACGACCCTTCTTTAACCTCGGAAAGCTTTGAAACCGGGGTCTGGTCCTCTGTACCGCTGGCGGGTATCGCGCTTCCCCCAGGACACGTTGACGGGTATCCCAGCTGGGCTGAGAGGTTGTCAATAGCCTCATCCGAAATGACGTGTTCGATCTCACACGCCTGCTTATGCGACTCGCGTTTGCCGATCCCGCAAATATCCACCAAAAAGCGCTCAAGGAGCCGGTGCTTGCGCTTCACCTTTGTCGCGATCTCGCAACCGGTCTTCGTGAGCGTCGCACCGTGATAGGGCGTGTAGTTGACCAGCCCCTTTTCGCTCAGTTTCTTGAGCATCTCGGTGACGCTCGCGTCCCGTACGCCGAGACACGTCGCCAACTCTCGTGTGGTAGCGACTTGCGCCTTCCCTTCCTGCCTCGTGTATATTGCTTCAAGATACTCCTCTTCTGAAGAGCTCAACTCGTAGTCCTGTGCCATATCTCTCTATCTAATATTTAGGCGAACCTAATATATATTGTTTAGGTTAACCAAAACTGGCGTTTGCCGCCCCGGATCGTTCGTTGTCCATTCCCAGGGCCGCAACGATTCGTCAACTATATTACGGAAACACGCCATTCGTAAAAGGCTGTGATGCTGCAGGAGACGCACCCGTGTTAAGCAGACTTAAAAGCGACGCTGACCGCCTCCTTTCAAGACCTGCCAATTTCCTTGTCGACCACGGCTTCACCCCCAACGTGCTGACCCTCATCGGCCTTGCGATCGGCGTGATTGCAGGCATCGTCCTTGCCTTTGGATTCTTCGTAGCAGGCGGCGTGCTTATCCTCTTGACGGGCTTTGTTGACACACTTGACGGAGCGGTGGCGCGCAATGGACGCACCACAACGACCTTCGGTGCGACCTTAGACTCGATATCAGATCGCTACGTCGACTGCATCGTTTTACTCGGTCTCGGCATAGCTGGTGTCAACTGGCTCTACGTCGGAGTGGCCCTGATGGGCTCATTACTCGTTAGTTATGTCCGCGCCAAGGCTGAGGGCATGGGGATTTCGTGCACCGCTGGCGTGGCTGAACGAAGCGAGCGCCTCATTATCCTCGCCATAGGACTTATCGTCGGTCTCGTAGAACCTGCAGTTTTGCTCGTCGCCATACTCGCGCAGTTCACCGCACTTTGGAGAGCCGGGCTCCTTCTTCGACGGACATCCCGTTAACGCGAGACTGCGCCGGCACAGTTCAGCAGGCTCAATTTCATTGGGGAAAAAGGAGTCAAAACGTAGTAAGTCCGCTTAAAGCTTGTACAGCGCGAGTGATGATGATCGAAAACGTGCGACAAAGCCGCCAGATGGATCGCTATGTGTTCGCGCTCTTTAGGTGCGCTGTGATGGCGCGAAACGCATCGACGGCCGCTTTTCGCTGTTCCTCAGTAAGCGCCTTACCTGCATAATTGGCACGCTCGTAGATGACAGTAAGAGCGCGCAACGGCTCTTGTATTCCTGGTAACACCGCTTCAATGGTATGATACTTCTCCCAGTGCGTTGCGTGCGACGCTATTGTGATCTCATGAGTGGTGGCGACGTCTAATATTACCGCATCATAGAGCATATTGACCGCCTGCTGATCGTTGCCCTGCTCAAAAAAGTCTTGTGCCTGTTTTATCACGCCCGTTTCGGCACCTTCAGTCGGCGCAGATTCAGGTGGTTGCGTCGCTTCCTCAAGCGGCGTCTCATCGACAGGGGATTCGGCGCTTTTCGTATGCAAGGCAGGTTCAAGCGCTTCCTGTGGCGGTTTTTCTGCTGTTTTTTCTCCCGGTGGCGTCGCGGGCACAACAGCCGGTCCTTCTTCGAGCGTACGCGCTTCAGATGACGGGAATTCCGCTCGCTCCCTTGCCCTTTCCTCTGCAGCCGGTTTTGCGCGTAACTTACCGAGCGGCCTGAACAGTTTCTTTCCGCGCATGCGCTGCGTGTAAAAATACAGCCCAAAAAGAATAGCGCAGGTGATTACGGCAATAATGAGGTATAACGGCAACACATTGACGGCAACTGTGGTTACTGCGCTCGGCGCGCTTGTTAACGAGGCATTCTGAGGCGCAGCGACCGTGTAGACGGTAGCACCGTTCCAAAATGCCGCCGGGAAGTAGGAAAGCCCGACCGGAACGTTAAAGGAGTAATCGCCGTTCGCGTTCGTTTGGGTATCTGCTAATTTCACATCACCCATGTGAAGCGCAACTGAGGCGTTTGCCAACGGGTTCCCTCCCGTCGTAACCGTGCCGGTAGCCTGCAATGTGCTACCGAGTGTGATGCTGGCTGGACTTACCGTTACGTTATTCGTCACCGTTGCTTTCGCAGGTGATGCCTGGGCAGCAACGCTGAGCACGCCGCAGTGTGACGAACTATCTCCCAAAAATGCAAAACCTGCCGTGATCATCAACGTCATGAAGAGCGCTGTACACAAAAGTCGGGATTTACTTACGGAACGAGTCACGAGACGCACCCATTTGAAAATATGGCCAACACAAAAGGCCTGTTATCAGAGACAAAAACACGGCTGTGTTATAAAAAAGATACGGTTTTGCTTCGTTCCAACGAGCACTTATATGAGAGTGCGACCCGATTCAGATACNACNTNGTTGTTGGCCTCTCCGCTCGANTCGCTCAATCGTTGAATCGCTTGTANAGGTAGTTTGCCACGACCTGGAAGATCAAGATGAAGACAACGAGCATTGCGACGTCAACAATCGGGTGGAACTCCATCGTCCCGTTGTATCCGCCCTGGATGAGGTCGTTTGCGTACGTGAGCGGTGAAACATAGGCGATCATCTGCCCAAAGGAAGGGAGTGTGGCGAGAGGGATAAAGACGCCGGATATGAAGATCAGTGGAAACCTCACGAGGTTTACCATGGAGATGATATCTCCGGGGCTCTCAGTCGGATATGCCGCAAAGAGCGAGGCCATCGTCGCAAAGCAGAATGAGCTCAGAAGGACCCCAACCACAATGGGGACGATACTCACGATGGACGTCCTCAAGATAAGCAGCGCCGCGACAAACACCACAGACGCGATACAAACGCTATAGAGAAGACCACTCAGGCTCTCGCCCAACACCAGCGCGTTCAGGGAGATGGGTGCGGAAAGCAGCCGGTCAAACGTCCCTGTCCTCCGCTCGATCGGGATCGATACCGGCTCTATCGATGACGCCGAGAAGAGGGTCGTGATGCTAATCAGTCCCGGGATCAGAGCAGCGGGTGACGCAAGTTTCCCTGCTGTAAACGCGAGGAACATGAAAAGCGGAAAGAGCACTCCGCCCATGATGGTCCCTGGCCTGAGGTAGTAGATGGCGATATCTTTTTTCGCAATCGCCCACGCGGCAACGAGTTGGCGGGAAATGCGGTCCTGGAGCCCCATATGGTTAATCGATGGCAGTAATTCCACCTCCTGAGCGCCCCAGCCCGGTCAACTTGACAAAGACGTCTTCGAGGCTCGGACCGAGCGTCGTGATGCTGATCACCCGCGTGTTGTGGCTCTGAGCGTATGTCATCACGCCGTCGATGACCTCAGAAGGATCCTCAGTGAAAAGCCTGAACTTGTCGCCTTCCTTGCGTGCCGTATTCACCATTGGGATCTGACGGAGCTCGTCAAGGCGCGCCGCGGAGGCGCTGTCTGAAAAGGAGACCTCGATCGACTGGACGCTCTGAATCGTCTTTTTCAGCCGTTCTGGCGCGTCGATGGCGGCGATGACGCCCTTGTCGATGATCGCCACCCGGTCGCAGAGGACGTTTGCCTCTTCGATGTTGTGCGTTGTCAAGAACACGGTGACCCCTTCTGCGATAAGGTCGCTGATCATGTCGCGGATGATGAGGTTGCTCTCGACATCCAGCCCCGAGGTGGGTTCATCAAGAAACAGCAGGCGCGGGCTGTTGACCAGACCCATGGCAATGGTCAGCCGCCGCCTCATTCCCTTCGAGTACCCGTGCACCTTGTCGCCCCGCCGCTCATAGAGCTCAAAGCGCTTCAGCAGCTGGGTCGCGTTCTTCTCCCGCTCGCTGCGACCAACGCGATAGAGCTGTGCGGCGAGCATCATGTTCTGCCACCCCGTCAAGTCGGTGTATACGTTGGAGGTCTCAGAGACGATGCCCATGGATTGACGTGCGGCAACGGTCTCACGCACGATATCGTGGCCGAAGATTGTCGCGGTTCCAGAGGTCGGCGATGAGATCCCTGTCAGCACGCGGATCGTGGTTGTCTTGCCGGCCCCGTTGGGACCTAAAAAGCCGAACGTTTCTCCGCTCCCCACCGAGAAGCTTATATCGTTCACGGCGGCGTGGGTCCCGAATTTCTTCACCAAGTGAGAGACGTCAATTGCTTGCATGGGGTCTATAAAAAAGATTCAAGGATGATCTATATTAATCACTCGCAACGTGCCGCGCCTACTTAAGCATGCGTGCAGACAAAAAGATGGTTTGAGCGGGGATGACATACACAACGTCAGCGCAATATCCGCTTTGCCGCTTCTTCGTACGCAGTAATGAGATCACCGCGCTCGTAACGGAAGACGTCCTTATCGACCGACTGACCCGACTCCTTTAACCAGAGACGACAGGTGTCGCAACTGATCTCATCGGCGAGGAGTATCGTGCCGTCTTGTGCCTTCCCGAACTCCAACTTAAAATCGGGAAGGAGGAGCTCCCGCCTACCGAGGTAATCCTTCAAGATGACGTTGATGCGCAGCGTGAGCTCTCGCACGGTCACAAGGTCGTCCTCTGAGGCGAGACGCAGCGCGCGTATGAGGTCGTCGTTGAGCATCGGATCGCCGTACGGGTCAGACTTATAGTCAATGACGATCACCGGCGGGACGAGTTTCTGCCCCTCTGTGAAAGGGTACTTGCGAACGACCGAACCAGCGGCGATATTTCGGGCGATGATCTCGAGCGGGATGATGGAAACCGCCTTTACAAGCATCTTCGCGTCGCCCACCATGCCTTTGTAGTGAGTGGCGATCCCATGCTCTTCTAAGAGCTCAAAAAGCCGCGCAGAAATCTGAGCGTTGTACTTACCCTTGTCCGGCACCGTCGATTTTCGCTTTCCGTCGAACGCCGTGACGTCATTGCGGAATTCCATGAGGTACTCGTGGGGGTTCTCCGTTCGGTACACGGTTTTTGCTTTTCCAATGTGAACGATATCCATAACGCTACCTCGTTGTCCTCTTGCGGAAACCTTCCGCATCAGCTAGCTCGCCAACAAGCGGCGCAAGCGTCGTGCTGTACCACCCGGCGCGCACGTACTGCGGATAAATGGGCAGCCGCTCGGTAAGCCCCACACCGAGGTCTGCGACATCAGGCCACTCATGCTCCGGATTAATGAAGTCGACCGTCACCGTCGAGATCCCGCCCAGATCAGAAGCTCCTGCACGAAGCAGAGGCCCGATTTCGGTGAGGTTGGGTGGCACCTGAATCGCCACTTCGTCAGGAAGGATGTGACGTGCGAGGGCGACGGTGCGGATCAGCACTTCGTTGCTGGGGCTTGGTGACCCCGCCATGCGCGTTCCCGGCTTCGGAGCGAACGGTTGGATAATGACCTCCTGGAGGTGCCGGTAGCGGTGGTGCAGATCCGCCAGGACTTCGAGCGAACGGATGCGGTCGCCCCAATCTTCCCCGATCCCAATGAGGAGTCCTGTCGTAAACGGCACGTGCAGCTTGCCTGCGTCCTCAATAGTCCACACCCGAAGTTCTGGGTCTTTGCCAGCACAGCCCTCATGTGCGTTCACTGACGCCGTCGTTTCAAGCATCAAGCCCATGCTTGCGTTAACCGGTTTCAAGCGCTCGAGCTCATCGAAGGTGAGGATGCCAGGATTGCTATGTGGGAACAGTCCGACGGCGATGGCCGTCGTGCAAAGGTCGAAGAGGTAATCCATAAAATTGTCGTAACCGAGCGACTCAAGCTTCTCAAGAAAGCCGGGAACCTCATACGGGCGTTCTCCAAAAGTAAAAAGTGCCTCAGTGCAGTCGGCATCCTTGGCCTCCTGCAGCAAGGCTTTGACCTCGTCGGGCCCCATAAGGTGCGCCTCAGCGTCGCCGATGTCTCGTCGAAACCCGCAGTAGCCACACGCGTTACGACAGATGTTGGTCACCGGAACGAAGACGTTGCGGGAGAACGTGACGCGTGTCGGTAGGGCAAACGAGAGCGCCTCCAAAGGGGCGGTGACGATGTCTGCGATGCTCACGTCCTCAATTGACATAAAAGCGAAGCGATTTTACCTCTACATGACCGCGGTAATATATAAATAACGGGGACGCAAAGCCACCCAATGTGGCGACGATGCACGCGGTAAAAGCGGTCGTGCCTTTCAAGACGCGCGGAGCGAAGACGCGGCTTGCGCCATTTCTCTCTCCTGAAGAGCGTATGGCCTTTTCAAAGGCGATGCTCCGCGACGTGCTGCGCAGCTTGCGGGGTATCGACGTGACGATTCTTGCGACCGAGGACTTCGACCCCGGGTGCGACGGGGCGCACGTGCAGCTCAACCACCACGACTTAAACACGGCCATCAACGAGTATATCAAGCACGAACGAGACCCGACCCTCTTCGTGATGTCAGATATTCCGCTTATCCAAGAGTGGCACGTCCGCGAGATGGTCTCTGAGGGCATCACGCTCGTGCCGGGACGCGGAGGCGGCACAAACGCCATCTTCATGCGAGATCCCTCACGATTCAAAGTCGACTTCTATGAGGTGAGTTTTCTCAAACACGTCGCCATCGCCAAGGAGCGCGGGCTTCCCCTCAAAATCCTCGACTCGTTTTACATGAGCACCGACGTTGACAAGCCCGAGGATCTGGCTGAGGTGCTCGTTCACTGCCCCAGTGACTCGTGTGCGTACTTGCGCTCCATTGGCGTCCGGCTCAGCTACGGCAAGAGCCGCATCGGCGTCGAACGTGGTTAATCGCTTTAAAATCACGAACGCCGACAAAACGAATCGCTGCTTTTGGGGAGGTTAAAAGACGGGTGTGAGCCACTGCGAATAGCGCGGATCGTTGCCGCGTGCCGCGTTGAAGTACGCTTCTTTAAGCTCCTTTGTGATCGTACCGACCGTGCCGTCGGCGATGGTGATCCCATCGACGCTCGTTACGGGAGCCACTTCTCCTGCGGTGCCGGTTAAGAACAGTTCGTCAGCTGCGTAGAGCTCTGACCGGCTGATCCGCCGCTCATGCACTTTAAAACCGCGGTCCGCACAAATCGTGATGATGGCGTCGCGGGTAATCCCCTCAAGAATGTCATCTGAAACCAATGGCGTGAGGACCGTACCCTTGCGTACGAGAAAGACGTTCTCGCCACTCCCTTCTGAGACGAACCCGTCCTTGGTGAGTAGTATTGCCTCGTCGTACCCGTCCTGGACCGCCTCAACTTTTGCGAGGACGCTGTTCACGTACGCTCCTGCGAACTTGCCGGTCGGAGGAAGGGCGTTGTCTGATACACGCGCCCAGGAACTCACGCACACTTTAAGGCCAGCGCCGTTGTCGGTGGAACTTCCGTCGCAGTCGGTGAAGTAATTGCCCATCGGTTCGACATAGATCGCGTAATCGTTTGTCCTACCGTACGGGTAAAGGCCAACGGAGCCCGCCCCCCAGTAGATGATCGGTCGGATGTACACGTCCTCTTTAAGCGCATTTTCGCGCACAACGTCAACGACAGCGTCCGCAAACTCCTGCTTCGTGAGCGGCACGGTGAGCCTGAGCACGCGTATGTTGCGATACAGCCGCTCGACGTGCTCCATCAGTCGAACGATGAAGCTTTGACCCCTATCATCGTTGTAATACGCCCGTATCCCCTCAAATACGGCAGTACCATAATGGAGGGCGTGTGTGGTAATGTGAACGGTGGCGTCGTTCCACGCCACGTAATTCCCATTCATCATAACTTTGCGACTCATCTAAGACCTCTTTATTAGCTCACGAACGCTGCTATTCGGTAAAGTGTTTTCTCAATGCGCACCTAGCCATTTAAACCTTTTTTTCTCGCTACGTTATCAGATGCGTTATATACCTGCTACCGCAACTGATAATCCACGGGCCTGTAGTATAGTCTGGATAGCACAGTGGCCTCCGGAGCCTCAAACCCGGGTTCAAATCCCGGCAGGCCCGCTCTTTCTCGTCGCCCCTAAAACGCGTAAGAAAGAGGTTTATCCCGATTTACGTCAACGCAGCAGCGGGTCGGGCGAGCACGTCGCACCTTTTGAGCCGTTTTTTACTTCGCGCCTTCGAGAACGCGACGTGTAACTTCGTACTGCACCACATTAAACGGAACGTTACAAAAGGGGAACAGTCGAATTTCGATCACGTTGCCGGTTTTGGGATCAACGACGAACGGGAAGTCTGCACATACCCGCGGTCGATCGGCGTAGACGTGGCACCGATCGTCCTCAGTTAAAAAATCACATGGCTTTGATTTTTTAAGCGCGTGTGTATAACGACGGTCATGGGTATCGGCAAATTGCTTGCAATGTCGTGCGACAAACTCCTCAGAGGAAAGTTTAAGTCGCACGCTCAAGCGTTCCACGTCATCAGGCGTCAACCTCACGATATCAAAATAACAACAGCCCGGAAGCGCACAGTCAGCGCACAAACGGGCTGGAGCATCGTCTGCGCGAAGTTCGATTTTAGATAATCGCTCAGTTGACAATCCGAAGTGCCATCCTCCACTGCGTTCACTGATTACTTCGTCAACGAGGGGAGTTATACGTTCCATTACGCCTCTATCCGGGACGGAAAGCCCTTCGTACACCTTCGCAGCCAAGGTACGTCGTAGTTCTTCCTCTCGTCCCACCTCAAAAAGGCGTCCGTAAGAATCGCTAGACGCCCACTGAGTGGCACGTCCTTTGGCTCCACGACGAGCGTCACCTTTTCTGCTCCGTCTGGTCATCACTCCTTCATCGCTCCACTGACATCCTCGGCAACAGTCTTGCACGGCGCCCTAATAGAGCTTCCCACGCCAGATGAAGGTATGCCCCCACGAGCTGAGTAGCGGCACATCGCGCGAACGAACGGGACGAGAGGAGGCGACGAAGTGCCATGCGCTTCACAAAAAATGCGGGCTTCACTTCCCTTTTTTTGTAAGAAACCTATTAATGATAGGATGCGTTCTTTTAAAATGATGTCAGACAAGCTAGATGGTTTGCGGGACTTGCTTGAGCGACTCTCAAACGCACACGGAGTTTCCGGACACGAAGGAAGTTCCCGCGACATAATCAAGCACGAGCTTACGCCCTACGTCGATGAGATGCGGACGGACGCGTTCGGCAATCTGATCGCTACCAAGAAAGGAAGCGGGCCGTCGGTCATGCTCTCAGCGCATATGGACGAGATCGGCCTTTCCGCAAAGTACATCGACGAAAACGGTTTTATCTATTTCATCGGTATCGGCGGCTGGTTCGACCAAACGCTGTTAAACCAGCGCGTCATGCTCCACGGAACCAACGGCGCCGTAGCCGGAGTGATCGGTTCAAAACCGCCTCATATCCTTGAGGAGGAAGAAAGGAAGAAACCGATCCTAATTAAGGACATGTTTATCGACATAGGCGCGTCAAACGCTGAAGAGGTGCAGGGCCTCGGCGTGACAATCGGCACGCCCGTCACGATCGATCGCCAGTTTACGCCGCTTTCGAACAACCTTGTTACCGGAAAGGCGCTCGACGACCGGGCGGGGTGTGCGATGATGATCGAGGCAATGAAACGCACGAATGCGACGACGACCATATTTGCGGTCGGATCGACGCAAGAAGAGGTCGGCTTGAAGGGCGCCAAGACGGCATCATTTGGACTGAACCCTGACGTTGCCATAGCCACCGAGACCAATATTGCGGGTGACCATCCCGGCATTGAAAAGAAGCTGGCGCACTTGGAACTCGGCAAGGGCCCCTCGGTCACCGTCGTCGACGGAGGCGGTCGCGGGCTTATCACCCCCGACTCGGTGCTGCGCTGGACTGAAGAGACGGCAGCAACGGCACAAATCGCCTACCAGCGTGATGTCAGCTCGGGCGGCACTACTGACGCTACGGCGATCAACTTGACGCGGGCCGGGATACCTGCCGGCGTGGTGAGCGTCGTCACGCGGTATCTGCACACCCCTGTCGAAGTGCTCGATCTCACAGACCTCGATGCCGCTGCCGAATTAATTGCCCGAATGCTTGAGTCCGTCGGCGATTACTTTTAACGTTCTGGAGAGGCGCAAGCGACCGACGCCGCGAGCGTGAGAGCTTTTATATAGTTACGGCTTCATTTTATCGCGTGGAAGTGACTACCGTGAGGGATCGCTTTATTTAACGATATCAAGTTTTTCGACACGACCCTGCGCGATGGCGAACAGACCCCGGGTGTGTCGCTCACCGCCGACAAAAAACTGTGGATTGCTAAGGCTCTTGACAAACTCGGCGTCGATGTGATCGAAGCCGGATCCGCTATCACGTCGGAAGGAGAGCGCATCGCCATCAAAGGCGTCGCGCACGAAGGATTGCGTGCTGAGATCTGCAGCTATGCACGGGCCCTCAAGGGTGACATCGATTATTGTCTCGAGTGCGACGTCGACTCGGTGCACCTTGTCGTGCCAGTGTCGGATTTACACATCGAAAAGAAGCTGCGCAAGGATCGAGAGACCGTGCTCCGTATGGCTGTGGACACGACCTCATACGCCGTTGATCATGGCCTCTTAGTGGAGCTCAGCGCCGAAGACGCATCACGCGCCGACGGCGCATTTTTGCGCGAGTTCTATCGTCAAGGTGTCGCCGCGGGCGCACAGCGGCTCTGTTACTGCGATACCGTGGGCGTCCTCGTCCCTGAGCGCGCTGCCGCTGAGTTCGCCGACCTCTCGCGCATCGCGCCAATAAGCGTCCACTGTCACGATGATTTTGGCCTCGCTACAGCGAACTCAGTCGCTGCTCTGGGATGCAGGCGCGACACAGGTGCACGTGACGGTGAACGGTCTGGGCGAACGGGCCGGAAACGCGTCGCTTGAAGAGCTCGTGATGACGCTCGAGTCGCTCTATAATTACAAAACGCGCCTTAAAACGACCGAACTCTATCTTGTTTCGAGGCTTGTTAGCCGGCTGACGGGGGTACCCGTTGCTCAGAACAAACCGATCGTCGGTGAGAACGCGTTCACGCATGAGTCGGGCATCCACACCCACGGGCTATTGGCAGACACGCGGACGTATGAACCGATCACTCCTGAGATGGTCGGCAGAGAGCGGAGAATTGTGCTCGGAAAGCACGCAGGCCGCGCGTCAGTACAGCTCGCCCTCAAGGAGCTCGGCCTCGACGCGAGCGACGAGCAACTCGGCGACATTTTGAAACGCATCAAGGAACTCGGTGACAAGGGAAAACGCGTTACCGACGCAGATTTGCAGGCCATTGCCGATGCCGTGCTCGAGATCAATCGCGAGGCTCGGATAAAACTGCAAGAGCTGACGGTGGTGTCAGGGAACGTCGTAACGCCGACGTCGTCGATCAAGCTCTCGGTCGACAACCAAGAGGTCGTTGAAGCGGGCATTGGCCTCGGGCCTGTGGACGCCGCGATCAATGCGCTTCGGAAGGCGATAGGAAAGCTTGCAGACATAACGCTCGAAGAATATCACGTTGACGCAATCACCGGCGGCACCGACGCACTCGTCGAGGTGTGGGTCAAGCTCAGCCGAGATGGCCACGTCATAACGGCACGCGGGGCGCGCGCTGACATCATCATGGCGTCGGTTGAAGCGGTCGTTGAAGGCGTAAACAGGCTATTAACGTTGAATGGCAGGTGAGATGCAATGGACCTAAGCGGGGCCAAGGCAGTTATCAAAAGTCTCGAATACGAACACGTTGACACCATCTTCGGCATTCCCGGTGGCGTCATGATACCCATCTATGATGAACTCTACCAACAGGATGCCATTACGCACTACCTCGTGCGCCACGAACAGGCGGCAGCCCACGCGGCTGACGGCTATGCGCGAGCGACCGGCAAAGTAGGCGTGTGCATGGCAACGTCAGGTCCCGGGGCGACGAACCTCGTCACAGGGATTGCGACCGCCTACATGGATAGCGTGCCACTCGTCGCGGTCACCGGTCAGGTGACCACCGACCTGATCGGCAAAGACGCCTTCCAAGAAGCCGACATCACGGGCATCACACAGCCAATCACGAAACACAACTACTTGATTAGAGATGCGAGCGAGATCCCGCAAACGATCAAAGAGGCGTTTCACATCGCGTCCACCGGGAGACCGGGTCCGGTCCTCGTCGATGTTCCAAAGGACGTGCAGACGACGACGGTTCGCTTTGAGTACCCGAAAAAGGTCCACTTGCCCGGATATCAGCCGACCTACGACGGGCATCCCGGACAGATCAAGCGAGCGGCAAAGGCCATTTCAGAGGCCCACCGCCCCGTCATCTACGTCGGCGGCGGCGCTAAGATCAGTGGAGCTTCCGAAGAGGTGCGCGCCCTCGCTGAAGCCATTCTAGCGCCCGTAACGATGACGCTTATGGGCATGGGAGTGTTGCCCGCTGAGCACCCGCTATCATTGGGTATGCTCGGCATGCACGGGACGCGGTATGCGAACTACGCGGTCACGGAATCAGATCTTATCATAGCGATCGGCGCACGCTTTGACGACCGCGTGACGGGCAAGATCGCGAGCTTTGCGCCGAACGCGAAGATCATTCACATTGACATTGACCCCGCCGAGATCAGCAAGAATGTCAGAGTTGACATACCGATCGTTGGTGACGTGAAGCGTGTGCTCCAAAAACTCACGCCGATGCTCAAGCAGACGCGCACGAAAGAGTGGATGGAGAAGGTGCACACGTGGAAACGCGAATACCCCCTTGAGTTTGGAGAGACGGGTTTAAAGCCACAATACGTCGTGCGCGAGATAAGCAGATTATGCCCTGACGCGATCGTCTGCACCGAGGTGGGGCAACA
>JGI24147J20444_1000942_pt1 | contig 15522 bp, 16 predicted proteins | sample BarGraIncub1133A_FD_20444 | JGI IMG/M metagenome (IMG submission 20444) | reverse complement strand
CAGCCTGGCGGGCCAGGCGCAGATACCAGCCGCTCTTGGCCGGATTGTAGATCACGCCGACGCGCCGGGTTTTCATGGCCTTGAACATACTGATATAGCGTTCCGGCGGAGCGAACATATCGATGCCGGTCAGGTTGGCGTGTGATCTCTTCTGATTATGGATGCCGAGCGACATAACAGCGACCACCGGAGTCTGCCGGACCGTGCGGGCCGCCGTCAAAGCAGCGTCTCCCACGGCCAGGATCAACCGGGGGCGATCTTCGCGCACGATCCGGATGACGTCAACTTCGGCATAGTCAGACAGTACGATCGTCCGCTGTGAGGCGTTGTTGGTTGTGCGGAAGCCTTTCAGCACCTCTTCGTAGGCCGGATCACGGCGGCTCTGGAGCACCAGGATGTCGTAGGCTTGGGCCAGGGAGGGGAGCAGGGTCGCCAGGGCGAGTATGATAAGAACCAAGCGTCTCATCAGAACCTCACCCTCACTCCGCCTTCGAACCAGCGCGACGCATTTTTGTAGAGGATTGCGTCAGTCGTCTGCACGCCATTGAACAGGTTGTGTCCCGAGAAGAACAGCTCCGGCGACAGTTCGGAATCCGGCTTCATCTTCCAGTTCAGGTGCAGATCCCAGATCATGCCGGCGCTTCTGGATGGATCGCCGTCAGCCGCATTCCACCAGACGTAGTTGCCGGTCAGTGCGCCGCGCAATCCGAGGTCGGATTTGGTGTAGTTCAGGGCCAGCTTGACGGTGTGCGGAGGAACGGCCTGCTGGCTGTTGGTCTGCAGCCGCTCTCCCGTGTCGCTGTTTCTTGCGAACAGATAGGTATAACCGCCGGTAAGGGAAACGTCGAAGAACGGCGTGGTGCGGGCTTCGATCTCAAAACCTTGCCGGTCCTGGTTGGTTATTGCAATCTCACCCACCGATTCGCTGTTGCGCAGGGCATTGAAAAAATAGGTCCCTTTCAGCCAGAGGTACGGAACCGTTCCGGTTTCGATGCCCCCCTGAACGGTCTTTATCTTCTGAAGGGCGTTAGTCTGGTTGCGGGGCGTCGGCAGCGTGAATCCCTGGGCCCCATAGGCGCGCAGCGTCGTATTCTCGGCAAGCTGGTAGGTGGCGCCCAGTGTATAACTCAGGTTGTCGCCGGAAATGCCGGTATGATCCAGGCGCATGCCGGGTAGAATGGTCAGCCGGCCAACCGTGTACGCGCCGTTGCCGTACAGCGCCCAGCTGTCCCAGCTTCGGTCATAGGCTGGAGGATCGGGGTTCAGCAGATCTTGAAAACTGGCGTGCGCATGGGTGTATTCGAACCCGGTCACGAGACTCTGCTCGCTGTCGCCCCAGGTCAGCCGGGCGTTTGCCCCACGGCTTGAATCCCGCGCGGCTAAGTCGTTGAAGAAGACGATGGCGCCCTGTTCATCGCGCCCGCCGAATTTGGTATGGTCATCCCGGTTCGTGATGTAACCGTCAATGTCAAGGGTGAGCTTGGCGGCGAGGGGTTGACTGAACTTGAGGAAGCCGTTGTTGCGGCGGTGCTCATTATTGTCGTGGACAAAGCCCCATCTGGGCGTGTCCCCTTCATCCAGCCCCGGCTTGGCGTCCAGATGTGACAGGCCGAAGGTCACCGTGCCGTTGCCCGGCAGCGTGTAGACAAGTTTGCCGTACAGGCTGTTCAGGTTGGTGCCGGTATTGGCTGAGAGGCCGTCGGAGTGGAGGTTGCCGGCGGTCAGATAATAGCCGACGCGTTCTTTGGTGCCGCTCAGTTCGGCACGAGTATCGGCAGTGAACCGGGAACCGATGGAGCCGGAAACCATCCCCGAGACAGAGTGCTCAGGATTCGGCGTTTTGGTGATGATGTTGATCACGCCACCCAGCGCCGGTCCCCAGGAAGCGGAGGCCGCCCCCTTGATGATCTCGATCCGGTCGATCTGCTGGACCGGAATCAAGCCAGTCAGAGCGATATTCGAATCAAAATCGTTCTGGCGGATGCCGTCGATCAGTACCAACACCGTCGTGGAGAGTGCCCCCTGGATATTGAATGAAGTCCACGTTGTCGGGGTGCGGAGGTAGTCGAGCTGAATGCCGGGCACGGTCTGCAGCACCTCGGCCACGGTGTGGGCGTTGAGGCGGATGATGTCGTCGGCGGTGATGACCGTGACGTTTTCGGCAATCTTTGAGGTCGGACGGGGGGTGCGGGAGGTGGAAACGAGCGGTGCTTCGGCCTGGTCGGTGAATCCAAGGGTCTCAAGCGGATCGTCGTCGGCAAAAACAGGTAATGCGCCGCAAAGCAGGGATGCCAGCAGCACAAAGAGCAGTTTTTGGAAAACATCACGACGCAATCAAGGCTCCTGCCGGCAACGAATAATAAGAATCTGGGTGGTTGATAATTCTGATCCAGAGTCTTAATTAAATCTTCTAGCAGATCTTTTCGATTATGTATACTATCGATTTTGAATAGCCATCCACACCGGATGGAAATAAACAGGGGGAGGTGCATCATGGCAATCGAAGTGCTGGACGAAGGGGCAGAAAGTACGGAAATGGTAAGCACCTGCTGTACTGCCGGAAGCGCCCGAGGCTAATTAACCCGCCTGGAGCACGAATGGGGGGCGCGAGCTCCCCATTCGTACTGGAGTAATGCCATGCCGCTTTCTCGTTACATGAAAATGTACCCCGACCCGGACCGTCCCGGTTCTGTACTCCTCTACTCGACCAGGAAGGGCTCGGTGGTCAGGGTGTCTGAAGAACTTCTCGCCGTTGCCCGGGAAGGCTCGCTGAACGCGCCGGATCGCGACGCCCTGCGCCGTCTGGAACTCTGGGTGGATGATCCGGCGGCAGAGCGGGAGGCTATGGCCGGTCTGGTCGATCTGACCAACAGCCGCTCCGGCACATTTGCCGCGACGGTGGTGCTGACGCTGGCGTGCAACCTCGCCTGTCCCTACTGCTTTGAAGATCATTTCCGTGGCAACCATGCCATGAGCGAAGAAACCGCCCGGCTGCTGGTCGCCCATGTTAAGCGCGAGCAGATCGAACGTGGCCGTGACGTCGAACTCCGCTTTTACGGCGGTGAACCGCTCATGGCTATTTCGCGGCTTAAAGAAATCGCCGGCCCTCTGCGTGATGCTGCCACGATCGCCGGTACGAAATTTTCCTGCAGTCTGGTGACCAATGCCACTCTGCTGACCCGTCCTGTTGTGGAAGATCTGCTCCCCTTTGGACTGAACTCTGTCCAGATCACCCTGGACGGCCCGGCGGAGACTCACAACAGACAGCGCCCCTTCGTTTCCGGTCTGGGGAGTTTTCGCACTATTGTGGACAATCTGGGCTCTGTCTATGATCTGATTACCATCAAACCGGGTGGCAACTTCACCCGTGACAACTATCATGAGTTTCCGACCATGCTCGATGCGCTGCTTGAAGCCGGTATCGACCCGGCGCAGCTCGGGCCGGTGCAATTCGCCCCCGTTCATCCCAAATCGGGCGGCCACGCCCTGCATGGCTCCGCCTGTGTATTCGGCAGTGAGCCGTGGCTTATCGAGGCAAACCTCTTTCTGCGTCAGGAAACCCTGCGCCGCGGCTTTTCTGTGGAAAAACCGCACATGGGGGTGTGCATGATCGAACTGACCAACAACCTGGTGGTCGGGTACGACGGCTCACTCTATAAATGTCCCCCCTTGATGGGGTGGCCCGAATTTGCCATCGGCACCCTGGCCGACGGCATCAACGATTACCGCCAATCGCATAACCTGGACGTCTGGAAAAACGACGAATGCCTGGAGTGCGCCTACCTGCCGCTCTGCTTCGGCGGTTGCCGCTTCTTCAATAAGCTGAAAACCGGCAGCATCGACGGCGTCGATTGCCGCCGCGCCATGCTCGATGCTTCGCTGGAGACGATTGTGCGGCAAGACTTGGGGCTGCGTTCACGAGAAATATAATGACAACCTTTTTCCGCCCATACGTAATCCTTCGACTGCACCAGTTTACTCCCGAACGGTACGCAACATACTGTACCTGTCTGTCCAACCCTGCGCCGCGAGAAGTGTTGCCGCTTTAAATGTCTGACCCGGCCTTTTATGGGAGCGGAGCATATTGACGGAGATTTTACCTGTTTATGGCTCGAATGCCATCAATGACGTACTGGACGGCAATAAAGGCGAGGAGAAGCCCAATCATCCTCGTAACAATTTTCATGCCGAGGGCACCGATAACGCTGCCGAATTCTTCGGCCCAGTGGAGAACCACATAGACAAGGGCAAAAACGATGGCGGCTCCGGTTACCAGCGCGGCAAAGGCAAGCGTGCTGTTCGCCTTGCCGGCAAACACAAGGGTCGTGGCAATGGCACCCGGGCCAGCCAGTAACGGTATCGCAAGCGGCGTTACAGAAATATCCTCCTTCTCTTCGGCAAGTTGCTTCTCCCTGCTACTCGTCTGCGTCCCGGTGGTTCTGCCATAGAGCAACTCAAGGGAGATGACGAAAAGGAGAATGCCCCCGCAGATCCGAACGGCCGAAGTTGAAATACCAAAATATTCAAGGATTGCGGAACCAGCCACGAGAAAGAAGACAACCACTAAAAACGCAATGATGCAGCTTCGCCGCGCCAAGACCCGCCGTTCACGCTTCGTCTTGCCCGGTGTAATGGCGAGGAAGGTCGGGATGCCGGTGAGTGGATCGACAATGATGAAGAGCTGGATAACGAAGACGGTTAACAACTCAATGTAGTATGTCATGGGTAACCCTTTGCCGTTACACTGCCCTATTCATCTGTCTGAAGCAGCTTTTCAACCAGGGTTGTCGCGACTTAATCGAGCGTGGCCGCCACATAGAGCGAATTGCCGCCGCGCTTCAGAAAAAAGCGGATAATCTGCCCTTTTTTATGATCAGCGACAGCTTTCTCATAATCCTTCAGAGTTGCTATTGGTCTGCCGTCGATCTCCTTGATGATATCCCCTTCGACGATGCTGGATTCTTGAGCCAGCCCGTCGGATTTCAGATCGGTTACGACCACCCCGGTCGACTCTTTAAGCTGGAAGCGTTCGACCAGTTCCTTGGTTAACTCACTGACGGTCAGCCCCAGTTTGTCCTGGACCGCTTCTCCCTGTTCCTCTTTGACACCGTCTTTCAAGCGGTCGATGACAACCGTGACCTTCTGCTCCCTGCCGTCACGCAGTATTGTTACCGTAACCTTTTTGTTAACGGACGTCGCTGCCACCATTCTGGAGAGTTCGCTCGTCTCCTGGATTTTCTTGCCGTCGAACTCCAGAATAATGTCACCCGTCTTCAGTCCCCCCTTCTCGGCCGGACTACCCGGTAATACTCCGCTGACCAGAGCCCCCTTTTCGCTTCCCAAACCAAATGACTTTGCCAGCTCAGCGGTTACCTGCTGGATGCTGACCCCCAGCCAACCGCGGGTCACTTTCCCACTTTCCTTGAGTTGGGGAATGATGGATTTGGCCAAGTTGATCGGAATTGCGAAACCGATACCCTGGCCACCGGCGACTATCACCGTATTAATACCCACCACCTCGCCATGGGAATTGAACAGAGGGCCGCCTGAATTGCCGGGGTTGATGGATGCATCAGTCTGAATGTAATCGTCGTACGGCCCACTGCCGATCACCCTTCCCTTGGCACTGATAATGCCGGCAGTCACCGTCTCAGCCAAACCAAACGGGTTGCCGATGGCCATGACCCACTCACCCACCTGAATCGCATCGCTGTCGCCCAATTGTGCCGTCGGCAGGGTTTCCTTGGCGTTAATCTTCAATAGTGCCAGATCCAGCCGTTCATCACGTCCCTTGATTTCTGCCTTGAATTCACGGTTGTCTGCCATCTTGACCATTATTTCGTCAGCACCGTCCACAACATGATTATTGGTGAGGATATATCCACCGTCAATGATGAAGCCGGAACCGAGGCTTCGCTGCTTATAGCCTCGCGGATGCATCTCATCAAGATAACGTTCGAAAAAATCCTGGAACGGGTCGTTCGTGGAGTGGTTGCCAAAATGGCGCTGGAATTGCCGCTGTGGTTTCACCGTCTTGGCGGTGCTGATATTGACAACCGATGGTTTCAGCCTTTTGGCCAACTCCACAAAGTCAGGCAATGATTCCATTGCCCAAGTCGTACCGGGAATCACAATTGTTGCCAGTATCGCTGCCTGCAGTACCGAGAGAATACATACTGCTACTCTTCTCATAATAAATTTCCTCCTTCGCGTTATATGGTGAGCAGTCGAGCTCCGATAAGGTTGGAAAACCGTTGTTACTGTAATTACAAAAAAGTTTTCACAAGGCGTGCCAAATAGTTCCGAAAATAAGCAATTTAATAACGGTATGTTATGTGGTACGCAAAAATAATGGATGTTAAGATCAGCGCAGATGCCGCCAGGTTACGTTGGAGGGAGACTGGTGTGGTAAGGGTGCTCTCAGGATTGTTAATAATTTTGCGTATGACTGTTTTTTCGAGGAGTACATAAGCCGTATTCAAATCATGTAACAAAACCGCACATACGGTAAAAGTTTTAACATACTTGCTCTGTGAAGCTCTTTAGGGAGTTACCGGCATACTCCCCCAGTTTCACATCCATCTGCACCACACGACCGCACTGCCACCATGAAACGCAGTAATATTCAACATGCCGATATAACACGATAATTTAAAAGTACTGTTTGGCATGTGATATGTAGCTGATTGTCAGTGCTGATCATTCCTGAACAGCGCAGCGGTTTGTAAGATGACGATACGGATGAACAGGACAATTGCTACTCTTGGAGGTCGAATGAACAGCCGATTACTCTTCTGTAAAGAATTCCTGAAGCACCCGCGACAAATCGGGGCGCTTTTACCCAGCTCTCACTTTCTGGAGCGCCGTATTATTGATGCCGCCGGGATTTATTCAGCCAAAACCATCATAGAACTCGGCCCCGGGACCGGCGGCACAACCAGGGCCATACTGAACGCCGCCCCGTCAGACGCCCGGCTTTTGTGCATCGAGGTCAACCCTCTCTTGCACGACCTAGTTCACGGCATCAAAGATGAGCGGCTCATTGTACATCTTGGTGACGGTCGCAGGTTGCAGGAGCTTCTTTCATTGTACCGGTTGGGCAACCCGGATGTCGTTGTTTCCGGTATTCCTTTTTCTACCATGAGCAACACTTCAGGATTTCAAATAGTTGCGGGAATCTTTTCGGTGCTTGCTCCGGGGGGATGCTTTGTGGCGTATCAGGTGAGCAAACGGGTTGCCGTCCTGTGCCGCCCCTTTCTCGGACAGGAACAGATGGAGATGGAACTTTTTAACATACCGCCGATGCGGGTTTTCCGGTGGGTAAAGAACGACAACTCTTTGTCGGACCGGGTAGGGTGCGTTGCTGCATGAATCGCGACAAGCGGACGTTTGCAGGGGTAAATCAAGCTCAACGAGGAGAATAAATATGCCGACCTATGAATATCAGTGCGAAAAATGCGGTAAAATATTCACCGTCAAGATGAGCATGGTGGTGCACGAGAAGGAAAGTATCTCCTGCCCAGATTGTAAGGAAAGCCGCGTTGTGCCGAGATATGCAGCGTTTTTTGCGAAGACGAGCAAGAAAAGCTGAATGGTGCAGACGGAACATCGTGACCCAGGCAGAAAGGGGAGGGCCGAAATGCCCGAACTGTTCATCGGCTGCGGCGGTTTCAGCTACCCGCACTGGCGCGCTTCTTTGAAGAATTTCTTCTGCTCGGCGAAAAGCTTCGGGTAACCCTCTGGCTGTTCCCTATCCGGCTTTCACAACCACTCCTGCTGTGCCTTTTTGTTCAGATTGCCCCACAGAGATCCCAGCGGCAGATCAAGCAGGCTGAATGCCCCGCGACTACAGGTTGGTATGGCCCGCGCGGCGGCCGTCATGACCGCAGCGGTCAGCGCCTGCTCCGAATAGCGTGCTTCAAGGGTAAATATCTGGTGATCGGTCGCAGCAGCGGACCCGCGCCGCTCCAGGAGCACCCCGTGCCCTTCCTCTACCATTATCCGGATATCCTCCACAGGAAAGACCAGGGTTTCCTCTCCGAGGAAGAGGGGGTCACTCCGGATTGCCGCCTCAATACCGGCAAGATCTCCCCCTTTTTCGAGCTCTACGTACACGTAGCGTTGCAGTTTTCCATCAACGGTGCGCAACTCGGTAGAAAGTGCCTCCCTTACCCCGTGAATGGCACTGGCGGCGCTGGTGTGATGAAGGCTCGCCGCGGTGTGCCATGATGTGCTTGTGTGCCCCTTGGGGGTGAGCAGTGCAAACAGGGCGCGAAACAGCGACAGGACCCCCGGATTCCACCCTGCTCCGACAATAGCCGGCACCCCATGCTGAGATGCTATCCGGTTGAGTTCGTCGTGGTGCTCCCGGAACGCCTTGTCGTGCAGCGTGGCACATTCGACGATGGGGGTGCGGTGCTGGAGGAGATCGTGGGCTGTAGCCAGTGCCTGCCCGGTGGGAACGCAGATGAGCGCGGCATCCACCGGACCGAGCTCTCTGGCGTGGGAAACAACAGGTACCCGGGAAAAATGGGCGGGGATCTGCCCGGTGAGACTCTCGGTGCGGCGCACGATGCCGGCCAGTGCGAGCTGTTCATCGTCTGTAATGGCTGCCGCGCAGGCCCTTCCCAGTGTGCCGAAACCGATAACAGCCAGTTGTAACTGCTTCATGGTCGCTCCTTGTGGATGGACGGTTGTTCTTCCCCTATTTCTCTGTCTGCAGCAGATTCACCACCCAGTCGACCCGAAAGACGTACCATGCGTCAGCCTCCGCCATCTGCCGCTGCGCTTCGCTCTTCACGAGCCCTTCCAGGGTGACGATGTAGTTTCTGCAACTGACCCTGATCTGTGCAGCGTTGACAAACGGATCCTTCTCCAGGACGAGGCGGATGGCATCCACCACCTCGTCATCGTTATCCTCCTGGGGGGGAGAGACCTCCAGTCCGTTGACTACATCCCGGCTTCCGGGGACCCACCAGGCGAGCACCCCGGCAAGCCGTTTGGCGGAAAGGCTGGTCACGGCTCCATTCAGGACCACGACCCCATCAGTCACCTCTACGTCGATACGTTTCACGCACCATTTCCGGCTTTCCCTTGACGGTAGCCCACAGGGCGCAGGAGGCAAGCGGGGTTTCGGTAAGCAGGGCAGTGCAGACGTGGTCGCGAATCTCCCCATCCTCCATCTTTGTCGCGGGGACAAGGCGGATCCGGTCGGCGATCCCGGTGACTCCGTGGATAGCAGCAGCCACCTCCAGCGCCCTTTTTTTTGCCATGATATGCTCGGCCTCACCAACCATGGTGAGGACCCCGTTAGCAAATTCGAGATACAGGGGAAAACGGTGGAGATTGACGCTCGCTTCCCGTTCCAGTGCTGCAGCAACCTCGTTGACAATCCGCTCTTCCGTTATCATAACAGCCTCCTTTTCCGGCCCCGCGTAAGGAAATATAAAGTGTATGGTTATTGATTCAAACGATCAGGGTCTGAACCGTTGCCACTCCCGGAAAATACTGCGGATCTGATCGGTCAGCCGCTCCGGTGCGCGCTTGAAACGGGCGAAGGCGTCGGCGAAGCGGTAGCAGGCATAATAATCGTCGCGGGAGAGCAGCAAGGATCGGTAGATACTTTTGGTACTGTAATCCACCGCTGGTCGAGTGGGCTCTGGAAATAAATCATACGTGTAGCTTCTCCAACCCCAATGCGGCCGGCAGTCCCTCCACAGTGGTCAACTGCGCACCGGCGTTTTTCATGTCCTCAATGGCACAGGCCGACTCTCTGGGAACGACCTCAACCCCGGCCACGGCGTCGGTCAGCACAGTAACTTCGAACCCGTTTCGCAACGCTTCAAGTGTTGTGCACAGCACACAGTAGTCGGTAGCAAGGCCGCTGAGATAAAGCTTGCGCACCTCCAGATCGCGTAATAGTTCCGCAAGCATCCTGCCGTCGCCGGTGACCCCTTCGAAGGCTGAATAACCGTCCAGCTCCAAGTTTATCCCCTTGGAGAGCACCACCGTTCCCTCCGGGAGGGTAAGTCCGGGATGGAAGGCGGCCCCTTTGGTCCCCTGGACGCAATGAATCGGCCAGACTCCACCGAAAGGACGGAAGTGCCTGGTTTTCGGCGGGTGCCAATCGCGGCTTGCCAGTATCGGCCACCCGGCCGCGGTAAAATATTCCACCGCCCGGTTGATCGGCTCTACCACCCGGTCTCCACCCACAATCTGCAGGGCGCCGCCGGGGCAGAAATCGTTCTGCACATCCACAATCAGCAATGCCGCCTTACTACTTCCCATGGTTCACTCTCCTTTGCGCACCTGGTCAACCAGCCGGTTCCTCAGATCATTCAGCCGCCCGGAAATGGACACCTTGTAGCGGTGGGGGTTGATGAAGCGGAGGCATCCCTGCGGCAGTCCGGCCAGTTCGCGCGTACTTCGTTCGGCCATTGCATCCAGTGTTTCCGGCGGAGTCGTGCGGCAGCCGTTTTCCATCACCACCTGCTGCAATTCATGCAATGTGACGTGTTGTGCCGGGAGCGTCGTGTGCTGTAGCGGATTGCAGGGATCAAAGACCGTATCGCCGCCGCACGGCTCATCGTCATGCCCCAGGCAAATCACATCCTGAATCATGCTGCCATCATCCCCGAGCGCCCTCATGACACGTTTTTTTCCCGGCAGGGTAGCCTTGGCGATGTCGCTGGTTACCTTCAGTTTTGGCAGGCCGTCCACCGCCACAAGCTTGTAGACCCCACCCAGAGCGCCCCCTCCAGGTCCGGCGCCGGTCGCCAGTTTCGTGCCGACGCCGTAAATGTCAACCCGCCCCCCTTCGTCCCTGATTGAGTCGATCACGAATTCGTCCAGCTCGTTGGATGCGACGATCTTCACCTCCGGGAAGCCGGCTTCGTCAAACATGCGGCGACTTTCGCGGGAGAGAAAGGCGAGATCCCCGGAATCCAGGCGGATTCCGCGCAGCTCGTGTCCCCGATCCCGCAGTTCACCTGCCACGGTGATAGCGTTCGGAACACCGCTCTTCAGGGTGTCGTAGGTATCCACCAGCAGAATGGAACTGTCGGGAAATGCGCGTGCATATGCTCGAAAGGAGGTCAGCTCGTTCGGGAAGGCCTGCACCCAGCTATGGGCATGCGTTCCGCGCACCGGGAGACCGTAGACCATCCCGGCCTGCACGTTGCTGGTGCTGCGAACGCCGCCCACACAGGCAGCCCGGGCGCAGGAGAGGGCGCCGTCCGGTCCGTGGGCCCGGCGCATCCCGAACTCTATCACCGGCGCCCCGGCGGCGGCATGAGTGATCCTGGCCGCCTTGGTAGCCACTAGGGTCTGGAAGTTGATCATGTTGAGCAGCGCCGTCTCCACGTACTGTGCCTGTGCCAGCGCCCCCTCCACCGTTAACAGCGGCTCGTTGGCAAAGACGGCCGTTCCTTCCGGCGGCGCCGTCACCGTGCCGCAGAAGCGGAACTCGCGGAGAAACTCGATGAAGCGCGGCCTGAATATTCCCAACCCCTGCAGGTACTTCAACTCATTCGGCAGAAAGCGCAACCCCTCGAGATACTCCAGGGCCGGCTCCAGTCCGGCAAAAATAGCGTATCCCCCCTCGAATGGGTTTGTGCGGAAATACAGGTCGAAAACGGCCTGCTTTTCTGACATTCCCTCCTCCAGGTACCCGGCGAGCATGGTCAGTTCGTACAGGTCTGTCAGGAGTGGCGGATAGCGCATGAGCTCTCCCTGATTACGGAATACATAGCCTCCTGAATCAGCGAGCGCGGCCACCACCAGGCCCCATGCCGCCTCCAGGGCCCATGTTCATGCCGGGCCCCATGCCGCCGCCTCTGACTGGTGGCTCGTCCGGCAGGGTAACCCCTTTCGCCTTGGCCCGCGCTTTCATGCGCTCATGATGCTGCTTGCGGATCTGCTCCCGCTCTTCGACTGTTTTCGCCGCACGCATTCTGGCGCGATATTCGGCCCGCTCTTGTTGTGTCATAAGTTGGCTGCCATACACTTGATCTTGTGTTTTGTCTTGTTTCTGATCCTGGATTCTGTCCCGGTCTTGCTGTTGATCTGCAGCAAGTACAGTACCGGATGGCAGCAACAGTGAGGTTGCAACTACGGACAGCAGTAATGATCTTCTCGTCATAATTGACTCCTATGAATGTTTGTGGGTTATGCAGTACCCGGACGCAACTCCTGTAACCCGTTCAGTGGTTGCGACCTGCGTGTGGTTGTTGATTCCGGCTCTCGTACCTAAAGCGCGGATGAAAGGAGACATGGGCACACGTTGCCCAAAACATGCACCTGTCCGATGTGTGTGAAACAGTGGTTCTTCACATGTCATGCCAAAATGACTGCATGAATACATGCACCATATCGGTATGTTAGCTGTGGGGTGGGGCGTGTGAATGGTAAAAAAATTACATGGGGTAGGATGATTCTGCGTTGTTTTACCGGGAATAGACGCACAGAACCCATTTTTACGGGAAGTTAATTGTTTTACCGGCGTCTCTATTACTGACATACCGTTTGCGGGGTTGCTACGACGTGTGATGCATCACCACCCCGCGGCCCCGATCAGGGGGACGAAGCGGACGCCGCAGAGCTCTTCGGTGCGGTAGTCATGCTCAGACAGCCGTCGCACCCGAACCAGTTCCTGAACATCGTAGGATCTCCCGACCGGAATGACCAGCCGGCCTCCAATCGCAAGCTGTTCAAGAAGGTGCGGTGGCACTTTCGGTGCGCCGGCGGTGACGACGATGGCGTCGTATGGCGCATGCTCCGGCCAGCCGAGGGTGCCGTCACCTTCATGAATAATAACATTCGTATAGCTGAGCCGTTCGAGGCGTTGTCTGGCACTCTGCGCCAATCCGCCCAGGCGCTCGACGCTATGTACGGTTGTTACGATCTTGCTCAGTACCGCGGCGGCATACCCGGAGCCGGTGCCGATCTCCAGCACCCGGTCCGCACTGTTCAGCTCCAGCGCTTCGGTCATGTATGCTACAATGTAGGGCTGGGAGATGGTTTGCCCCTCGGCGATCGGAAGCGGGTGGTCTCCGTAGCTCTTCTCCAGTAGATGTTCGTCAACAAACGCCTCGCGCGGTACTTCACGCATGGCGTTAAGGACCGCCTCATCCCTGATACCGCGATCCATCAGGTGTTCCCGGATCATGATGTTGCGCTGGTAATCGAGTGCTTTCAGATGTGACGACGTCACAGGCCGATACCTGCGATGACGGCACCGCAGTCCGGACAGAGCCCGTTGCTGATCCTGACCTTCTCGATGAGGTATCCGTAGCGTTTGATCAGCGGTGCCGAACAGGACGGGCAATTGGTATTCTCTCCACCTTCGCCCGGTACGTTGCCCTCGTAGACATACCGCAATCCGGCGGCGAGGCCGATGTCGCGCGCTCTGCGCAGAGTCTCTACCGGTGTCCGCGGGCGGTCGGTCAATGTGTAGGTGGGGTAGAACTGGCTCACATGCCAGGGGGTGTCAACCCCCAGGTTGGCGACGATGAAATCTGCGATGCCCTGCAGGTCGCTGTCTGAGTCGTTGAGTCCCGGGATGACCAGGGTGGTGAGTTCGAGCCAGATTCCCTGTTTCCGATATTCGATAATAGAGTCGAGTACTTCGGATAGCTTGGCGTGGACAATATCGCGATAGAACCCTTCGGAAAACCCCTTCAGATCGATATTGGCCGCATCCAGATATGGTGCGATTGTTGCCAGTGCCTCACCGCTGATGTAGCCATTGGTGACAAAGATATTTTTTAGCCCCGCTTCCCGGGCGAGACGGGCCGTATCATAGGCATACTCGAAGAAAATCGTCGGTTCGGTGTAGGTATAAGAAATAGAACGGCAATCACTGTCCAAGGCCCGCTGCACGATCTCCTGCGGCGTACGCTCTGTCCCCCGGATAGGCGCATTTCGATCAACCTGGGAGATGGTGTAGTTCTGGCAGTGGCGGCAATGGAAGTTACACCCCACCGTGGCGATGGAGTATGATTTGCTGCCCGGCATGACATGGAAGAGCGGCTTTTTTTCGATTGGATCTACGTGTTCGGCGCAGAGTTTGCCGTAGACCATGGTGTAAAGCGTGCCGCCCTGATTTTCGCGGACGGCGCAGATGCCGCGGGCACCGTCTCGGATCAGGCACCGGAAACGGCACAGCCCGCAACGCACCTGATTATCTCCCTCCCGTTCATAAAACATGGCTTCTTTCACGTTAAACCTCCCGTTGCACCTATGTAAAATCTACCGGAGTATTCCCTTCACAATTACGTCAACCGCCTCCTCCGGGGCAAGGCCGTGCGCCATGAGGGTTTCGAGCTGATGCTTGTCGACACTGCCGATGGCCGCCTCGTGGGTGACCTTGGCCTGGGGGTGGGTGACGCTGACGATCGGGATAGCCTTGGCCACTGCCCGGTCGCGGATGATCTCCATGCAGTCCACATGACCACGGGCTCCGGCGGCATTTCCCTCCGTAATCCCGGTTACCTCGACCACGGCATCGTCCTCAACAGCGATTCTGGTCTTAATAATACCGCGTGCGTTCTGCCCGTCAAGTACGACACGCTCCCGTATCCGGATGTTGTCGCGGCCATGCCCGAAGACCCGTGCCGTCAATTCGACCACGGCATCCTCGGCCGCTTCCACATCATAGTCAATATCAAGGCTTCCTACCCGGCCGTCGGTGAGGGTGAAGTCCGACGTGTACCTGCCGCCGTTTCCGATCCTGACGGTCGCCTTCGGGATCACTTCGATACCGCCGTGGGGACCGTGATAGTGGCGCTCCTGATACACCATGGATGCCCCTGCGCCGACCTCCACATGGGCGTCCATGATATGCCGGACACGCTCTGCCTTGGGAAAGAGGCAGTGGGCGATAAAGCTGGCGGAGGAGTTCGGTTCCAGCACGACCTCAATTTCGATGTGCTGCTCTCCTTCGCGATGCACAACCCCGAAACAGGTGTGGACCGGCGTCGTCAGGTGCGTTCCCTCACGGAGCCTGATCTTCATCCGGACACCATTCTCGGTACCGTCGGCCTCCACATCTAGGCCGGGCAGGCTGTGTGAACTGACAATCCGTTTACCGACCACGACTATATGTGCGGTTCCCGGATCATCCAGAATTGCCCGGTCTCCTCCTGCATACCCCAATGCCGTCATAAGTTCGTCAAATTCGTTCATCATTGCAGACCTCCCCGTCGCAGGATATGCATTTTCTGCTTTTAAAGCCGGCGGCAACCTGGCTGGGGCTGCCGGTGCTGACAATTTTGCCGCCGCAGATCTGGGAAGCCCGGTCGGCAGCAGCGGCGATCTCGTCACGGTGGGTGATCAGGAGGACGGCACCACCCCTGCTCCGGAGGCGATCGAGCACCCGAATAATGTCGTCGGTGGAAAGCATGTCGATTCCGGAGTCCGGTTCGTCGAGGATCGCCAGCTTCGGCTGCAGCGCCAGCACCGAAGCGAGCTCTATCCGCTTGCGTTCCCCGCCGCTCAGGGAACGGTCCACCATCCGGTCAAGGT
>JGI24147J20444_1000939_pt1 | contig 15589 bp, 14 predicted proteins | sample BarGraIncub1133A_FD_20444 | JGI IMG/M metagenome (IMG submission 20444) | reverse complement strand
TTTACGTCATCATTTAACTCCACTTTAATGATGACCATTCCATCTTTGGAGGTGGAAACAGTCTTTCTCTTCTTTACCTCTTTATAGGTGAATATATACTTCTCCAACGGTTTGGCGAGTTGTTCCTCCACTTCTGCCGAAGTTGCACCAGGATACACAGCAATGACTAATCCCTGACGTATTGTAAAAACCGGGAACTCTTGTTTGGGCATTACCGTCAATGCATAGACGCCAAACAGGACGAGTATTGAGACTATTAAAAGAACAATCTGCCTGTGCCTCATGGCCAATTCTACAATATCATATTTCTTGCTGCTCATCTTATTACGATTTTCATTCCTTCACTTACTTTCTGATTACCTTCTACAATGACCTTGTCACCTTGAGTCAATCCGGAAGTAATCACTACTCCCTGATTGGTAATTGCCCCTGTGCAAACTATTTTTTGTGTGGCGACACCTTCTTTGGCAAGCCAAACGAACTGTTCGCCTGTGTGGTGCATCTGAATAGCACTGTTAGGTATGATAATTCCTTTTGCTGCTGTATCCGATGAAATCAAGACCTCACAAACCATCCCCGGCATCAACTCCTTTTCCGGATTGTTCAGTTCCACTTTAATTTCATAGGTATGAGAAAGAGGATTGGCCATCACACCTTTTTCTTTGATCTTTCCCTCAAATATCTTATGATTCAAAGCAGCCACATTGACGCGAGCAGTCTGGCCTTCTTTAATTTGCGAGATCTCATTTTCGGGGATAGAGGCTTTCACCTTTACCTTGTCTATGGTAACCAGCTTAAATGCAGATATTCCCGGCATCATATTCATTCCGGGCTCAACAGAACGGTCAGCAATAACACCATTGAATGGTGCATAAAGGTTACAGTCGTCAAGACTTTTACGCGCGATGTTTTCTGTTGATTGTGCTTGTTGCAAAGAGGTCTGGATTTCCACAAACTTAATCTCCGGCAGACTTCCTTTCTCATGCAATGCAGAGAGTCGGTCGTATCCGTCCTGAGCTTGTTTTAATGTAGCGAGAGCCACATCATGCAGGTTCTTTGCTGTTGACTTATCAAGGACAGCCAGCAATTGCCCTTTAGAAACTCGTTGTCCCTCTGATACTAATACCCTTTGTACATTTCCTGCCATCTGGAAACTAAGCGAAGAGCCAAATGTTTCTTCTACAGTTCCCACATAGTTCCGTTCATTGGCTCCTGCCAATAATGTTGCTTCCTGTACTTTGACCGGGATTGCATCTCTGGATGCTGAATCTTCTTTTTTGCCGGAGCAACTTGCCATACTTACAAGTGCTAAAGCAAATACATACTTCAACTTTACCATATTATTTTTATTACTGATTTATACCTAATACTTTCAGCTACAAAGGTCCGTTCTTTAATTCTAACTCAAAAGTTCTAAATAGCTACAATATTGTTCTAAAACACCGTTTTATGTTTGAAAATCGAATAAATTGAATATTTTTGTCGTCAAAATAAGAATTATGGGAAAATACAATCAACAAAACGAAGCCTTCAAATTCATCAAAGATTTTATTCCGATGGATACTATTGGTGATGAATTCGTAATTTTCGGCGACATTTCGAGTTTACCAATATTTGACTACCCACGCAAAACCAATGCAATAGTCTTCGCTGTCTGCCTGAAAGGGACTGCCGAAATAAGTATCAACCTAAAAAGGATTACGCTGAGAGAGAATATTCTTATGGTTACCAGCCCTGAACAGATTGTGCAGTTTATCAACAAAAGCGATGACTTGTCTGTGAGGTGTTTTGCAATGGCTCAAAATTTCATTGAAGGTAATATAAATGCATTTCAAAATATTGTACCTCTTATTCTCTATGTTATCAATAACCCCTGCACCTCTCTTAATAAGGAAGAAATGAGTACATTACTGGAATATCATTCCTTTCTTTGGAAGAAGATCAGAGCAGAAAATTCTCCGTATAAAAAAGAGATTGTAAAAGGACTTATACAAGCTTTATTTCATGAGGTCATGACTATATTTCAGAAACACCAACCGTTGGAACGCATTAAAAAGAGTCGCAAAGAAGAGCTCTTTGAAATGTTTCTGAATGAGATCCTGCTAAATTATAACAGAAACAGAAGCGTTACCTTTTATGCAAATAAACTATGTCTCACTTCCAAACATTTATCCAGCGCAATAAAAGAAGTGACTGGAAAGTCTGCTAGTGAGTGGATTGATAGTTATGTGATACTAGCTGCTAAAGCAATGCTAAAAACACCAAATAAAACAATCCAGCAAATTGCCGATGAACTTAATTTTTCCAATCAGTCCTTTTTCGGCAAATACTTTAAAGATCATACAGGTATGTCTCCAAGCCAATACAAGGCTAGCTGAGAAAGAGCTCATTATAAGCAATCGCTTTCTCTTCAGATTATTCTTCAATATCCCTTATAGCTAAATAGTATGGATATAAGGATAAAAAAGGAAGACGTCTGCACAATTTCACTTGTACAGACGTCTTCCTTTTTTGTAGCGGGGCCGGGATTTGAACCCGGGACCTCATGATTATGAATCATGCGCTCTAACCATCTGAGCTATCCCGCCATCGTAAATTTCGCTGCAAAGGTACTACTTTCCTTTTAACAGACAAGACTTTCATTCAAAAAAACCGGCAGGGATAGGATTTTTCAACTTTATTGAACAGTTGGATATTATTTAGAGGTATTGAACGTCCATAATCTCAATTTAAATTTATAAATTGCGCATCTAAACATGACATACTATGAATAATACAATCAGACTAGAATACTCATTCAATAATATATCACCTCTTGCCTTGTGGACGGGGATCTCATCACCACTGACTTTAAAAGAATGGTTTGCGGAGAAAGTTGAATGTCGTGAAAAGGAATACATTTTTTATTGGAATAAAACTCCATGTCGCCACTATTCTCGAAAAGAAGGAAGGCTCAATGCTTAAACTTCATTGGGTGGATTCTGGAGAAAATGACTTTTTTCAATACAATCTGGTCACCAGCGAACTAATCGGTGATACTACACTATTTATAATAGACACTTGCTTCGATGCAGAGCGTGATGAAGCAATCATGCTGTGGGACACACAGATTGACAATATGCGCAGGATACTCGGGACATAGATATCTTCATTTGCTTTTTGGAAAGCGATATGATTAAGATTCTCTAAATTAGCTTCTGAATGAGAGTTTTTCACTACTTTTGTTCTCTGAAAAGATTGTAGCGATTCTTTTTGATCATTCAGACTGCCTAATAGATAATAGATGTTTCGAATCAAACGACTCTACACATACATGCTGCAAAAGTTTTTATTGCTGCTTGTTATGACTTTCGTTATTTGCCTGTTCATCCTTCTGATGCAGTTTCTCTGGAAATATGTGGATGAAATGGTAGGCAAGGGATTGGATATCTCTGTTTTGGGAGAGTTCTTTGTATATGCTTCAATCAGTCTTATGCCGCAGGCTATTCCTTTGGCAATCTTACTCGCTTCTCTGATGACCTTCGGAAACCTTGGCGAACAACTTGAATTGCTGGCCATCAAAGCTACCGGCGTATCTCTGCTTCATATCATGCGCCCTTTGATTATCTTTGTCCTCTTCATAAGCCTCAGCTCTATCATATTTCAGAACTACATTACTCCGAAGGTTCAGGTAAGAATGTATTCGCTACTGCTCTCCATCAAACAAAAGTCGCCCGAACTTCAAATTCCTGTTGGAAGCTTTTACAAGCAAATTGCATACAGGAGTATCCTCGTACGTGATAAAGATCCGAAAACAGGTTTGCTGAAGGATGTCATGATTTATGATTTCTCAAAAGGTTCTGACAACGCATCAATCATATTAGCAGATTCGGCAAGACTGAAGATAACGGAAGACAAGTTATTCATTGTTTTGAATCTTTACAGCGGAGAACAGTTTGAGAACCTGGATAAACAAACAATGGGAGCCAAGAACATCCCTTATCGCAGAGAATCCTTCTTGTCAAAGACTGTGATGATTGAATTTAACTCAAACTTTGAGCGTATGGATGATGGATTCCTTCAAAACGAATATGTAGCGAAGAATCTGATGCAACTGCAACAGACTGTTGACTCTATGACCATCGAAGTGGACAGCATGAAGAAGTATGATGCCCTTCAATTAATGTTTTCTGAAAATCGCATTACACCTCCGAAAGATAAAGAGTGGGCAAATGATGCAAATCGTTTAACCTATGATTCATACAACCCTGATTCTGTCTATCGCAAATTGCCGCAAAATGATAAGGTTAATCTTTTGGAAAGAGCACTAAGCAGAATGAAAGGCACCAAGGCCGAATATTCCATGCGAATGGATAATATGGAAAATGAAGCGCGTGTCATGCGGCGTCACAACATTGAATGGCACAAAAAGTTCAGTCTCTCATTCTCTTGCATTATCTTCTTTCTAATTGGTGCACCACTGGGAGCTATCATTCGAAAAGGGGGTCTTGGTATGCCTGTCGTTGCATCTGTACTTCTTTTTATCATCTACTACATCATGGACAACATCGGTTATAAGATGGGGAAAAATGGCGTTTGGGAAGTGTGGCAGGGGTCTTGGCTCAGTGCTGCTCTGTTGACTCCTTTAGGTTTCTTCCTGACATACAAGGCCAATAGAGATTCCGCTATCCTGAATGCAGATGCATATGTCAACTTTTACAAAAGGATCTTTGCCATCCATGAGAAAGTTCGTAATATCTCGCGTAAAGAAGTTTCGTTGAAGGACCCTGATTATCAGATGGCACAAGTAGAACTGACTACCTTGACGCAAGAATGCCTGCAAATTATGGAGGAGACAAAAAGGGCACCGGGTTATGTCGCTTTCTGGACAAACAAAGCGTATGTCCCTTTAAAAGAAATTTCAGATCGACTGGAAATAATCATTGAAAATCTGAGAGACACGCAAGATAATCTTATCATTCATAAGATTGGGGATTATCCGATTCTCTCCCCGGAAGCGTGTAACACTCCGATAAATAATCGTATCATAGGCTTCATCAGTATAATCTTATTCCCAATCGGAATTCCTTTATATATACGTTCAATACTAAAACGAGGCAAACTATTCCAGCAACTGAATACTATTTTACGTTTAAACAAAGACTTGAAAGAGATAACTCAAAAACACATCAAGATATGAATGATTACAAATTAAATACGATTGAAGAGGCTATCGCTGATATCCGTGAGGGCAAGTTCCTGATTGTCGTTGATGATGAAGATCGTGAAAATGAAGGAGACTTTATTATTGCCGCTGAAAAAGTAACAGAAGAGAAGATAAACTTCATGCTTACCTATGGAAGAGGCGTGCTTTGCGCTCCGATTACAGAAGAACGCTGCACGGAACTAGATCTTGAAATGCAGGTTAACAATAACACTTCTATTTACGAAACCCCCTTCACAGTAACAGTTGATATGCTGAAAAACGGATGTTCCACAGGCGTTTCCATGCACGACCGCGCAGAAACGATTCGTGCCCTTGCAGATCCGAAAACCAAACCGGAAGATCTTGGACGTCCCGGACATATAAATCCCTTGCGTGCCCGTTCGAGAGGAGTTCTCCGTCGTGCCGGACATACAGAAGCTGCCGTGGACCTGGCTCGCCTAGCTGGGTTAGCCCCTGCTGGAGCTCTGATTGAAATCATTAATGACGATGGCACTATGGCACGCCTACCTCAACTGATTGAAGTAGGTAAACGTTTTGGGATCAAGATTGTCACAATTAAAGATCTGATCGCTTACCGATTGCAGGCAGAATCTATCGTTGAAAAAGGAATAGAAGTAGATATGCCAACCGAATATGGTCATTTCCGCTTGATTCCTTTCAAACAACTTTCAAATGGTCTGGAACATATAGCTCTGATCAAAGGAACATGGGAGAAAGAAGAACCTGTTCTTGTACGTGTCCACTCTTCATGTATGACCGGAGATATATTCTCTTCTTGCAGATGTGAATGTGGCGAACAACTACATAAGGCTATGCAAGAGATAGAGAAGGCCGGAAAGGGCGTGGTTGTTTATATGAATCAGGAAGGTCGCGGGATTGGCCTGATGAACAAGATAAAAGCATATAAATTGCAAGAACAAGGGCTTGACACTGTAGAAGCTAATCTGCACCTCGGGTTCAATGCAGATGAGCGTGATTATGGTGTAGGTGCCGAGATACTACGCGAACTGGGTATTCACAAGATGAGACTGATGACTAATAATCCTGTAAAGCGGATTGGACTGGAGGCTTACGGTCTGCATATTGTAGAAAATGTGCCTATAGAGATTACCCCCAATCAATACAACGAACGGTATCTTAAAACGAAGAAAGACCGAATGGGACACACATTAAGGAACATAAAATAAGTTATTTACAATCTTAATGTTATCAATGGCATTGTTATTATGATAAATGTTGCGTTATTTTGTACCCCGAACTATCAAAACTTAATTATTTATAGATTATGAGTCTTATTTCAGCACGTCTTAACAGCTTGTCGCCTTCGGCAACTCTGGCGATGTCCCAAAAAAGCAACGAACTCAAAGCTCAGGGAATTGATGTAATCAATCTAAGTGTGGGGGAACCCGACTTTTTTACGCCTGACTCAATTAAAGAAGCAGCAAAAAAGGCTGTGGATAACAACTTCTCTTTCTATTCACCGGTACCAGGTTATCCGGGACTGCGTAATGCGATTGTTGCCAAACTAAAAAATGAAAACGGGCTGGACTACACCGCAGACCAGATTGTCTGTTCAAATGGTGCAAAACAATCGGTTTGTAATACGCTTTTGTGCATCATTGATCCGGGAGATGAAGTGATCATCCCTGCTCCATTTTGGGTGAGTTATGTTGAAATGGTTAAACTTGCAGAAGGAAAGAATGTTATTGTTCCTGCCAGCATTGATCAAAACTTCAAAATTACTCCGGCTCAGCTGGAAGCTGCAATCACTCCAAAAACAAAAGCATTGATCCTCTGTTCGCCTTCCAATCCTACAGGAAGTGTATATAACAAAGAAGAGCTGAAAGGTCTGGTTGATGTATTGGTGAAATATCCGAATATCATCATCGTTTCGGATGAGATATACGAACACATCAACTATGTTGGCAAACATGAGAGTATCGCTCAGTTCCCTGAGATTAAGGACCGTGTGGTCGTGGTTAATGGAGTTTCAAAAGCGTATGCAATGACAGGATGGAGAATCGGTTTTATTGCTGCACCTCTCGCAATTGCAAAAGCCAATAACAAATTGCAAGGACAATATACTTCAGGCCCATGCTCTGTATCACAGAAAGCAGCTGAATCTGCATTCACCGGAGAGCAGGAATCTGTAGAGAAGATGAGAAAAGCATTTGAACGACGTAAGAATCTTGTTGTTAAGCTCGCCAGAGAAATTCCGGGACTTAAGGTCAATGATCCGGAAGGAGCATTCTATCTCTTCCCTGATTGCTCTTCCTACTTCGGCACCGCTTATGGAGACACAAAGATTAATAACATTGCTGATCTGACAATGTTCATTTTATTGGAAGGCCATGTTGCCTGTGTAGGTGGCAATGACTTCGGTGATGACAATTGTCTTCGTCTTTCCTATGCCACTTCTGATGAGAATCTTGTTGAAGCTTTGAAACGAATCAAAGATACATTGGCTAAACTGAAAAAGTAAACCTTTGGATATCATAAACTACTAAAATAGAAATAGCCTGCCGAATCAGCAGGCTATTTCTATTTTACAACCAACGAAAAGCAGAGAATCTATCGCTCGTCAATTTGCTCTATTTCTACATGAGGTTTGCTTAGGGACTGCCTCTCTTTATTTACAAATTTGAGAATGCGTGTTACCGTAAAGGTCTGACTATGAAAGATAAACATCGGAACGGAAACGCCGACAACAAGCGCAAACAAAACGAAAACTGTGGTCGCACCGTTTCTGAAGATGTCCACAATAATATTTATGGAAGATGGATAATCTTCACACTGAATAAATTTCACGGATGCAAGCACCGTTTTGTAGGCATACATTCCCGGGATCATCGGAAGAAGCGAAGGAAAAGAGAAAACCTCTGCCGGACAATGAATTTTCTTTGCAAAGAGAACGCTGAGCATGCCTATCGTAAAGGCAGCTATAAAAGAAGCACTTGAAATATCCAACGGAGTACTTTTTAAAAGAAAATAGCGGATTCCATGACCTACAGCAGCTAAAAATGCAGAAACAAGAATAGCTTTTCTGGGAGGATTAGAAATAACAGCAAATCCGATAGAAGCAACTGCTGCAAATAAGCAATCAAAAAAAATCGCTATAAGAAAATCATTGTTTATCATAATGCTTCTACTCCTAATAAAAGTAAGGTAAGAGACAATCCTATTGCTATACAGATGATTAATAAAGTAGCGTTAATCAGACGCGAAACCCCTGCTAATACATGCCCTTCAATAATATCAAGAACTCCATTTATCAGAGGCACACCGGGAATAAGGAAAAGTACGCTGGTACCTAATGCAATTTGAGGAGTGTTTCCTATATGATAAACAGTTGCCATACAGGCAATCATTGAAGCAACAAAAGAAGAGGTGATAAACACAAATAAATGATTGATTTGTTTTTCCATCATCTTCTGACGGATAAAGAAACCAACCAATGTTGCAACAAAAACGACACACATTGCTTGAAAGTCTCCAGAAAAGAGACGACAAAATGATGCGTTAGCACAAGCCACCAGAAAAAGAACAGCCCACTTGCTAATTCTTGGTTTGCTAATAATCTCCTGATACTGACTTTTGAGTTGATCCAATGACAGATGCTCATCATAAGCCTCCCAACTCAGTGCACTAAGTCTCGAATTGATTTCAAAGTTCAATGCCATCGGTTTGATTTTATTCACTGTACTATATGAATGCGAATTGTCTTTATCCCGCAGGGTCATTATTACGGTCTTTTGAAAGATAGTCATATCAGCAAAAAAACCGAAAGACTCTGCAATACGGGATGTATTACGCACCACCCGTGACGTATGAGTACCAACTGCCATCAGACCTGTTGAGTAATCAGATAAGAATTTAGATAATTCTTTGAGTTCAGAATGAATGTCCATGAGGTTAAACTATCGTTTTATTTGATGGATCAAATAGGTCGGTCAATATAATTAAAAGCGTTTTTTCTGTGCTTTCAAAGATAATCAAAAAGAGATTAAAAGGATAGATTCATTCAATTATTTTACACCGTTAAGAAACATATTGAGATTTCTCAATCTCATAAATGCATAAACCAAGAGCAAGTATTATAATGAAAAGGATACATAAAAGGAAAAGGCACTTCGTATTCCAAAGTGCCTTTCCTTTTCGTTTTGTTGTGTTTATCCGGGATTACTTACCCAAAGATATTGCTCCTGTTGGGCAAACATCCGCGCATGTACCACATTCTGTGCATACTTCTGGGTCAATCTTATAAATATCACCTTCAGAAATTGCTTCTACCGGGCACTCACTGATACAAGTTCCACAAGCCACACAATCTTCATTAATAACGTAAGCCATTTTCTTTTTTGTTTAGTTGATAATACTACGGGTGCAAAAGTAGCTCTTTTCTTTGTTTCAAAGAATTATTTTACCATTTTTTATCCTAATCTATCCAATTCTTCACCATCATTGTAGAAAGACATCCTTTCAGAACAATAAAAACAGTACTTCTCTCAAGGTTTCACGACAAACTGATGTTTGCCTCCATCCACTTCATACTGCTTTTCAAGATAGATTGTCGCACGACATCCGATAGGAATAGTAACATTAAGTTCTATATTCTGCCCTTTACGCTTCCACTCCGATCTGATCAGACCTTGGGGAGATTCAAAACTTCCATTCACCCAATCCAAACCCTTCACAAAGTGCGGATGGATAATTACATGACGAAAACCGGGGTCCTCACTATCATAATTGATCCCTGCCAGACTGTTTTGCATCCAAGCGATGATATCACCCATAAACACATGGTCCAGCGAAGCATCATTAAACTTGGGAGACATGATCCAGGTCTCACCAAGTGTCGTCATTTTACATTCATTGACCCAATACCCCCATGATGGAGCCTTCTCTTTGGAAGCCATCGCAAAAGCAAGATCCACATATCCGTATTTTGTCAGCATAGCAGGAACAGTCTTGCTTCCCAAAACGCCAAAATCAAGATAACAATCCGTTGCCCGTACTGCAGCAGCAAGTTGATCAGCTACAGCTTGCTCTTTTCCACTTGGAGCAAGTCCCATGTACAAAGCAACACCAAGAGCTGTCTGAGTGCCATTGGCATACGTATTGGTCTCAGAATGGAAATATTTCTTATTAATCAGTTTCCTTATTTCTTCTGCTTTCTGTTGATAGGACGAAGGATCTTTACCGAGCAACTTAGCAAAGCCTGCCATCCGGACATAATCCAGATAATAATAACAGCTTGACGTAAAATCAATTGGAGTTTGTGACTTATAGGGTAACCAGTCTCCGAGCCCATATGCCAGCAATCCATCCTTTTCTTTCGTTTTCAGATACGTAAGATACTTCTCACAAGTCGGATAGATTGCTTCAATAGCACGCGACTCCCCATAATACATATAGAGGGCATGTGGTATTACAAACATCGCGGCATCCCACACCGGACCAATCCACTCTCCATACCCCCAACCTGAACTAGGAATGATACCGGAAATATCTCCTTCCGGACGTTGATTATCGATAAAATCGTTCATCCATTTCTCATAAAAAGAGAGTCCGTCGTAATTGAGTAATCCCAGATCAACGGAAACATGAGCATCGGCAGTCCACCCATTCTTTTCCCTTTGCGGACAATCCGTCGGGATACTCTCCATGTTATTCACATAAGAAAGACAAGTGGCTCTCCATATTTTGTTCAGCGTTTCATTCGAACAGCTGAAATGACCGACAGGCTTCACGTCATTATAAAAATGTAATCCCGTCAGACTATTTATATTCAAGTTGATCGGAGCACTACTTATTACTTCAACATATTGGAAACCATGATAGGAAAAAGAAGGTGTATATGTTTCTTCTCCTTCACCTTTCAGTATATAAATGTCCTCCTGAAATGTCTCCGTTGGGTCAACAGGTTTGAAGTAGATATTAAGATTGCTTTGCTCCAGACGCCCCTCTTTGGTCAGGAGTTCGCCGTGACGCAGAGCCACCCTGGTTCCTGTTTCTCCCTTTAATTGCAAACGGCAAAGTCCGGAGATATTCGCACCTAAATCATATACGTAAATCTTATCACTGATTTTATTCATAGAAACCGGTTTCAATTCGCTGGTCACATGAATGGCAGGCATCACCTGAGCCTGTACAATTGGTGCTGGCGCAGATACGCAACGGGCATGTACCCATTGAGAGTCATCGAAATCAGCCATCTTCCACCCTTTCTTTTCTAACCGGGCATCATAGATATCTCCGCTATAAATATTATTAAACTGATACGCACCGGTTGAAGTCTTCCAGCTTTCATCTGAAGCAATCGTTTCAACAGTCCCGTCTTTATACGTAATCCTTATCTCACATAAAAGTTGCGGACGATTGCGCCAACGTGCTTTTTCAAAGTCCCACACACCACGCGATTGCACATTAAACCACCCATTCCCAAGCACAGCAGCTGCACAGTTATCCCCATCCTTAAGCAAGGAAGTAATATCATGCGTCACATAAAGCACCCGTTTGTCAAAATGAGTATATCCGGGGTCAAGTATATTCTTTCCGACCCTATTTCCATTCAGATACAACTCATAGTAACCTAAGCCACTGACATAAGCTCTTGCAGTTGCTATCTTCTTTCCAACTTCAAAGTTTTTTCTGAATAATGGCGAGGGACGAAACTCTTTATCATTACTATCCGAGATCCATTGAGCTTTCCAGTCGGAGAGATTCATTTTTCCCATTTCGAAAGAAGCACAGTCAGAACAATATTCCTTACCCTGCCGGTCTTTCGCAATGACATTCCAGTAATACTTCTGATGAGACTTTAGGTCTACAGAGCCATTGTAAACAACCCTGTTCGAAGCACTCATCGCTTTTCCCGAACTCCATATATCAGGTGCACCGGAGAGTAATAATTGAGGAGATGTTGCAATACATATCTGGTATGAATCTTGCAAATAGACTGCATCACTATCCGTGACAATCCAGGTAAAACGTGGTATCCGGGCATCAATCCCTATTGGATTGTCAATATACTCGCATTTCAGATCTGCAATGGCAGCTTTCGCATTCAGACAGCCAAAAAACGGATACGAAAAAACACAAAGCAAAACAGTAATCAATATCCAATTTTTCAAGAGACGAATCTCTGTACTAATCATTCCATTTTTCATTTATTGTCCAGATTTAATATAATAGAATTCACTTTCGGATGGATCCGATACACAAAAGGCTGAAAAGACTTATCCTGATTCCCTTCTATAGTACCGGCTTCGCAGCCCACCTGATATTTAAAGCCCTTGAAGATTGCCTGAATACTCGCAGCATCTATCTTTGAGAAAGGAAGAGATGCTTCAGGCGCTACAGAAAATTCCAACCACCAATTAATTCCTGCTAATCCCTCACATGAAAGCACCAGTTTTGATTCTTCACACTTGATACTGCAATATCCGGTAGGAATTAATTTAAACTGAACCGAAAGAGTACCGGGAGGAATTGACTTCACGGTAGGAGTATCAGATTTCAGTTCAATACTATTACCCTGTTCGTCATTCATCATGATTCTCAATCCGGCAAGATGATCCAACGAGCTCCATGTAAAACCATCCACAAAAGGAAGTGCTTTGTATTCGCACTGCGTGGATATCCCCGCTTGTGTCAGGTAATCAGACTTTAAATCTTCATCAAAAAGATGTATATCACGGATAAGAAATTGGTCTTGATGCCAATACAAATTCGTGCGATAAAAACGACTGTTATACCACACAGACTTCTCTCCTTGATTTCGTATATCGTCTAAAGCACACACAGCAGAAGCAGGAGTAACCTTATATTGTTCTTTAAACCAACGCCCGGTTTGTTCCAATGTCTCTACTCTGACTAGTCCCAGTTTACGAAGAGAATCCAGTTTCGGAATCTGAATTTCCAAACCATGCTTCATACGATCCCACGTAAAAGAGTTCTCCTGTCCAATTTGCATATACTGGAATGATAACGTTTCTTTCTTAACAACGATATCGAAGAACCAGTTCACCCAATTTTCATTACCTCCTCCATTCCCATACACAGGCTCCAGACTCTCCACATGTTGAACGCTTCCACCCAATCCGGCATAGTATTGATAAATAGGATCGCTGCCTAACATTCGAAATATTGGCACAGGAATCTGATTCTCTTCTGTTTGTGCAGGAATATACGCATTATTCTTGCTCGGATAATAGCCTTGATTCCAATACCCTCCCCACATTGTATATCCATCCGTACCTATTTGGTCTTTGCAATTACAAGAAGCAACAATCTTATATTTGTCATACATATACTGTAAAGAATGCGAGTCAATGAACCAGGAGCCTATAGAAGAAGGATATTTCCCAAATATTGATTTGAATTTATCCATGTACACGTCCACAAGTTTCTCTCTTTCAGCTGGTGTGTATCCTGTAGCAAAACCAACATTTGCGTGCCAATCCCATGGATACGCCCCACGCCAAACCATTCCGGCAGCCTCAACATGAGGTTGCGTAATTTCCCACCATCCACCTACTTCGCAGTCGGCAGGCAATACATCCTTCAACAAAGATTGGTATTTCGGATTAATCAGGGCATCGTATTGCAAGAGAAAAGTTGCCGGGAGACTATACTGCTTTACCTGNTTNATTTGTTCTACAACCGTATTGTATAGCACTTCATCCGTGATAGCAGGATCACGTGGTTCTGTATTCCTTANGAAGTTAATAATGTTTGCNATACGCGGAGGCTTTTCTTCAACTTTCGTTGACAGGTGTTTGTTACAACCTGAAAATAAAACAGCAATCAATGCTATCCCTAGTGCTGGCCGTCTGTTCTTCATGTTTTATAGGTAATTGTTTTGTTGAATATTTGAAGCTTGACGAAAACAAACAGTATTCATCTTTGCAAAAGTATTTGATAATCTTAGAATCATACTTGTAAAAGTGATTAAATAACTTACAAATCTGACATTTGCCTGACTCAGGTTCGTTTTTAATGAATAGGAAGTCAGGCATTTTCTTACAACAAATATAGTCGTTCATCTAAATCAAAGCAAATAAATAAGCAAAAAAAAAGAAACACATGATCTTACTTGACCATGTGTTTCTACAATCCATAAAACAATCTTAATTACCTATAAACCTGAGCCTTTTAAAAATAGTTCAGCGATACAGAAAATCTGTCTATTCAATATAACTTGATGACAGTGCTTAGCAACTCCGGCATTCCAATCTCCTTACAATTAATATCACGAAGTTTTGTTTTACCTGCCGGAGTAAGTTTAAAATACATCTGCCGTTTGTCTTGTTCACCAAGTATACGCTCAATGTATCCCTTTTCTTCAACAGATCGGATTACTTTGGAAGTATTTGAACAAGTAAGACCTAAAAGATCGGCCATTTCACCTGAAGAAAGCATCTCAGTCTTATTCAGACTACAGAGTACCATACCTTCATTCAAACAAATCTGATGTTCTTGCTGAAAATCAGCCTCAAAGCGACTTATTGACCGATATAAGTCACGAACCTTGCAAAGTGTTTCCATTTTTGAATCTACTTTATTTCTTAACCAGAAGATCTTCAATCGCCTGTTTCAATGAAGTCTTAGGCATCGCGCCCTTACTCATCTGAGGCTTTCCGGTCATTGGAACGAAAAGCATGGTTGGAATACTCTGTATCCCAAAAGCAGCAGCCAAAGCAGGTTCTTTATCGACATCAACCTTATAGATTATAACCTTTCCATTATATTCAGCAGCCAACTCCTCCATTATAGGAGCAACCGCCTTACACGGGCCACACCAAGTCGCATAAAAATCAATAACCGCAGGTTTGTCACCCAGATACTTCCATTCTTTTAAGTCAAGATCAGCAACTTTCTTGTAAAAGTCAGCTTTTGTCAATTCAATTGATTTCATCTTATTCAGTGTTTTCTTATTACTATTATCATTCCCTTTTTGCATGCTGGCGTAGGTAATCAAACCTCCNGCNAGCAACAGTACCACAAATAATATTTTCTTCATCTNCTTTGTTTTTNATATATNATGCTGCAAAGATATTGCTATTTTCTTATAAAACAATTTTCCGAAAGAAATTATTTCAACTAAAAGATCAAAATGGGAATTGTACTGTTTCGGCAACAGACAAGTCCCATATAAGAAAAGCGTGTAAAGTGTTCGGATTTTATTCCTGAAACTTGACTACCTGAATTGTTTTACCAATAAGCTTTTGAATATCTTTCAGCTGCTGCCTTTCATCCTGATTGCAAAAAGAGACAGACACTCCGCTATAACCCGCTCTGCCGGTACGTCCGATGCGATGTACATACGTCTCTGCAACTTCCGGAAGATCGTAATTAATCACCATTGGCAACTGTTCAATA
>JGI24147J20444_1000935_pt1 | contig 15614 bp, 9 predicted proteins | sample BarGraIncub1133A_FD_20444 | JGI IMG/M metagenome (IMG submission 20444) | reverse complement strand
ATTGATTGAAGCCGGTATTGACGAAGCAGGAAGAGGCTGTTTGGCAGGTCCCGTGGTGGCGGCTGCCGTTATTTTACCTAATGGCTTTAATGATCCCGAACTGAACGATTCAAAACAACTCACCGCTATACAACGTGACATAATTTGTGAACGAATAAAAAAGGACGCATTCGCCTGGGCTATAGGTGTTGTAGATAATTTACAGATTGATGAAATTAATATTCTTCAGGCTACCTATTGTGCTATGCACAAAGCTGTAAGTCAACTATTTAAACAACCTGAATTACTCCTTGTTGATGGGAACAGATTTAAGCCTTATCCCGGAATCCAACATCTTTGTGTGATTAAAGGGGATGGTAAGTTCCAGTCAATAGCAGCGGCATCTATACTGGCCAAAACACATAGAGACAAGCTGATGCAGGAGATGCATCTTGCGTATCCTCAATATGGGTGGAATCAGAATAAAGGGTATCCTACAAAATATCACAGACAAGCCATTAAAGAAATAGGAGTTTCCCCATACCACAGGATAACTTTTCAGTTATTGCCACCGTTATCACTATTATGAACAAAGCTTAAACCTATTTTATATTTTCGTGTTTATTTTTATTAATTAAAGTTACTTCCGAATCCGTTTCCCTTCGTAACTTTGATTTCCAAATTCAAAACTTTGATCAGTATACGTAAAAAACTTTGGCTCCATTTAAAACTTAAGCCCATTCTTGCAATCATAACAGTATTTATCGTGATTGTGTTAATTGCTTCGCCTTTCTTTTATAGTCTTTACTGGTCTAAAAAGGAGATCCCGGGTATCAATGCTATCCCAATTGATGCTGCTATTATTTTAAAAGTAAATAATATAAATCAGACGTGGCTATTAATTTCTAAAAGTCAGATCTGGAAGAATTTCACTCATGAAAAGGATTTTGAAGACCTTGATTCAGAAGTAAATACTTTTATCAAGTTATCATCTCAATATCCCGGATTTGCAAATACATTACAAAAATTCCCCCTTTATATTTCTCTTCATCCATTGCACGAAGGAGGTGCCGGTTTGTTATTTACACTCCAGACAGGTCATTCTGTTCATGATAGAGACCTAAATCCATTCATTCACAAATATTTTGGCAACAATATTCAAATTATCATCCGCGATTTTGCAGGAGTCAGCATTCGGGAGATTATTTTTAAAAATTCTATTGCATCCTCATCTAAGGATAAAGTAATTAATCTTGTTCTGTTACAGGGCATTTTAATTGCTTCCGACAATACAAGCCTGATTAATGAAGCAATACTGATGTTACAATCTGGTGGAAGTGTTGCAGAGCAAAGAGCATTTGTACAGGTAAGCCACACCGAAAGTTTAACCGCTCAAGCCATTCTGTATGTGAACTATCACAATTTACCCAATCTGTTCAATGTACAACTCGATTCCAAAACACTAGGGAATATGGCTGGTGTCAATAGATTCAGTAACTGGACCGAACTTGACATTTTAATTAAAGATAAAGAAATTCTGATGAACGGATTTTCATCTGTGGGTGATTCTACCAATACTTTTCTCAATCTCTTCAACGATCAACACACAAAGCCAAGCACTGTTGACAGTCTTTTACCCGGGAATACCGCAGGATTTATCAATATTGGGTTCAAGGATTATAAAACTATCTTCCGCCGATACAAACTGCAACTAAAGAAACAGGCAAAACTCGATATGCTGGAAAATAATCTCAAAGCAATTTCAGATAGTTTCAATATCAATGCTGAACAAACTTTAACGGGGTGGATTAATAGTGAAATGGGGACAGCTGTCACCAATAACCTTTCATTATCGGAAGACGAAAATGTATATGCCTACTTTAAAACTAGTAGTCCAGGTCAGGCTGAGATTTCCCTTTCTATTCTTTCTAAAAGCAACGTGATGTATTTCAATGGCATCACTATTCATCTAATTGAATACCCATCGCTATTGCCATTGATATATGGCAATCTTTTCCCCGATTCTAAAAAATACTATTTTGCTATAGCGGGTGACTATGTTGTCTTTGGACGTTCTGTAAATGCTATGACTGCCTTTTTAAGCAGCTATACTTCTAAAAATACACTTTCGGCCTCTCCTACATTTCAAAACTTTAAAAATTACATTGCCGGAACATCCAATATTTGGGTATATGCCGATTTAACTCAAATAATAAGACATATTTCAGCATTATTGGTACCGGGAGACAAACAAAAATACCCAATTTCACATGCCATCAGATCAGCAAAACTTGTTTCAGCTGAATTCTCTTTAGAAAACAAACTGTTTTATACCAGCGTTTGTATTGCAAATGATACTACGACCCCACAAGCGAGTGCTGCGGTATTCGCCGAACCACCCTCAAATCAACCAACTCCTGTTTGGGTTTCATACATTGGAGCTGTAAGAAGTGGCCCCTATATTATAAAAAAAGAAAATGGGTATTCTACCATTTTGATTGATGGAAATAACAAGATATGGTGTATCAACAATAAAGGTGAAGTCGAATGGAGTCATATTATGGGTGGTCATATTCTTGGAGATCTAAAAATCATTGATTACCAGGGGCACAAAAGTATTGCATTCAATTCTTCTGAACTGATTTATCTATTGAATACCAATGGTGACTTCGAAGGTGGATTTCCACTCAAGCTACCTTTTAATGCGACAAATGGCTTAACTCCCTATTCAGCAGGCAAAGATGGTCTTATTTTCTTCCTGGCAACTTCAAAAAACAGCATTCAGGCCATAACAGACAAGGGCAAAAAATGGTATACCTGGACCCCGGTCGAAACAAGGGCACGGGTCATAAAACCAGTTGAAATCATAGATCGTAACGGACGTAAATTGTTGACGGTGATCGATGAAGCAAGTCGTATTAAAATCACTGACATGAAAGGTATCCCAACTGGAAATTTTGATAAGGTCCCGATTATCTCTTCCAATACTCAATTCTGGCCCAACCGTTTATCTGCTAAAGGAGACATCATATGTGCCGCAGCCGATGGAGACCTTTTGTATATTAAGAAAGATGGAAATTTTGATAAATTACCATTTGAAACCGTCATCACGAACCCCTTCTTCCTGGTTGATCAATATGAAAACAATGGCAAACCTGATTACATTTTCCTTGATCAGGTCCATTTCACTGTATTCAACCAACTCAGAGAGATCATCTATGAATACGGACTGTCTTCTTTTCCACGTTGTCAGCCATTAGTCTTTACAGCCCCTGATAATAAAAAATATTATCTGATCACTTCAGGTAACAACCGCCTATTATTATTTAATGCTCAAGGTATCTTAAGAGAATTTCCTTCCATTTCAAGCGAGAATCCACCTGCAATAATTCAAGAAGATGGAACCCGTTCTGTTTTCATTCTTACAATTGAGAAGCAATTTTTAAATGCATATAAGTACACCTTTTAAATATTAATCAACAAAATTCATTTTGGGTAATATTTGTGTTTATATTTGGCAAAGAAAAAAATTCAATTACACTGAAATCCGAATTAACTGTAATTAGAATTATTGAATAAAATGATGTGTTTAAAATAATGCACTTGTTTGTATTTAATATTTTAATTAATAATTTGAAAAGAACGTTTAACACCTCATGTGAACTCAACGAGATTTTCAATAGTTGAGATTTACTGATTCCAAAACCTATTGCTAAGGTAATCCTCTAGTACAAAAAACTAATCCTGAGCATAGTAACCGAAATTAGCACAGATGTGAAATTAATCCAACTTTCTTACCAACATTTCCGTCTGGTCAAAGGACCTCAATAATATCATTTATTATGAAAAAAACACATTTACTTTTTTTCTTATTTATTGTAGTATCATTTTCTCATTCTTGCATTAAACCTTCAGACTTTGATTTTAGCAAGATGGTCAATCCTGTTTATACTGGTGAATGGGCTGTTCCTTTAGTAACTTCGCACATCACAATAAATGATATTCTAAAAAACCAATCAAGCACACTTCAAGTCGACCAGCAAGGGTTAGTTAAACTCGCTTTTGCGATAAAAACTGCAACCTCCCAAACTGCAGATGTGCTAATGAAGATTCCTGATCAGAATCTGGCTGTACAGAATTTCTCTTTTGCAACAACCAATCCAACCATTGATCTGTCAACCGGAAAACAATATTCTACATCTTATTCGGTTGATATTCCACTTACATTGGCAAATGCAACTCAAAAAGGTGATTCCATCTATGTGAAGGCAGGTACAATAAGAATTCCGATTAACTCAAATTTTAATAAACCAGCTACAATAACCATTCAAGCCCCCAACATACTTAACAAAACTACCCGGGCAAAATTATCAGTCCCTGTTATTAATTTAACCCCTACATCTCCGAATTCGTTTGTGAATGTTGATCTTACAAACTATATTTTAATACTTAAAACTGTAAATGGTGTTGCCAATACCCTTCATTTTGATCTGAATATGACGATGCAGGGCAATACAAGCACCACGCTGACTACGTATTCCTTTAACATGCCCATTAACGTATCAAATCTACAGTTTTCAAGTATGTATGGCAACCTTGGTCAATTTAATATGGATTTGAGCCAGACTATAGATTTTTCAACATTTAAGGGTAATCTGGGAAGTGGCTTTCAATTTTCACCCGGAGCTATCAGTCTCACCATCAATGCTGATAATAGTTTTGGCGCTCCTGTCAGATATACTGCAACCACATTCAATGCACACTCCGATGCCAATACCCCACACGATGTTCCCATCAATTTATTCGTTGCTCCTGCAACCAATACATTTGATATTGCTGCCTCAACCGCACTGGGTACAATAAAAACCACTACTATCACTTCAACGAATCCTAATATTACAGATGCATTTAATATTTCTCCAAACAAACTCTTTTTGGTTGCCAATGCCCAGACAAATCCAGGCGGGACAGGCACACTGAACTTTGTTTCAGATAAAAGTGCAATGAATATGAATATGAATGTGAATATGAATTTCTTTGCCAGCATCAATAATTTTTCCTTCCAGGATACGCTTAACTTTGATTTAAAAAATATCGATCAACTTGAAAGTCTATCAATCAGGATTAATACAACCAATGGTTTTCCGATCGGCGTTAAATTACAGGCATTTTTCACAGATCAGAATTATACCGTTTTGGATGCCATGTTTACTGATCCACTGCCTGATGTCCTCAAACCTGCTACAGTTGGTGGTGCGCCCGATTATAAAACCACTTCACCTACTTCCTTTCAGTTTCCCGATGTAGTCTATGATCAGGCAAGAATAGCTAAAATAAAAAATGCAAAAAACATCATTCTGAAGCTAGTGCTTAATACCCCAAACAATGGTCCTGTGAAAATTTACAATACCTACTATTTTGATTCCAAAATAGCGATTCGGGCAAAAGCAAAACTACAATCTAATTAATCCTGTAAACCATGAAAAACAACTATTTCAAAGTTATAGTCGTGCTTATTATGGCACAGGCACTTTTAATTCCAAGCTTGAAAGCTCAAAATGAACGTACGATGTATTACATGAGTCAGATTCCTGAATCTTCTTATGGCAATCCGGCTTTCACACCAGGGTTCAAATTTTATCTGAGTTTTCCAGGTTTAGCATCAAATTATATCGCTTATCATAACAGTGGCTTTAATTATAACGATGTATTTACAAGAAGACCTGATGATTCTCTTGTCTTTGATCAGAATAAACTCCTTAAGTCAATAGGGAACAATAACGATGTAGGCTTTTCGATCGATAAAGAACTTTTTGGATTTGGATTTAAAGCCGGGAAGAACTTTATAAGTTTTTCACTTTCAGCAAAAGGAATCGCCAACTTTCATTATACCAAAGATTTAATGACCTTGTTGATAAACGGAAATGCACCATTCATCGGAAAAACAGTCGATATAAGTGGAGCTAAAGTCTATGGAATGGCCTATGGAGAAGCCGCTTTAGGATTTGCCCGCGAGATCAATTCCAAACTTAAAGTAGGCGTACGACTAAAGTACCTTTATGGAGCAGCAGCCATAAATTCACAGGATTCAAAAGTAACACTGGCAACTGATCCTGTAACATATGCATTAACTGCCACCTCGGATATCCATGTTGATTATGCTTATGCTACAAATAACAATAATAACGATGCCTTTTCTGCAAAAGGTATCACTAAAAATCCAGGGTTTGCATTTGATCTGGGAGCAGAATATAAAGTAAATGAAAAACTCACTGTTAATGCCAGCATTCTTGATATTGGCAGCATTACATGGAAAGATAAGGTATCAAATTTTGTCAGTTCAACCCCAAACAATAGTTTTACTTTTAATGGAATAGCTGTCAATAATCTTTTCAGTAAAAACGGTAGTAATGATTCTACTTTCACACATTTGTTGGATACGCTCAAAAACAAATTCAATGTTGATGAAACACATAAATCATTTAAAACCAGCCTTGTTAAAAGAGTAAATATTGGCGCCACATGGCATCTCGATCCTAAAAACCTTGCAGGGATCAATATTCGAAACGAGTTCTTTGCAGGCAGTTACAACCCATCTGTCACGCTGTCATTAAACCATCAGTTTGGCAGAATCCTAAGTGGAACAATCAGTTATTCATATATTGACAGGACTTTTACAAACCTTGGAGCTGGATTTGCAGTAAATCTCGGCCCATTACAACTCTATGCCGTGGTAGATAACGCCTTTGCAACCATGCAATTAAAAACCACACAAACGGTCAATGCACAGTTCGGTGTGAATTTTGTTTTTGGGAACATGCTAAAAAAGAAAGGACCCAAGGAAATTGAAATACGCCAAACGGCTTCAGATCCTGTACCTAATGCTCAGGGAATCCGACCATAAACTTTTTAAACAAAAATAAAAGCTGTCGAAAATTGACAGCTTTTATTTTACCCTGGAGATTCTTCAACAACCACTATCAGAATCTCACAACCGAAACCAAACCAAAGTATTCCAAGTTAAACAGCTAGTTTTCCAAGTAATTATTATTATGAATGAATCTGACTCATCCAGTTATCAGCAGTATTCGCAATTTCTGAATTAAATATAATAGGGGCAAATTTTGAATAGTCAGCTGATTTCTCAAGTTCTAGACTTTTCTTTAGTGATCCGACTTTTGCAAAATTATGATCCGTTTCCGGAATTTCAATCAAAGAAGCGCTTCCGGGACGGTAGTAGTTAGCGGCATCAACCATATCCTTTACGAGGTTAACATCCGTTATTTGGGTATCAGCAGTTCCCCGGATTGCCAATAGATTTGTATTCATATTTCTCAGGTAAATCCAGGATTCCATTTTTTCTAATGAATGGGTAAACAAGGCATTTCTCCCCAGGAAGTTATCGTCACCTTTCCAATCAAACATCTTACGCATAACAGGAATGAGTTCAGGATGAACGTCAGCAAATGCTGTAGGTGTCATTTTCTTTACAAGAATCCCCTGGATGACTAACTGACATTCCTGCATTGCTTTTGAAACTTCCTCATCATTTTTCTTGCTCTGCTGCAATTTGGTCCACAACATTTTATTCAGATATTCTGAAGTAGGATTCAGACATGATCCGTAAACGATCACACCTTTTACCGGAGTCCGCGCAGCTAATAATGAACTGATCTTTCCGCCTGTACAATGTCCAAAGAGAAAAGTTTTGGCTGAATCTACAAACTCATACTTTTTTAGTTGATGCAAAGCTTTTTCAAATGCTAGGGATTCCAGAAAAACATCGGTCTTGTCGCTGCTAAGTTGATCTATATTTTCACCAACTCCCATCCTTTCAACACGCATACAAACATATCCTTTTTTGGTAAGATTATCCGTAAGCTGACGATACATATTGTCTTCCGGAACATTACAAACCTGTCCTGAAGTTGCACTCTGTACCAGCAAAATGGCAGGAGCCTTCTCAACTCCTTTTGGTTTCGTTATAACACATCGGAAAGAACCTGAATTGAAAGGAACTTCATCATAGAGAACATCGAATTGTTCTGAATTTTCAATATTTGCAACAGTGGGCTTTCTAAGATTAAGGATATGTACTTTCTTATCACGCCAGATTTTATAAGTAACGATATCCCCCGGTTCTTTAGCAATCTTTTCGGGAGTTACTGCAGCAGGTCTGTTTACAACCTTGCCATTTAATGCCAGTATAATGTCACCTGAACGAAGTGCAAGTTGTGTTTTAGTATTTACACCAACAGTGTTGACAACATAAACACCCATTGGAGTATTGAGTCCATTAGCCTTTGCAATGGTTTTAGTTACAGGAACCAGATTGTTCCCTTCAGATTTATTTGTGAATGCTGATTTGGCCTCTAAATTGCCACTTGTCAAAACGAGTAACATAATTCCAGCCAGTAAAGAAATAGTTTTCATTGTAGTAGTTTTTAAGTTTTTGTTGAAGTGAATGTAGCATAAAGTAGTTTTTTGTAACAATGAGCTGTTTATAATTAATAGACGGGTTAATCAATTAAAAGTTACAAAAATTGGAAAGAAGTTTTTAGTGACTATTAAATCACTATATTACAATAGCTTAATTGATTGTAATCAGATATATAAAAGCAGAAAGAAAAATGATGCAACACATTTAGAATAGTGGATAAAAGTCTATTCGCCAAAGCGGTAACCTATACCTGATTCGGTATTTAGTAAACGGGGTTTTGCAGGATCGTCTTCTACTTTTTTACGCAACTGTGCAATGAATACTCTCAGGGTTTGGGTTTGCTCAATGTACCCCATCCCCCAGACTTCTTTTAAAATATATTGATGCGTCAGCACCCTACCTTCATTTTTAGCTAATAAAGCCAACAATGCAAATTCAGTTGAAGTGAGCTTGATGATTTCATTATTTTTCTTGGCCGTGTGATTGGCCAGATCTATCGTCAACGATCCAAAAGATAAACTGGGGACATCAGCAAGGACCTGACTCTGTCTGATTGCAACCCGGATACGGGCAAGCAATTCGCCTGTTCGAAAAGGTTTTGTAAGATAATCGTTAGCGCCATTATCGAGTGCCCTGACAATGTCATCCTCTGAACTACGGACTGACAAGATAATGATTGGCTTCTGATACCATTCACGAAGTTTTTTTAAAATATCAAGCCCATCGCTATCTGGTAATCCTAAATCGAGTATAATGAGAACCGGATGCCCGGTAGCTGCCAGAGCCAGACCTTCTTTTCCGGTTGCTGCTTCTGCAATTCGATAACCATTTGCTGAAAGGGTTATTTCAAGCAAACGACGGATTTGTACTTCATCGTCAATAATTAAAATGGTTCCCTCGTTGATCATCTAATCATCCTGCTTGTTAAACTGGTTCATTTCAGAAATTTTAACCGGTAATTTTATTGTAAAGATTGCTCCACCATTCTGTCGATTTTCTGCAATTACCATACCTCCATGTGCCTCCACAAATCCTTTTACAATGGATAGCCCCAATCCTGTTCCGCCTGTCATTGCATCTTTTCCACGGTAAAATTTATTAAATATTTCACCTAATTCTGCTACCGGAAAACCCTTACCACGATCCATTACCTGAATTGTAAGTGTTTCCTGTTCATAGAAAAACTTGATTCTTATGTTTGTCCCTGAAGGAGCGTATTGTGTAGCATTTAAAACCAGATTGTGCAATACTTGTTCAATGAGCCCAAAATCAATATATACCAATGGCATATCGGCGGGGATTACCGCTGATAATTTGAAATGTTCCAATTCCTGTTTCAGATTATCTGCAATTTTATTTGCCAGATCGTGAACATCGCACCAGTCGGGGCGTGGGGTAATCCTTCCCGACTCCAGACGTGACATGTTTAACAGGTTCTCAATTAGCCTATTGAGCCTAACAGAGGCAGTATTAATTTCAGCATATAGCTTTACTTTAGTTTCATCCGGATAACTCTGCAATAAAAGGGTATCGGAAGCTCCCATTATAGTTGCTACAGGAATACGCAGTTCATGAGAAATAGAATTGAACAAAGTTTTATAGAGTTTATCCGATTCATTTAATATATAGGCTTTCCGGGCAGTCGTCCTTAAAAACTCCCGTTCATACCTTCCTGAAATCTGTGAAAGAAAAGATTCCCAAAATTGTTCTTCACCTTGAGTAAATAAGTTTATGTGTTCAACTACAACTACACCCATATTACTATCACCCATTAATGGGTAAAAAGTATAATCGGTGGATGGCAATGTATCTGTGTTTTTACCTGCTTTTGCGGAATGTTTAAAAACCCAGGAGGCAATACTTGATTCGTTTTCTGAAAGTTGTATTTTAGTATCGTGCCTTACCTGATCGTCGAGTTGGTTTAAGTCGTTTTTAAGAATAATGGCACAATCTAAACTGAAATATTTTTGAATATACCTGACTGCAATTTTAGATACTTCATCAAGTCCAACTGCTAATGATAATTCTCTGGTAAGTTGATAGAGTGCATGAGTGCGTTCTTCCCTTATCCTGATTTTTTTCTCCTGCCGACGGACCCTTGAAGTTAAGATTCCATTCATCAGTGCAATGATAAAAAACATTAAAAGCATGAGCATATCCACCGGTTTTTCTATATGCAGCGTAAACCGTGGCGGTATGAAAAAATAATCCCAAATGAGTGCACATAAAGTTGCCGCCAGCAGTATAGGACCTGTACCATAGAAAAGAGCAAGAATTGATACCAAAAACAACAACACAAATGAAACTACCTGATAACCAATGTAAGCTTTAGCCAGAAAACAGATGATAGCTGTTAAAATGACAAATATATTGATGATAAAATATTGACGGATATTAGAAGTAAACGAAGGGATTGAAACCCTTTGCTTGAAATGATCTTTGGCCTGGCTATCTGATCCAAGAATATAAACGTCGATGTTTCCGCTATACCTGATCAGCTTGTTGACAAAGTTTTCAAGCCTGAGCATAGATAATATGTTGCGAATCCTTGGTTTTCCAACAATAATGTGGGTAATATTTTCTTTTTGGGCAAAATCAACAATTGCTTTAACCACATTATAATTTGTGATAATCCGAAATTTTATTCCTAATTGTTTAGCAAGATTGATATTCTTTTCGAGTTGATCGTGTTCTTTGGGTGTCATTCTATGTAATGTTTCAACATAAATGGCCTGAATATTGGCCCCCATCGAATACGAAAGGTTCTTTGCCCAACGCAATAATCTCGTTGATTGTTGTTTGTAATCTATTGCGACTAAAAGATGTAACCCCGATTTCCAAGGTCCCCTTATTCGCTTTTGCTGCATATAATCATGTAGTTGTCTATCTACCCTATCGGCAACGATACGTAACGCCATTTCACGCAATGCTGTAATATTCCCTTTGCGAAAGAAATTATCAATGGCCTCTTTCGAACGTTCAGGGGTATAAACTTTACCATCAGATAATCTTTGCAACAATTCCTCCTGGGTAAGATCAACAACTTCTACTTCGTCTGCATTTTCAAATATCTCATCAGGAATCGTTTCCCGAACAATGATGCCTGTGATCTGGGCTACAGTTTCTGAACGACTTTCAAGATGTTGCACATTTAATGTTGTATAAACATTGATACCATTATCCAATAATTCCAGAACATCCTGATATCTTTTATTATGACGACTCCCAGGTGCATTCGTATGGGCTAGTTCATCAACCACAACACAAAATGGATGACGAGTAATGATTGCGTCAAGGTCCATTTCTTGCACGGAAGTAGTTTTATATTGATAATTTTTGCGCGGTATTAATTCCAAACCTTCAGTTAACTCAGCAGTCTCCTTACGATTATGGGTTTCAACATAGCCTATAATAATGTCGATACCTTTCATTCTTTCGGCATGAGCAGTTTGCAACATGGTATATGTTTTCCCAACTCCTGCACACATGCCAAAGAATATTTTCAATTTTCCCCGTTTACTCTTTTCTTCTTCATTGTATAAAGAAGCTAAAAGTTCATCGGGATCTGGTCTGTTATCAATAAAGTCCATGAGTTACTACTTATTTTCCAAATTAGATATTAATCCTGCGGCTTGTTCCTCCAACATTTTCATTCGTTCTAACATTAGTTTTAACTCTAGAACCTGATTTATTCTGGTATCGTATTCGGAAACTTCATTTAGTTTGGGAATAATATTCTGTTTATTTTGAACAAGCTTCTCAGCCATTTCATTAAATACCAATGAGATGTCGTAAAATTCATCTTTCCTTTCGAAGTACAATCTATAATTATAATTACTCGAAACGATTTCTTTTATTCCATTATACAATTGGGTGAATCGTTCGTTGAAATAAGATGTAAAACTAAATGTAAAACTAAATGTAATTAAAAAACATAAAGTTCCAAAAATCTCCATTTGTATTTTAGCATTCTTAGCAGTAACTTTTGCATCATTTGTTTTCATTTCAATTGCTTTTTCATTCATCTGAGACAAAAGCAAGATCTTCTGATTAAGATAGGTATACTCTTTTTGCAAATTGATAACAAGATCATCCGACCTTGGAGTTTTCATAAAATTCCCAACTAAATCACGGTATTTATTGAATTCAGACTCAATTGTAAAGGCCAGTTTATCTTCACCGGGCTCTGTAATAACAGTTTTTTCTAATTGAATTGATTTATTAACAGCTTTTAAGATTTTATCAATATTTGTACGGTCAGGAGGAGTATTGGTTAAAACAAATTTTACGATTTCTTGATTTATACCCGATAATCCTTCAGCCATATCGCGTGCATAAATAACGGATACATGATTTTCACTGAATATAGCTTCTGTTTTATCGCTCAATTTATTAAGATAATAAGTTGACAAACTCAACAAGGCTACAATAATAAACAGGAAAAAAAATATTCCGTAAATAAACTTTTTCCGAATTGATCTTTTCATTGCATTTAAAAATTAAAAAATGTTAGAATTGTTCATTTATTTATATCAGGTTCAACATTCAAATTTAATATTTTAAACTAACTTTTAACTGAAAAAACGAAAAGGAATTTAATTCAATATGAATTAAATACCCTTTTCGTCTCACAATTTTCGGTTATTGTCTTATCTCTTCATCTTTTTCAAAACAACATTAAGAATGTTTTAAAGTTCTTATTTGATTTTGTCAAGTTCAATATTCAAAAGGAGAACATTGATTCTTTGTTCACCCATGCATAAAAATTGACGTTCCTCAATATGTTCCTGAACACATTCTACAATTTTTTGCTTTTGGATTTTGTTGAATTTACGGGCATTAACAATCCTGTCAACCTGCAACATAGCCGCCTTAAGTGATATATGAGGATCAAGACCACTTCCTGAAGCAAAAAGCATTTCAGATGGAATTTCTGTCTTTAGACTATCTAACTGATTTAATTTCCAGAAATGTGTCTTTCGATCTGCCACCTGATTTTTCAACTTGATATTGGTCAATCCATAATTTGATCCGCCAGAAGGCAATGGGTTATATGCTATTGCTGATGGTCGTGAAGAAAAATAAATGACAGAATCAAATTGTTGACCGATTAATGTACTTCCGATTGCCTTATTGTCCTTATAAATTATACTTCCGTTAGCTTTTGCAGGAAATGTTATTTGGGCAATTCCTGTTACTAAAAGCGGATATACAATTCCTGTCAGGATAGTAAAGAAAAGAAATATTTTTAATGCTATAATGAACGTTTTCATTTTTAAAATCTTTACAGGTTAATTAAAATATCAATAAGCTTAATCCCAAAGAATGGAGCAATTATCCCTCCTAAACCAAAAATAAGGAGATTGCGTGATAATGCTGCATTTGCTGAAACAGGTCTGTAACGCACCCCCCTTAATGCAAGGGGGACTAATAATATTATGATAAGCGCATTAAAAATTATAGCGCTTAAAATAGCACTTTGAGGTGACCCAAGGTGCATAATATTTAAAGCTGAAAGTGGACCCACACCATTTTTACCTGCATAAAGCGACAGGGTAATGGCAGGGATAATTGCAAAATATTTGGCCACATCATTTGCAATACTAAAAGTAGTAAGCGAGCCACGTGTCATCAATAATTGTTTACCTACTTCAACCACTTCAATTAACTTAGTGGGATTACTGTCGAGGTCAACCATGTTTCCGGCTTCGCGTGCAGCCTGCGTACCTGTGTTCATTGCAATTCCTACATCAGCCTGAGCAAGTGCAGGCGCATCATTTGTCCCGTCACCTATCATACCCACCAAGTGACCATTTGCCTGCTCTTCCCTGATACGACGCAATTTATCTTCGGGTGTTGCTTCAGCCATAAAGTCATCCACACCTGCTTCGGCTGCAATAGCGGCTGCTGTCAAAGAATTATCTCCTGTAATCATTACAGTTTTGATACCCATTTTCCTCAGTTCAGCAAAACGTTGTTTTATGCCTCCCTTTACAATATCTTTCAGATGTACAACACCCAAAACCTTGTTATCTTCTGCAACGACCAGAGGTGTAGCTCCCTGTCGGGATAAATCTGATACGATATCCTGAATTTTCTTTGGATAAAATCCATTATTATTATTAATAAAAGTACGGATGGCTTCTGCGGAGCCTTTGCGGATGTGGTGATTTACCCCGTCTTCAGATGTATAATCTACTCCGCTCATTCGTGATTGAGCAGTAAATGGAATAAATGTAGCATTGAGTAAATGCACCTCCCGACCCCGTATATTGAATTTTTCTTTAGCCAGCACAACAATTGAACGTCCTTCAGGCGTTTCATCAGATAAAGATGAAAACTGGGCAGCATCTGCAAGTTCCTCTACTGTTATATCTTCTGCAGGAACGAAATCTGTCGCCATCCGATTACCAAGTGTAATGGTCCCTGTTTTGTCGAGTAGCAAAACATCAACATCCCCGGCAGCTTCAATTGCACGACCACTTGTAGCAATAATATTGCGTTGCAAAAGCCGGTCCATACCGCTTATTCCGATTGCGCTCAGTAACCCCCCGATCGTAGTTGGAATTAAACAAACCAACAGCGCTATCAAAACAGGAATAGTTAAGTTTTGCGACCCGGACATACCTGAAGCCACAAGACTGTATCCAAAAAATGCCGGTAGTGTCACAACTGCTAAAAGAAAAATGATAGATAAACCTGCAAGCAGAATCGAAAGCGCAATTTCGTTGGGTGTTTTCTGACGGTTAGCCCCTTCAACCAATGCAATAATGCGATCTATAAAAGTGTTTCCGGGGTCACTCGTTATTTTAATTATTATTTTATCACTGATCACCTTGGTTCCACCTGTTACAGCCGAACGGTCACCTCCACTTTCGCGTATTACTGGTGCTGATTCACCGGTGATGGCAGATTCATCAACGCTTGCAATGCCTTCTATGACTTCACCATCAGAAGGTATTACCTCCCCGGCTTCGCATACTACAATGTCTCCTTTTTTAAGGTCAGTTGCAATTGTGGAAACAATTTGTTTTCCAACCATTTTACGAGCCATAATTTCTGTTCGGCTCTTACGTAAACTTTCAGCCTGGGCTTTCCACAGATACATGATTTTCACTAAATATAGCTTCTGTTTTATCGCTCAATTTATTAAGATAATAAGTTGACAAACTCAACAAGGCTACAATGATAAACA
>JGI24147J20444_1000931_pt1 | contig 15652 bp, 15 predicted proteins | sample BarGraIncub1133A_FD_20444 | JGI IMG/M metagenome (IMG submission 20444) | reverse complement strand
GCCCATTGCAGGACGCCAAACGATACGACCAAGAGCAGCAACATTACCCCCAGCAGCATCCATCCCTGGCGGGTGTTCCCCACCATGACCCCGAAAGTATAGGTCAAGGCGCCGGGAATAAGCAGGATCAACAGGATTTCCAGCATGTGTGACAGGGGTGTCGGGTTTTCAAAGGGGTGGGCCGAGTTGGCGTTGAAGAAACCACCGCCGTTGGTGCCCAGCTCCTTGATCGCTTCCTGTGAAGCCACCGGCCCCATCGGAATAGAAACCTCCTTGACGATAATGTTCTCGGTAACCGGATTCCCCTTGGCATCCTTGAGTGCAACACCCTTATCATCCAGCTTCGGCTTGTCATAGTTGGTGGACTGGACCAGCGGCACGGTTTTGTAGGCGCTGAAGTTCTGGATCGCACCCTGGGAAACCAGCAAGAGAGCGGCAATGATGGAAATCGGGAGCAGGATATAGAGGGTGCAGCGGGTCGTATCGACCCAGAAGTTGCCCAGCAGCGAGGTTTTGCGGCGCACGAAGCCGCGGATCACGGCAATCGCTATCGCTATGCCGGTGGCGGCGGAGACGAAGTTATGCACCGCCAAACCCACCATCTGGGTGAAGTAGCTGGCAGCCTGCTCACCGACATATGCCTGCCAGTTGGTGTTGGTCACAAAGCTGACCGCCGTGTTGAGCGCCAGTTGCCACGTAAAGGCCGGGACTTTTTGCGGATTGAGCGGCAACAGGTGCTGGGTCATCAGCAGGATAAAGAGCGACACGAACAGTGCCAGGTTGAAGAGGAGTACGGATCCGGCGTACCGTTTCCACCCCATCTCTTCTTCCGGTTTCACCCCACTGATGCGGTAGATCAACTTTTCGCAGGGGACCAGGACGGGTGACAGAAAGGTTCGCTCCCCCTGGAACACCTTGGCCATGAAGCTGCCGAGAGGCTTGACCAGGGCCAGTAATACTACGAAAAAAAGGATCGTTTGCAGCCATTCATAGGTATTCATGATTTACTCCCTGTGTTCTCTTCGTCACCGAGACGAAGCAGTTGTTTGGCGATGGTAACCGGTATTACGGCCCATTCATTCTTCCGGCGGTCGAACACCGGCACCTGGCCATGTTCATAGTCGGGAGGTGGAATGGGTGTGATGCCCTCTTCATACTGAAGCATACCAGCTTCTTCGAAAGTTTCACCCTCGTACAGACCGCTTTCGTTGTTGAACAGATATACTTTCATTTATTGCGCTCCCCCATTGATTCGTATTACTTCCACGATTTCAGGGTAGCAGGGAGGGGATAAATTGGGTGTCAAAATGGGGGTAAATAATGTCAAGAAAACATCAAGATGACCGATCTTCGCCATGGATGAAGAGTCTCTGGTTGGGTACGCTTTGCTTTTTACGCAGGATCTGCACCGGCAAGACCGGCACGATGGCCTGCAGGCGACCACGGCCTGCCTCGCCGGCATCAACACCGGGCTTCCGCCAACATTCCGCTTCAAAATCAACTCAATACGTCTTTTACCCCCCAACTTGCATTACCTCCGAACTACGCTAGACTTGTTTCCATCCGGAGACTCCAGATGAGAAACTAAAAAGGGCTGAATCGGACGTGTAGCCGGGGTGGGAATGGGCAGGATAGTTTTAACAATATTCGTACTGGCGCTTCTGTTCGCAACGCTCCTCGGCTGCCGCCGGGAACCGGAAGTTACGGGGCCGCAATTGGGGAGAAAAGCTCCATCTGCGGGTCTGCCGCTCTATCGCCTTGCGGTTCACCCGCTGCATAATCCCGCCAAGCTCATGCAGGCGTATCAGCCGCTGATCGATTACCAGAACATCCGGCTGCAGGGCGCACGCCTGACCCTGGAGGCATCACGCGACTACGCCAATTTCGAGGAAAAGTACCGGGCGCGCCGACCTGAGTTTCTCCTCCCGAACGTTGGCCACCTCCGCCGCGGGATGATAGCCGCTGACGACATTTCGGGGCTGCAGGAGCTTGTCGAGGCCCAGCGCCACTATTCGGAGCTCCTCTTCGCCATTCTTGCGGACCAAGAGGGACGTGTGCTGGCCGACACCGACAATTCAAGGCAGGGGCTCTACCTGCTGGACCTTCCCCGCGAAGCCCGCCAGGCGGTGCTCTCCGGGACTCCTGTGCTGGCGGATGTCGCAGTCCCCGCCATGATAGGAGGACGTCATGTCGGCTGGGCGCGGGTCGGCATCGGGCAGAAGGTGGCCGGCAAGAAGCTTGCCGAGATCACCAGGAGCGGTGTCGTCTACGCCCTGGCGGCGATTCTCACCGGCTCGGTCATCTCAATAAACTTTTTGTTGGCCGGGAACTGAGGATGGTGGAACTGAAGGAAATGATCAAACAGCTGGAGCAGGGTAAGGGCTCAGATCCACAGACTTTTGATCGCGACGGAGCAACGAAGGGTGGGGGAAATCGGTGAACGTTTTGATCGTAGATGACAATGCCAATGACCGGAAGATCCTCCGTTATACGCTGGAACACCACGGCTGCGAGGTGACCGAGGCGAAGGATGGCCAGGAGGGGTTTGAACTGGCAAAAACGGTAAAGCCGGAGCTGATCATCTCTGATGCCCTCATGCCACGGATGGACGGTTTCGAGTTTCTGCGCATGGTCAAAATGGATGACGAACTCCGCTCCATCCCCTTTGTCTTCCATTCCGCCGTGTATACCGGCCTGGAAGACAAAGAGCTGGCCCTCTCGCTCGGTGCAGAGGCCTTTATCGGCAAACCGATGGAGCCCGAGGGTCTCTGGGAGAAGCTTGACTCTATTCTGCAAAAATGTGAGGCAGACATAAAAATCCCCGCAGTGGCGAAATCGATGGAAGGAGAAGAGGAGTATCTCAGAAAATACAGCAGCGTCGTTGCGGCAAAGGTTGGAGAAAAGGTTCGGGAACTTGAACTAAACATCGTCGAGCGAAAACTGACCGAGGAGGCGTTGCGCGAAAGCGAGCAGCAGCGCTACCGGCTCCAGGCTGAACTCGCCTGCGCGGCAGAGATGCAGGCAAGGCTTCTCCCGGGCAGTTATCCCGACCTGCCAAATTTCGAATTTGCCGCACGCTGCCTCCCGGCAAGGCAGGTTGGCGGCGATTTCTACGACTGGATCGAGGTGGCCTCCGGCATCATCGCCATTACCCTCGGCGACGTCATGGGTAAGGGAATGAGCGCCGCCATGCTCATGACAACCACAATGGCCGCCATTCATGCCGCAACCCTGCAGAATGGGCCTGCTGCAGCCGTGCAACTGGCCGAACTCGCCATCAGATCCAATCTGGAACGATTTGAAAGCTTCGTGACGCTGTTCCACGCCCATCTGAACGTCCGGACCCGTACCCTGACCTATGTGGACTGCGGTCACGGGTACGGGTTCCTGCGACGCTCCGACGGAACCGTCGAAGAGCTGAGCCCGCGAGGGCTTCCCTTGGGGGTGATGGCCAAAGAGCAGTATCAGGAAGGGATGCTCACCTTCGGACCGGGTGATACCCTCGTCCTGTACAGTGACGGGCTGATCGATGCCAGGCCCGAACTGGCGCTCAACAATCGGATTCTGGCGAGCCATCTTGATGGAGCAACAAGCGCGCGGGAAATGCTGGCTATCCTCCTGGCGCTATCTGCCGTTGAAACCCCATCCGTCGATGACCTGACTGTTCTGGTCATCAGAGCGATGAGCGCGAACGGCCTTCCACCGGAATTCACCTGACAGAGTCAACCTTGGAGAGGAGACATAATCATGAGATACCGCTACCGTCGTTTTGCCCTGATGGCATTAACTGTTTTAGTCATATCAGCCTGGTTTCCCGGAGATTTTATATCCCGGAATATCTGTTACGCCGCTGAGCCCTATACCTTTGGGGTTGTCCCCCAATTCGAGCAGCGCAAACTGTACGCTATCTGGAAACCGATCATCGAGGAGCTGGAGAAACGAACCGGACTTTCCTTCAAACTCGTGTCCACATTAAAGATCCAGGATTTTGAAAAGGAATTCGTCAACGGCCGCTTCGACTTTGCGTACATCAACCCCTATCATGCAACAAAAGCCGCAAAAACAGAGGGTTACATCCCCCTTGTTGCCGACAGCGCACCGTTACGCGGCATACTTGTGGTGTCAAAGACGAGCGCCATAACGAAACCGGCGGAGCTGAACGGCAAGCTCGTAGCCTTCCCGTCGCCCAACGCGCTGGGAGCCTCTCTCCTGATGCGGGCGGATCTGGAGCGGTTGTATCATGTCACGGTAAAGCCGCTCTACGTCAAGTCGCACAGTTCCGTATATCTGCACGTCAGCCAGGGACTGGCAGCCGCCGGGGGAGGGGTCGAAAAGACACTGAAGGAGCAGAACAAGGGAATCCGTGATTCCCTGAGGGTGATCTATACGACACGCGACATGCCGTCTCATCCTGTTGTAGCCCATCCGCGGGTGCCGAAAGAGCATCGTGAAAAGGTGCGTCAGGCCCTCCTGGAGATGGACAAGACCCCGGGAGGCAGAGAACTGCTCTCCAAGATACCCGTTAAACGGCTGATCGCTACTTCGATGAAGGAATACAGTAAGCTGCTCGATTGGGGGCTGGATGCCTATTGGGACGAATTCTGGGACGAGGAGTGAACGCTATGGGACTGCGTGCCAAGATACTGCTGCCACTGCTGCTTTTCAGCGCACTGTTTCTCGCGTATCTGTACGGACAGTGGATTCCGCGATTGCAAACCGGGCTGGAGTCGGAATACCGGCAATCGGTCGAGCGACATCTGGACAGCGTGGCGCAGGGTATGATTCCGCTGTTGCTCGGGCATCAACTCGATACGATTTACGAAAACATGGATTCCATGATGAAGAACAACAGCGACTGGATCAGTATCCGACTGATCGACGCTCAGGGGAAAATGATCTACCCCCTTCAGGCTTCGCCCCCGGAACAGAAGACCCTGTCAGAACGGGATGTTCTCGTGGTGCCGTCCCAGATAAACTACCTCGACATGAATCTGGGGAAAATCATCCTCAAGATCAATGTTGCCCCCAGGCTTTCCACGATGAACAGTTGGTACCGAAATCTCGCGACGGCTCTGGCAGCCATGCTTTGCTGCTATTTTATTTCCATCGGAATTATCGTCGAACGGATCGTGAGAAAACCGGTCAACCTGCTGGCGCATGCGTCAGAAAAATTGGCCGAAGGCGTTTTCGATACGCCGCTCCCTCCGGTCGGACATGATGAGGTAGGGACTCTGACAACCAGTTTTACCCGAATGCGTGACTCTATCCGCGACTACCAGAAAAAACTGGTCGAGAGAAACCGGGAGATCGTCACACTGTCCCAGGCAGTGGAGCAGAGCCCTGTATCGATCATGATCACCGACACGCTCGGCAACATCTTGTTTGTCAATCCGAACTTCACCAAGGTAACCGGCTATGAGCCGGACGACGTGATGAACCGCAATCCCCGCCTCCTGCAATCGGGAAACACATCTCCCACGGAATATGAGCAGATATGGGCGACCGTCCTATCCGGCAACGTCTGGCGCGGAGAGCTGTACAACAGGAAGAAGAATGGTGAGTTCTTCTGGGAATCGGTATCCATCTCGCCGATCCAGGATGAAAACGGGGTTACAAGCTCCTATCTCGCGGTTAAAGAGGATATCACCGAGCGCAAGCGGGCGGAGGAGGAACTCTGTAAACTGAATGAGGAGCTCGAACAACGGGTGAAGCAGAGGACAGCCGAACTCGAGGAGAAGAATGTGGAGCTGCAAAAGATGAACCGGCTCTTCGTCGGCCGGGAACTGCGCATGGTTGAGTTGAAGGAAAAGATTGCCGGACTGGAAAAAACGTCGGCGCAACGAGCGGTAGAACAATAGGAGGTCCATTATGAAGCCGGATACAAGCTATACTCGGAGTTTCCAGTAATCGCTCTGAAGATCCTGAATAATGTGCTCAGCAGTGCGGACAATCCCGGCGACATGGGGACATCCCTGACCGAAGAGGTCCGTAACATCACCGGCGCACACTGCGTGCTGCTCATCCAATGTCTCTGCACCCCAACCGTCGCAGCGCACCGCGTCGTCAGCGTTGATCCGCTGCAAAGACGTGAATGGGCCGAATCGTTTGCGGAAAATCTTTTATACGAGGTCGTCCACCGCATACCGACGGCGCAACAATGGCGCGGGGGAGAACCTTCGGAGATTGCCGCACTTCTACAGGATGAGGGGTTTGAGTTATCGATGGTCTTTCCGCTTAATGCGGGAGGATTCCGCGTAGGAGCCATGTTCGTGTTCGGTGTGCCTGACGAAGAGCATATCACTCCCCTGTTTAGCCTGCTTAACAACCTGTCTGCCGTCATGGCACTGGTGTTGCGCAACGCGATTCTTTTTGAGAAGCAGGAGCAGCTTATCCAGGAGCGCACCGCAGAGTTGTGGGAGAACAATGAGAAGCTGGCGATGGAACTAACCGACCGCAAGCGGGCGGAGGAGGAGATCCGGAAACTCAATGAAGAACTTGAGCAACGAGTCAGGGAGCGCACGAGCGAACTTGAACGGAGGAATCATGAGCTTGAGCAGATGAACAAGGCGTTTGTGGGGAGGGAGCTGAAGATGGTGGAGCTGAAAGAGCGGATCAGAGAGCTGGAGACCAGATCCGGCGTAAAGGGAGGTCAAGATGGCTGACGAATCGAATAAAGTCTTACATGATCTGGTCAAGGAGCAGACAACTGAACTGAGCCGGATGAACGAGCGCTTATTCCTGGCGACCAAAGCCGCACGAATTGGGGTGTGGGACTGGGACATACCGAAAAACGAACTGTCCTGGGACGACTCGATGTACCGGCTATACGGCATCAAAAATGGAGACTTCGGCGGTGCTTACGACGCCTGGGTACGCACCATCCATCCAGAGGACAAGGAGCGGACAGAAGGGGAGATTCAGGCCGCCCTGCGTGGTGAGCGCGAGTATGCACCAGAATTCCGCATCATCCGGCCGGATGGCACTATCCGCTACATCAAGGCGGACTCGCAGACATTCCTGGATGAAAAGGGCAAGCCCCTCCGCATGATCGGCACGAACATTGACATCACCGAACGCAAGCAAGCTGAGGAGGCGCTCTACAAAGCCGAGCAGATGTACCGCGCCCTGATCGTAAACTCACCGGATATTATCGCACGCTATGACCGTGACTGCAGACGCACCTATGTAAATCCTGCCTATCTTAAGGTGGCCCAGGTATCCCCGCCGGAATTGCTTGCCACCGCCCCCGAAGAACGCTCGCCGTTACCAGCAGCCAGTGCGAAGGTTCTCCAAAATCTGCTCCGCAGGGTGCTTGACAGCAGTGTTGCCGAAGCCGTTGACGTCATCTGGCCAAAGTCGGACAACATTGATAACTGGTACAACATTTATGCCTTTCCGGAGTTTGACCGTGAAGGGCACATTGTAAGCGTGATGACTGTTTCCCGGGACATCACCGAGCGCAAGCGAGGAGAAGAGAAAACTCTTCTCCTCAACGAAGAACTTGAGCAACGGGTCAGGGAGCGCACAAAGGAACTTGAACGAAGAAATCACGAGCTTGAACAGATGAACAAGGCGTTTGTCGGACGAGAATTGAAGATGGTAGAACTGAAGGAGCGGAACAGGGAGCTGGAAGAGAAAAATCCGTAACGAAACAGGGTTAATTGGGCACTCTGACACCTGGTACGGATTTCCAGGAGCAAAGAGGCAAGAGCAGAAAGGAGAAAACAGATATGAAAGAGATTGTTCGTCCGTTCACCCCTGCTGTTACAAAAGCGGCGGAGTGGTTCTTCCTGAAAGAGTTGAACCGCCGTGGATTTCTGTACGTTTGCGGAATGGCCGGTTTCGGCTTCAGCAGCATGCCGTTGCTGGGCGGCTGCAAGAAAACCCGGCCACACGCGTCCCCGCCGGCAGCTCTATTCGATCCGGATATCCGGCAAACACCTGAAGGAGGCAAGGTTGCTGTCATCGAGGGGCAGGCGGGCGTCTATGCGGCAAAACAGCGCACCCTGGGCTTCAATGAGGCGCTGGCAGGCACGAACCTGAGTGTGGTGGCCAGCGCATCGGGTGACTGGGACATGCAGAAGTCGCTGGATGTGGCGAGCGGCATCATCCGGCAGCACCCGGACATCAAAGGCTTTTATTGCAACAACGACATCATGGCGCTGGGGGTGGTCGAGGCGGTGAATAATGCAGGGCGGCGGGGAAAGATCAGCGTCATCGGCACGGACGGCATCAGGCCGGCATACGACTCGATTCGCGCCGGCAAGATGACCGGAACCGTCGATTCCTTCCCCTTCGCAACCGGTCAGGTGGCAATCGAGGTGGCGGTGCGCCTGCTGGGAGGACAGAGTGTTCCACGGGTGGTATTCAGCCCGCAGAACCTGGTTACCAACAATAATATCGATAACCCGCTGCCGAAGTAGCAGACGGGGAGCGGCCAGGGCAACCATGATTTTCGAAAAGATAGTAAACATAATCTCCCGTTTCCGGAACGGCACGATTCGCACTCGCATACTTATCGCTTTTGTGTCGATGGCTGTATTGCCCGTGATCGTGGTCACAGGCGCATCATCCGTCGTGAACTTCCGCTGGGGGTACGGGCAGGTTATCAACCAGCTTGAATCCGTGATCACGCTGAAGGAGGCGGAGATTGACCACTGGCTGTACGACCTGCAGCTCGATCTGCGCACGGAGCTGGAAGACGGCACTGCCACGCCGCTTCTGGGCGCCCTGCTGCGGGCAGCGCCGGGCAGCCCGGAGTTTCAAAGGGCCCACACGGAACAAATGAAGCGGTCAATGCGCCTGATTAACCAGAAACGAAGATTTGAAGAGCTGTTCCTGATGGATCTTCGCGGCAAGGTGGTTTTCTCTACCCGCCCATCGACGGAGGGTGAGTTCCGGGGACTTCAGACGTACTTCAGGGAAGGTGTGGAAAAAGCCGGAGTTCATATACAGACGCTCTCTTTTTCCTCCACGTCGGAAGGTATCAACACGGTTGTCGCTGTGCAGCCGCTGCGTGACAGACAGGGGCACGCATTCGGTATCCTGGCCGGCAGAGCCAGCCTGGCGGCGCTCAATACCATCATGCGGGAACGGGCCGGACTGAAGGATACGGGTGAGACATACCTGGTCGGCTCAAATTATGTGCTGCTGACTCAGTCCCGTTTTCCCGGATATGAACCGGGGAAGAAATATGTGCATTCCGTGGGAGCGAAGGCAGCGCTGCGTGATCATGCCAACGGTTCGGCATCATACGACGACTATCGCGGGATGCCTGTTCTTGGTGTGTATCGCTGGCAGCCCAGGTTGGGGGTAGCTCTCCTGGCCGAGCAAGACCGGCAGGAGGCGTTCGGCCCTCTCCATACGCACTTGGCTATCAACGTGGTTGTGACCGTTGCCGCGGTACTGATCGCAGTGTTGCTCTCTATACGCATCGCCGGAAGCATTGCCGGGCCGATAGCCGACGTGGCGCACACGGCGGCGCGGATTGCAGCGGGCAACCTGGAGCTGACCGTGGACCTGGAGAGTAACGACGAGATCGGGACATTGGCACAATCCTTCAACAATATGACGGTTCAGTTGCGCGACATGATCACCGGTCTGGAACAGCGCGTCAGCGACCGCACCGCCCTCCTGCTGCGGAGAAGCGAGGAGTTGGAGCAAGCCAACGAAAGCCTGAAAGAGGTCGATCGCCTCAAGTCCCTGTTCATCACCTCCATGAGCCATGAGCTGCGAACCCCCTTGAACGCCGTCATCGGCTTCTCCACTGTCCTGCTAGACGAATGGGTCGGTCCGGTCAATGCCGAGCAGAAGCAGAACCTCGCGAGCATTCTCGGCTCCGGCAGGCACCTCCTCAATATGATAAACGACATCCTGGACGCGACCCAGATCGAGGCCGGCACGATCAAACCGGTCATCGAAGAGTTCGACCTGTATGATCTGCTTGCCGAAGCGGAGAGCGAGGTAGCGGCCGGCATTCGGGAAAAGGGGCTTGAGTTGCGGAGCGAACTGCTCCGCCGGCCGATGCGCACCGACCGGCGGCGGCTTTTGCAGTGCGTGCTGAACATCTTGAGCAACGCGGCGAAGTACACTGATAATGGGGGCGTGACCGTGGAGGCGCGGATCGTCTCTTTCTCCGGAGAAACGCCGGAAGAGGAGATGGTGGAGATCGCCGTTACCGACACCGGCATCGGCGTCGGCGAAGAAGATCAGTCGAGAATATTCCAGCCTTTTTACCGAATCGTCACACCCCAACGGACAATCGTCCCCGGCACCGGGCTCGGGCTCTTTCTGACCCGGAAGATCGCGACGGAGATTCTGAAGGGTGACCTGCTCGTGTCGAGTGAATACGGCAAAGGGAGCCGGTTTTCCCTGAGAATACCCGTGAGGTTGCCATGAACAAGGTTGTTGTTATTGAGGATAATGCGGACAACATGCGGCTCATGACCTATGCGCTCCGGCACGCCGGGTACGAGGTCATTCCGGCCTGGACCGGCGAAGAGGGGGGCGAGGTGGTGATACTGGAGAAACCGTTTTTCGTCATCGTGGACATAATTCTCCCCGGCATCGACGGAATGGAAACGACCCGGCTCATCAGAGAATCCGAGACCGGTGACAGCATCCCGATCATCGCCATTACCTCGGTTGCCATGGCCGGGGACAGGGAGAAGGCGCTGCAGGCGGGGTGTACGGAGTATTTCGAAAAGCCGATTGACCCGCTCACCATAGTGGAGAGAATTCTTGCCGCTATCGGGGTGGAAAGCGCTTGCGCGAAAGGGGAGAGAGCGAGGTGATTTTGATTGTTGTTTCGGCGCAGTACGAAGATAAACAGGGGGTGTGAGCATATGGCCAACATAGCGGATAGAGGCTTCCATGACCTGGTAAGCGCGATGGAAAAAATCGGTGTCCACGACCATCTCTGCCTGATCTACGAGACCCGGGAAGAACAGTTTGCTGCCGCCATACCGTTTCTGCGGATCGGACTGGAGCGCGGTGAAAAGTGCGTCTACATCGTTGACGACAATACGGCCGCCATGGTCTTCGACGCACTGAGCTCAGCGGGCGTTGACGTGGAGAGCGCGGTCGAATCCTGGAGGCTGCCAAGTTGGCGATGGAAGGGGGATGGACATGATGGAACATGAGGAGTTTGCCTTACGAAAATTCGTCGCTCCCGAGTTTGTTTTCGGAATCGATGCCCGCAAACTGGCCGGCCGCTATGCTAAAAACTTTGGCGCCCGCAAGGTGCTGGTTGTCACCGACCCCGGGGTGGTGTCAGCCGGCTGGACTTACGATGTGCTTGTGTTCCTGAGGGAGGCAGGCGTGGAGTATGCTGTTTTTTCATCGGTTACCAGCAATCCCAAGACGGAGGAAGTAAGGGCGGGGGCGGAAATCTATCAGCGCGAGGGGTGCAATGCCATTGTCGCGGTTGGCGGGGGGAGCCCCATGGACTGCGCCAAGGGGATCGGCATCGTCAGCACAAACAACCTGGACATCCTCGAATTCGAGGGGGTGGACAAGGTCGGTCTCTCCACTCCTCCCCTTATCTGTATCCCCACCACCGCCGGTTCCGCCGCGGACGTTTCCCAGTTTGCCATTATCACGGATGTCCGGCGTGGCGTGAAGTTCGCCATTATCAGCAAGATGATCGTGCCGGATGTCGCCCTGATCGATCCGGTAACCACTACCACAATGCCCGCGGAGCTTACGGCCTGTACCGGGATGGATGTCTTGTGCCACGCGATCGAGGCCTTCGTTTCCACGGCCCACTCTTCCATTACCGATTTGCATGCCCTGCAGGCGATCCGTCTCGTCATGGAAAATCTGCTGCCGGCGATACATGAGCCGGACAACATGGTCCTGCGCGGAATGATGATGCAGGCCTGTCTCGATGCGGGGCTGGCATTTTCCAACGCGAGCCTGGGAATGGTCCATGCCATGGCTCACGCCCTGGGGGGACTTCTGGATGCCCCCCACGGTAAATGCAACGCCATTTTGCTCCCTTACGTAATCGCCTTCAATTACGAAGAGGTTCCTTGCCGCTACGGTGAGATAGCAAAAGCGATGGGGCTGGAGGTGAAAGGCAAGGCGCCGGCCGAGGTACTATCTGATATTGTATCCGCGCTTGGACGCCTGAACGAGGCGGCGGGAATCTCCGTCTCCCTGGGATCGTTGGGTGTCCGCAGGGATGTGATTCCCGAACTGGCGAAAAAGGCGATGAACGACNCGTGCATCTATACCAACCCGAGGCAGCCGCAACTTCAGGATATCGAGTCCATCTATGAAAAAGCCCTCTGANACGCAGGAAGAGTGGAGCTCCCAGCGGGAGAAGATCGTCGGGCTGGGCGAGCACTCCCTGCGCAAGACCTATTACCCGGAGCTGCAGCAGAAACTCGATGAACTGGAGCGGTTCCGGATTCTCCTCGACCAGAGCAACGATTGCATCTTTCTGCTCCATGTACCAACCAGTCGGTTTATCGATGTCAACGAGTCGGCCTGCAGCCAGCTCGGGTGCTCCCGGGAGGAGATCCTATCGCAGCCATGGAGCCGATATTTTCCGGCAGAGGCGGTCGCCAGGATCGGCAATCTCGTTAACGCCGGGCTTGAACAGGGGGAGGGCCGGGACACGATAACCACCCGATTGCGCAAATGTTCCGGGGGAGAGCTGCCGGTTGAGGTTACCGTCCGCCTGGTTACCTTCAACAAGGAACTATACGGCGTCGCGGTGGCCCGGAACATAACAGAGCGGATGCGGGCCGAGGAGGAGCTTAAACGGCTCAACGAAGAACTCGAACTGCGGGTGAAGGAGCGGACCGCCGAACTTGCGGCCAAGAACGCGGAACTGGAGCGGATGAACCGGATATTCGTCGGCCGGGAACTGCGCATGGTGGAATTGAAGGCGCGGATCAGGGAGCTGGAGGAACGAAAATGAAATATACCTCGGATACTTCGAACATTTTTAACCGCTATGATATCCGCATCGAGGTGGCGCCGCAGAAAGCGCGCATGGTTTCCCGGGACGAACTCCTGCAAAAGGTCGTCGATTGCCTGGTCGAGGGCGATGAGGAGGGAATCGAGGATGTGGTGCAGAAGGTCCTGGAGACGAACGACCCGCGACATGTCATCAATGATGTCCTGATCCCGGGGATGAGAGAAGTCAGCCGTCTCTGGGAAGCGGGCGTCTATTTCCTCCCCCAGGTCATACTTTCCTCCGATGCCATGATTGCCGGCATCGCCTTATGTGAGAAGAAGATGGGCACGGCCATCGAAAAGAAGGGCAAAGTGGTGACCCATACCGCGGAAGGGGACATCCACGATATCGGCCAGGTGATCGTCAATGCGCTTCTCAATGCCGCCGGATTCGAAGTGATCAACCTGGGGGCGGATGTGCCGGTCGATGAAGTCGTGGAGGCCTGCAAGACGTACAAACCCATTATGCTCACCGGAACCGCGTTGATGACCACGACCATGACTGCTTTTCCCCGGATCGCAGCGAAACTCGGCGAGTTGGATCTCTTTATCCCCTTTGTCTGCGGCGGTGGGGCGGTCAACGAGGAATTCGTGACGAGCTTCGACCTGGGCATCTGGGGCAAGGAGGCGGGTCAGGCGCCCGCCATGGCCGAGGACGCATTGCAGGGGCTAACCTGGGCGGAAATGCGCGCCAAATGGAACCGCTGATAGCCCGCATAAGGCACTCGGCAATAAGTAATTGTTCCAAATCGCGTTCGGATTTGGGTCAGATTTTGCTGGGCCGATTGAACAAAACCGCAGGCGTAGCAAGGCTACGTCGAGGATTTTGTGATTGAGGCACAGCGAAAGATGGCCCGAAGACGGAATGCGAGATGGAATGGTTATTTATTGCCGAGTGCCTAAAGGAGGATACATCATGAAATTGACTGATTCGATGGCGTACGGCAGCCCTGAAGAAATGATGTTCGGAACGGCCAAATACCCGGTTGCGACGAAACGCGGCCTGACGATCGGCGGCGGCCATGTAATTCCAGAGATTGTTCCCCACCCCCGGCCCGGCAGTGAAAAGGATATCAAGTCCTTGCTGCGTGAATTCGAGCGCGCCAACGGCGATGCGCTGGAGAGGTGTGTGGTTGTGGGACATCCCGCCATAGTAATTGAAAACGAGCACGTCTTCCAGATGACCCATAATGCCGGCTGGGGGATGGAGATTGCCGCGCAAACAGCCTGCCAACTGGACGAATACCTGGAGAAATACGGCCTCAAGACCGCGTACCGTGCAACCATCGCCGACATTCGCAAGCCGGACATGGTGGACATGAGAGATTCGGACCGCGCCCGCGCGGTGCTGGAATCGTTTGAGGCTTGCGCCAAATATGCGGATATCGTCTCCATCGAGTCGATGGGGGGGAAGGAGATATTCGACCATTCCATCATCAGGAACGACATCACCGGGCTCCTGTTTGCGCAGGCGGTTCTGGGGGGGCGGGATATGGCGTGGCTGTGGCCCCAAATCGTGGCTATAGCCAAAAAACACGGCTGCATCGCCGGCGGCGACACCGACTGTTCCCAGGCGAACACCGCCATGTTCATGGCGGGCGGTTTTATCTCCAAGGACATTCCCCACACCCTGGCCGCCCTGTGCAGGGCCATCAGCGTGAGCCGTTCCCTGGTGGCCTATGAATGCGGCGCAGTTGGCCCGGGCAAGGACTGCGCCTATGAAAACCCCATCATCAAGGCCATAACCGGCATCCCCATCTCTACCGAAGGCAAGACCAGCGCCTGTGCCCACATGGATCTGTGCGGCAATGTCATGGCCGCCGTCTGCGACCTCTGGGCCAATGAAGCCGTCGAATACCACGATATGTTCGGCGGCAGCAGTTCCGCCGTTTTTGCGGAGATCCTGGGGTACGACACGGCAGCCATGAACGCGGCGCTCGAACTCGGTTTCCAGAAGGAATACCAGGCATGCCTGGTGAATTCCGACCGCTACCGCAGTCCCCACGGCTTCATCCTCTGCCCGGACAATGCCTGGACCATCGGTAAGGCGGTTGTCGATAACAATGAAAGCCTGTATGCGCGGGGGAGAGCGGCCGCAATCACCTGCGGGGAGCTGATGCTGGGAGACCCCCGGCTAAGATTCACCGCCTTCGAGAACGAGTCGCTGCACGGCTACATGAAAGAATTGGCATCCCTACCGGAGAAGGAAGCAGACTTCATCGACATCTGCCTGAAGCGATACGGCAAAGTAATGGGGTTCCGGCCGGCTTCCTATGGGTTGTAAATGACGAAAGGAAACCAATGGCAAAACTGGCCATAGCCATGGATGTGGGGACCAGCGGCTTGCGCGCGCAAGCCCTTGACCTCTCCTCCGGGGAGATTGTTTCCACTGCGATTACCACCAGGCATCCCCTGCCAGGCGCCAATGTCATGGACCATCTCCACTTTGCGCTGGAACTGGGGGTGGCCACGGCGAACGGCATCCTGATCGAGGCAATCAACCGGGTCATTGCGGGGCTTCGTGTCCCGACGGACCAGGTGGAGCGCTTTGCGGTGTGCGGCAACCCCATCCAGCTCTCTCTGTTCCAGGGGATAGAGATCCTGGACCTCGCCTATGCCGGAACGCGCAAACTGGCGGCCCTCGGGGTCGTCCCCCCGAAACGGGAGGCAGCCGTCGTGGCGGCGG
>JGI24147J20444_1000908_pt1 | contig 16003 bp, 15 predicted proteins | sample BarGraIncub1133A_FD_20444 | JGI IMG/M metagenome (IMG submission 20444) | reverse complement strand
TCATTGAATAAAACTGTCAGGGGAGAGTGGGCAAAGCGGTCAACTTGCGAAGCGATTGCGTCAAATCGCTTTGACTTCCAGAAAAAATCCATGAACCGTTCCGATTCACCCTTTGCACGCTGCACCTGAAAGAATTTGAACAGAATGATGCCCCAGGAAACAACTGAGAATGTCATTAGCAAAAAAAGGACAAGTTTAACAATAATACCGGCACTGGAAATTATACCTATACCCACGGATGTTACCCCCGCATTGATTAGAAACTTGAAAACGGTAGTACTTTCAGGAAATCAAGTCAAGACAAAACAAATATTATTGCTGTCGCACTCAGCGCGCAGGAATCCGCGCGGCAACGTGGTCAAGAATTGTTCCGGCCAGTTGATCTTTGGACATCAGTCCGCAGTCACTGACGCTGCCATCCTTGAAAAGCAGCAACGCCCGGTTCGTATCAACATTGAAGCCGGCATCGACCTGACTGACGTCGTTGGCAACGATCATATCAAGATTCTTTTCACGCAACTTCTTTGCTGCGTTTTCGGCCAGCGCATCGGTCTCGGCGGCAAAGCCGACCAGAAACGGACGCGGTGGTACCCCACGTGCCATCTCCCCCAGTCCGGCCAGAATATCGGGGTTTTTAACCAGTTCTATCGTTACTACATCGTCCTTCTTCTTGATCTTTGAACTGTTTCTCACCAGTGGGCGATAGTCCGCCACCGCCGCCGCCTTGATGACCACATCACATTCAGCCACATGCGCCATAACCTCACGCTGCATCTCGACAGCGTTTGTAACCGCGACCACTGTAACACCATCCGGCTTAGCCTGAGCGGTCGGCCCGCTGACCAACAGTACCTGAGCTCCCCGTCGCCGCGCAGCACGCGCCAAGGCATACCCCATCTTCCCCGAGGAGTGGTTACTGATATACCGGACCGGATCAATCTCCTCGCGGGTCGGCCCGGCGGTAATCAGTATCGTTCGACCGGCCAGGTCCTTTTTCGTCAGAGCCACGACAGCCCCCTCGAAGAGGGTTTCCGGTGAAGCCAGCTTCCCTTCTCCTTCCCACCCGCATGCCAGGCTGCCACTGACCGGCGCCTCAAACAGGTATCCCAGGCGGCGCAGCTTCTGTTCATTCTCCTGATAAATCGGGTTGGTAAACATATTGACGTTCATCGCCGGAGCGAATAATACCGGTGCTTTGGTGGCCATGATCGTCGTGGTGAGCATATCATCGGCGATGCCGGCAGCGATTTTACCGATAACGTTAGCCGTGGCCGGGGCGACAATGAACAGATCGGCCCGGTCAGCAAGTGAGATGTGCCCGATCTCCCGTTCGGCAATCAGGTTAAACAGCTCTATGTGAACCGGATTTGACGATAGCGTTTGAAAGGTAAGCGGCGCGACGAACTCCTGGGCGGCACGTGTCATGATGACATGAACGTCCGCACCCGCCTTGGTCAATAGCCGCAGCAGTTCAATCGCTTTGTAGGCGGCGATTCCACCGCAAACACCCAGAATGATTTTTTTATTCATAAGCATATAAACGGCCCGCCTCAGAAATAGGGGTTAGAACGTTTTTCGTGCCCGATGGTCGTCTGCGGACCGTGGCCAGGATAGGCAATCACATCGTCCGGCAGGGTAAACAACTTGGTGCGGATTGATTCAAGCAACTGTTCATGTGATCCGCCCGGCAGATCGGTCCGTCCGATCGAATCGGCAAAAAGCGTGTCACCGGTGATCACTTTCCGCTCTTCCTCAATATAGAGACAGCACCCTCCTTGAGTGTGGCCAGGCGTATGGAGTACTTTCAGGCGGCACGTACCAAAGAAAATATCCATGCCGTCAACCAGATAGCCATCCGCCTCCGGTGAGTTTTCACCCTGCAAACCATATTTACGGGCAACCTCAGCTGACCGACCCAACATAGGGGCATCAGCTTCGTGGATCAGAAGTCGGGCACCAAAGGCATCTAACGTGAGACGGTTTCCTCCCAAGTGGTCGAAATGACCGTGGGTATTTATTATTGTGTGTATCTTCAACTCGTACTTCTGCACCAGACTGATAATNAGCTCTGCATCACCGCCCGGATCAACCACAATCCCCTCTCGGCTACTTTCGCACGCGACAATATAGCAGTTAACGGATAACGGACCGACAGCAATTGAATCAAATATCATAATTCCCTCACGTTTCATGCACTTCAATAGTATACGCTAACAGGGCCAATCTGAGGCGATTCACGTGTTGTTGACATCCGCCGTGGACATGCTACACTGGCAGCGCAACACAGCAACGGTACAGGGAGAACATGGATGAAAATAGCGACTGTAGAAACAGAAAACTGCATCAGTTGCGGCCTCTGCATATCAACCTGCCCTGCTGTTTTCAGATTTGACAGCAGTGGCAAATCTGAATGCTACGACCCTGCCGGAGCCCCTGAAGCTGAGATTCAGAGCGCGATTGACGGCTGTCCTGTCCAGTGTATCCGCTGGACATAAAACACATACAAGGAGTTATACATTATGGAACGTTGGATCTGCACTATCTGTCAGTATGTCTACGACCCCGCCGTTGGTGATCCGGATCGCGATATTGCACCAGGAACAGCATTTGAGGCGCTCCCTGAAGACTGGTGCTGCCCACTTTGCGGCGCCGGCAAGGATGTCTTCGAAAAAGAATAACAAAAAGCCGGGGCGGGCTTTCATACCCGCCCCGGCACTTTTGTCGTCTCACTTCTTATCGGATTCCTTGATAATATCGACAACCGTTTCGCCGGCTACTATTTTTATCCGCCAGACAAGACCGCACGCCCCGCACTCTTTAACCGGCGAATGTTCCGCCGAAAACCCGTTCGAATGCATATCGATATCAACTTCTGTCCGGCTACCGCATTTCGGGCACTTCATGGTGCTACCTCCAGGGTTATTCCTCTTCGAATAGTTTCATGCCAATTCAGGCATAATAGTTATTATCGCATTAAAAAGTTCGTCCAGATCGGCGCGAGTCATGTCGCCCATATGGGCAATACGGAACGTTTCTCCCTTGATCTTACCGTACCCGTCATCAAACGCAAAACCGGCTTCGCCCAAATTCTTTTTCAGAGCAGCCAGGTCAATCCCGCGACTGTTACGACTGCAGGTCAATGTCTGTGAGCGGTACGCCGCTGCAGGAAATGATGCGAAGCCGCGATCTGTCAGCCAGCCGCGCACATACCCGGCAAGATCGTCATGGCGTGCCCAGCGGTTCTCGAGTCCTTCCGCAAACATCCGCTGCAGTTGACAATCCAGCGCGTAGATCAAGGAGATACAGGGTGTCGAAGGAGTATTATTCTTCGCATCGTTAGCGGCAAACTCGACAAAATCAAAATAATAGCCACGCCCTTCCATGCCGGCAGCCCGTTGAAGCGCTTTTTCACTGGCCGTAAAGACGGCAAGACCGGGCGGCAGGGCAAAGGCCTTCTGCACGCCGAAAATACAGCTGTCGATGCCGAGCTCATCTACCGGGATCTTGAGCGCGCTCATGGACGAGACCGTATCGACAATAAACATGACCTCCGGGAATGCACGCATGACTTCGGCGATCTCCGCCAGAGGAGACATGACTCCCGTTGAGGTTTCGTTATGGATCATCGTCATGCTGTCGTATTTTCCGGTGGCAAGAGCTTTCTCAACCGCCTCGGCGGTAACCGGAGCGCCCCAGTCAAAGCGGATGGCATCAGCCTGCTTGCCGCAGCGCAGCGTGACATCGTGCCACTTGTCGGAAAAGGCGCCGTTACAGAAATTGGCGCAGCGCGTTCCGACCAGATTGCGAATAGCCCCCTCCATGACGCCGAAGGCGCTCGATGTTGCCAGAAAAACCTTGTCGTTCGTGAACAGCAATTTTTTTAATCCGGAGGTAACCCGGCCATGCAGTTCAGCATACTCTTTCATCCGATGGCCTATCATGGGCGAAGCCATAGCCTTCAAAATATCGGGATGAACCTCTACGGGTCCGGGAATAAACAGTTTTTTATGCATGGCTCTTAACTCCGACAGAGGATAATTGTACTTCATCAGCACCCTGTGAAGCTAGCAAATGGGGGGAACAAAGTCAAGATTCTGCAGGTTTGATATAAAAAGAAGTGGGTGCAACTGCAAAACTGTGCTTTAGTTGCCAACAAAAACGTATATGATCAGTATAAAAATGTAGTACAAAACTGTAAATAGCGGTTAGATGATGCTATATAATCAAAAAAATAGTGACTTGTTCCGGATTTGCTGTTCGGCTGGTCACACAGTCGTACCATCTTCATATAAAGGAGTTTATTCATATGTCAAAACGCGCACCAAGCCTCTTCCTCTCCATAGCCGCTTTCGTATTATACATTGTCGGAGGAATCGCTACATTCACAGGTATCGCTCTCGTTCTTCTGATGGGAGGGAGGGATCTTTTCGGCTGGGGAGATGCTAAAGCGATTGGTTACCTTCTCGTTTGCTCAGGTTTGTGCTTTTCAGTTATGGGAGTTCTCTTCCTCCGGTTGGTCAGGAACAGAACTAACGAACTCCTCTGTCAAAGCGTACAACCAAAACAATAACCGTACCCCTGCATTGTGATTTTGTTTTTTTCGGCACAATATTGAATATTTAATATATACAGTTTGCAATTGACGATGCCAGTCTCTGCCTGTATAGTTGCGAGTTAAAGTGATATTTTATCAGTACAGAGGAGCGGTCCCCATGCTAAAACGAGTTTTATTGCTAGCCATTACAGTAAGTGTGCTGTCAGTCGTCTGCGTCGGTGCGGCCGAAACCAAAGACATTAAGTTCAATTTCAAAAATGCCAATCCCGTCGTGTTCAGTCACGAGTTTCATCTAAAACAGTACAACAACAATTGTAAGATGTGTCACGATGCAATTTTTAACCTGAGAGACAAAAAGCGCTATACGATGGCAGAAATGGAAAAAACCAAATCCTGCGGCGCGTGCCATAGCGGTGTAAAAGCATTCAGTGTCGCCAGCGAGAAAAGCTGTTCTCGTTGCCACAGTGGTAAGCCTCGAAATGTTTCGTACACAGTGAAAGGCCTTGGCACCGTTGAATTCAGCCATGCGCATCACATTAGCAAAACCGGTGGCGCCTGCAAGGCTTGCCATAATGGCAGCATCATAACCGGCAAAGAAAAGGCCGTAACAATGGCGGAAATGGAAAAGGGGCGCACCTGCGGTTCATGTCACAACGGAAAACGTACTTTTGCTGTAACAGCAAACTGTGATCGCTGCCACAAGACATTAAAACTGAAAGAAATTACATTCAAACTTCATGGCACAACGCCGGCCTCTTTCAGCCACGTGTTCCATACCGCAGTCTACAGCTGTAAAGATTGCCACACCAAAACATTTCCGTATAAAACGCTTGTCGGCAAAACCACCATGGACGATATGTCGAAAGGCAAATCCTGTGGTATCTGCCATAATGGTAAGGATGCATTTGCTTCAACCGGTGATTGCAACAAATGCCACAAAGGCATGAAACCGGCTAAACTGATTTTTAAAGGCAAAAACGGCACCATCACCGGGTACTTCAGCCATGCATTTCATACAGATATCTATAAGTGCAACGATTGCCACACCAAGCTGTTTCCGTATGGCAAGGGCAAACCCTACACCATGAAGCAGATGGAAGCCGGTACTGCATGCGGTGCCTGCCATAACGGCAACAGTGCCTTCTCGGTAAAGGGTGACTGCTTGAAGTGTCATGGTAAACAGTCGTAACAAGGGTTTTGTTGTTACGGTAATTCAATAGTTCCACATTTGTACGGGGTGGCAAACACGGTTTGCCACCCCGTTTTCATCTTGCCATTCCATTTTTCGAAAAAACCAGTATAAAAAAGTGGCAGTTCATATCGTTTCCAAATGCGTAGCCTCAACCTTGTACACATACATGAGCGACAAAAGATGACCCATTGCAGAAGGTTCAGGTGCCTAATCTGCACAAGTTCCCAATTAATTCATTGATTTTGTCAACTCCGCAGTGTATAGACAATCCGTTTGGTGTATACACTCTCTATACACTCTTCACTAAACTCAGCCTCTACTTACATTCCAACTACTCCGATTTCACACATTCTTCAAATTCTACCGTATGGAGGTTTCATTGATGTTGAACAAACTTTGTCGTCTCATCCCGTTATTGCTCCTGTTTGTAGCTGTTGCTCTGCCGGCGGCTGCCGAGCAGGGTATGGCCATCGACCCGGCAACCTGCCTGGGGTGCCACAGCAACAAAATCTCAGTCCACGCTTTTGCAGCTTCTGTCCACGGCAAGAATGCCTGTACCAGCTGCCATGTGGACATTACCGATCTCACAAGACACATGAAAAAAGAGATCAAAGTCCAGAAGGTACAATGCGAACGGTGCCACAAAAAACAGGCCGCCGAACACTATACAAGTGTACACGCCGAAAAAGGTGTCACCTGTGCAGATTGCCATACAGATATCCATACCCATACCTACTGGAAAAATGACAAGCGCATTGCGGTTGCGACATGCATTAAATGTCATGACAGGGAAGCGGTCTACCAGAAGTCGATTCACGGCAAGGCTGTTGCAGCCGGCAACAAGGATTCAGCTGCCTGTGAGGACTGCCATAACCTTCACGCCATCCAGAAACTGGCCGGTGCAAAGGATCACAAAGGAAGAGAATTCCAGACCAAAGTCTGCCTGAATTGCCACAGTGATCATAAGATGATGGCCAGAAACAATGTCACTACTGTAGCCGTTAAATCATTCATGGAAAGCTACCACGGCAAGAATTATCGCCTTGGTTTCCCTGAAAAAGTAGCGGGCTGCGCAGATTGCCATACCGCACACTCGGTATTGCCAAAGGCAGACCCGCAGTCCAGCGTAAATCCTGCCAACCTGGTCAAGCGTTGCGCCGTATGTCATCCCAAGGCGACGCCTCTTTTTGCCGAGTATTATGCACATGGTGAAATGACTGATCGTGATAAATATCCTATCTTGTTCTATACTTTTGTAGCGATGACCGGCCTGCTTCTTTCTACTTTTGCTGTGTTCTGGATTCACACACTGATGTGGATGTTCCGTGGTTTTGTTGAAAACCGTGAGAAAGCAGCCCTACTTAGGGCGGGCACGCATCATGCTGTTATTCCCGATGCACACAAACAGTACCGTCGATTTAACCGCCTGCACATATTCTTGCATCTCCTGGTTATTTCCAGCTTCTTGATTCTTTCGTTGACAGGCCTGCCGCTTAAATTCAACACTCAGACCTGGGCAATAGCACTGATGAATCTGTATGGTGGTGCTGCAAATGCCGCCATACTGCATCGCATCGGCGCTGCAATCACCTTCGTCTATTTTGGCTCAGCCATTGCAATGAGCATCAACTTCCTTTTCATAAGAAAAGACATCAAAGGTAACCCGATACAACGTCTTTTCGGCCCTGATTCACTCTGTTTCAATCTGCGTGATGTCAAAGACGTATTCTTCATGGTCAGATGGTTCTTCTTCAAGGGGCCAAAGCCGACCTTCGAGCGTTGGACTTACTGGGAAAAATTCGACTTTGTTGCAGTCTTCTGGGGTATGTTCGCCATCGGCGGATCAGGTCTGATGCTCTGGTTCCCGGAATTGTTCGGAATGTTCCTGCCGGGATGGGCGTTCAACGTAGCCACCATAGTCCACTCCGATGAAGCGCTCCTGGCTACCGGCTTCATCTTCTCGGTCCACTTCTTTAACACCCACGGACGCCCCGAGAAGTTCCCGATGGACTTTGTTATATTCAATGGACAGATCGCCAAAGAAGAGATGATAGAAGAACGAGGCGATCAGTGGAAACGGTACGAGGAAGAGGGCATCACCGAGCAGTTCGCCTGCAAGAAGACCAGCGGCGTCATGTATGACTTCCTTGTCAAGGGTTTTGGATTCACCGCCCTCTTGATCGGCCTCGGACTGCTGCTGCTTATGATCCTGGCCTTCCTGGGAGGCGGTGGGCACTGATATATATAATTTACTAATTTGAAATGGGGGGGGGCGAATCAGCCCCCCTTTTTTTGTCCATCAGGCATGGCGTATGACGCGTAGCTTCAACAGAATTAATTGATGAAGGAGTAGTATCCTGACAGCAGGAGTTGTTAGCGGCCAGAAACAGCTAGCGATATGTGAGACGTTCAAGTAACGGGCGAACGGAATGCAAGCAACAGAAACTGATTGGAAACCAAATATGGGGCGGGAGGACAGTATAATACCTGCGAGGTGCGTCTTGAAATCGGGATACCTCTAACTCCACCATCTACGATATTACTTAGCTGCACGTTTTAAGAGCATAACTATTGGTAATTGTTACATGTTTCATATATTACCAATAGCACCATTTTGCGAGGTACCGGCAGGTTTCTTCTGCCATTTGCTCAAAGCGAGGGATTCTACGGCAGCCGCCATTCCGAATGAAAATACACTAAAAACAAGCGGCAGACCGTGGGTTCCAAGCAGATCGTAGAGAAACACCTTTATTGCTCCGACAACAGTAACGAAAATGGCTACATTACAGATCTCCTTGTTCTGCCGGAGGTATGCCCATACGATCAGCGCAATGGCCGTAGTATTGATGAGTACGGATTGTCCACAGCGAAGGGCATCGCGCTGCATTTCCGCCGGAACAAACTGCAGTGTCTGATATATCCCGACCCTGATCATGAAGAAGCCGCAGGCCAGCCCGCCCAGCAGCAGCAGGACGGCACTCCGGTCGTTGCGGTCAAAGGCATCGAAAAGAGCGGATTTGGCGGGGACAGGCCACTCTCTGCACCATTGATAATGATATATTGATATGACTGCCAGAAGGCCGGCTGGTAGCATGTTGATGGGATCAGTTGCTCCCGCTCCTTCACCGCGCAGTACTAAGACAAGTGCCACACAGGCGTAAATATTCATCAGATAGGTCGTGACACGTATGCCGCCATTCTCCCAGACACGGGAGACAATCGCCATTGTTATGGCCACCAGCGAGATCACCGGCAAAGAGATGACAAACGCACCAGTTGCTGCAGGAAGTGCCAGGGCGAGCAGGGCGCCACCGGCAAACGCAAAGGTGTTGGTCCCGGGCGCCCCTTCGACGCCGCGCCTGGCACACCAGAACGTCATACTCAGGAGGCTGGCGGCACCCAGCAGGCCAATTACACCGAGAAGGTTCACGTTCATCTGCCATGCTTCGACCACGTGGCGGGCCAAGGTAAAAGCCCATATCACGTTGAGAGTCGGCAGGCTGAAGTCGAATCGGGAGATTTTCTGACGCCCGACGTTAATGATACCAAGTAGAGAGAGGATGATAAAGGTCAGGAAGAAAACCGCCAGCACCGGAAGGTACCAGGCGGGAGCCAGTTCAGGCGGAATTGCCTCTCCCTTGCTCAGCATAATGCCGAGCCTGATCCCCCAGAGTTGCAGCATGACCATGGTGACTATTAGAATTGACCAGCGCAGCCAGGAGCAGCGCTTCAGCTGTGCGGCAAAGTAGCCGAGCACGTTGGCGGTGAAGAGCACCAGAGTGAGATAAGGGAAGAATGGGTGGGGATAATCGATCGCAGCACCGGCGAAGCACATACCGAGGACCCCGACCGAAATTGGGACAAATGCGTTGAACCGTCGGCTCATGAGTGCCATGCCGAAGCCGGTCGCCATCAGAGTGAGGTATGCCGGCACCAGCGGCAGTGATTGGAAATGCATGTGCGTTTCCACCACGATCGACGACATGAGTACGACGCCACAGGCAGCAAAAACGGGGGCTAGAGGGCTTTCCTTGGCGTATTTGTACCAACCGAATATCATCAGTGCCGAGGCGTAACCCATGCCGAGGCCTAATCCGAGTAGTTTGTTAACGAGACCGCTGTCGGTGATGGTCCGCAGAACGAGCGCAATAACCATCAGGAAGCAGACCGTGGCGAGGCGAGGCAGGATCGCATTCCTGCTGGCCCAGCTCAGTACCTCCTCCGATAGTTCAGGCATCTCCTCGACGGAGTAGTTCACTGCCTTTGGTAAAGACGGCTTGCTAGCCGGATGCGCGGGGGTTGGAGCAGCAACTTCGTCGCCAATGTGTGCGGTTAGACGTTCCAGATGCTTCTCAAGCATCTGGATGCGGCTCTCAAGCTCTTTTTCCCGTTTATCTGTCGCCTCATCTGGTGTTGACATCCGCATTCTTCCCCCTCGACAGACATCAGCTCCATAGAATTTAATCGGACATTATCCCACTGTAACCAGGGTGAAACACCCAATCAGTGTGAATCCTTCACCCCGAACACCGGCAGTACTCTTGTCACCAGGTAGAATAGTACAAAGGGCGTGGTGATGACCGTAAGTGCCCCAAACAGTCCCTCTTTGAATAGTTCAATGCTGCTCGGCCAGATGGGCATCTGATATTCCATGAACCCGGAGAACGAGGCGGAGAATGCCTGTCCTCCGATAACAACGTTCCAACGCATCATAAAGACGCCCATCAGTACCAACAAGGAACCAATCAATGCCCTTCTGATGGTCAAGCCTGGCAGCAGAAAGAGAATAAAAGGGAGTACATTCCCCAAACCATACTGGAGAATAAATATTTTGAAGAAATCCTTTTCATATATAACGCTGCGAAGAATATCCCATGATTTGACTGCCGTGTAATTGCGGAAGATCAGGTCCAGCATTTCCAGGGTAATCGCCAATACCATAAACATGAGCAGATATTTGGACGTCATGGTAACCGTAATAATTTCAGCACTTTTAAGTTCATCGGTGGAGGGCAGACGCGGATCGTTCTTCCTTTTCCAAGCGTAAATGAGCTTGCGAAGCTCCATGGTAACAATGTAGGTGGCAATGCAAAGCGCAACCCCAGAGACAACTGCCGAGCAGATGAATATGACCGGCATGAGAGGTGTCATCCAGAGCGCATTGGCTTTTACGGATCCGAAAATAAAGCCGGCATACCCGTGTAGAAAGCAAGCCACAGGTATTCCAATTGCAGCCAGAATTCCTACGGCACGCTCGTCTTTGTGCAGGGCCTCCGGGCTGAGGTCCATCGCTCTCATTGCAAGTATCGAATAGAGAGCAAGTTGAACCGACTCGATAGTACTGCGCCGCTGCTTAGCTCGCAGTTCCAGTATCGTCTGCACAATAAACTGGCGGTACACAAACCAAATCTCCGAAAGTACGATCATTGCATAGGTCGTAAAGACGATGCCGAAGGCTGCGATGGCTGAGGTAAAGTGAGGGGTCATCATTACATAGATCCCTCTCTGTGGCTGCTGCAGGTGCAACATCAGCGGCATCATGGCAACCGGAAGCAGCGCCAGAGAAAATACAAGGGCAAACCGTGCAATCTCTTTTAACTGTTTGACACCGAAGACATGATAGAGCGACGACAGCACAAAGGCTCCTGCCACTAAACCGGTCATGAACGGATACATGACAATCTGAATCGACCAGTAAATATATTCATTGGGATAAACGAAGAATTCCTTTAGAGTCCAAGCCTCGCCGTGTACCATAGCTATTTAACCTCCCTTGAGAGTCCCAGATAAAAAACCTGCGGTTTGGTGCCGAACTCTTCCTTAAGAACATTGACCTGTTCCGATGTGATGATCTTTGTAACGGGATCTTCAGGATCTCTGATATTGCCAATCTGACGCGCTCCGAAAGGACAGGCGTTAACACAAGCGGTCTTCATCCCTTTGGAAATACGGTGATAACAAAAATTGCACTTTTCAGCTACGTGGTACACGGGATGAAAGAAACGTACACCATATGGGCATCCCATGACACAGTAACCACACCCGATACACCACGAGCGATCAACCAGGACAATCCCATCCTCGGTCTGGTAGGTCGCCCCCACCGGACAAACCTGAACACAGGCCGGATTGTCACACTGGTTGCAGAGTTTAGGAACGAAAAAAGCTTTGGCGATCTCTTCCGGATTAATTTCCTTCATACCGTGATGGGCCTGGTCTATTTTCTGAGTTGTAAAACCATCCCTGGCGCCTTTAGGGGAGTCAATACATGTTTGGCCATCCTTTGTAACCACATAACGTTCAACCCATGTGCGGGTGACGTTTGCATCGTACGGCACCTCATTTTCGATTTTACAGGCCTTTACACAAAAACCGCAACCGACACACTTGTGAATATCGACGAGAAAGACCCATCGTACCTTTCCTTTACCATCTCTTTCGGCTCGCAGTCTCTTCGGGTTGAAAATCTCAAGAGCAGTAAGCGGCAGGACGACGCCACCCGCCACCATTATAGCCTTCTTGCAAAACTCACGACGATTTATCATGACTTCACCTCCCGCTTCTGGTTCATCGGTTTAGGATTATGAGGGATGTGACACATCACGCACTGAGCCTGAGGGTAATGTTTCTCAGGATTGATTCCCGGAATTTTCCCGCGGACGTTGCCTTTATACGGCATAAAGGAGTGGCAGCGGATACACAGGTCACGACTGCGGTCAATGTTCAGACCGACTGGGTCTTTGGGGTGATCGTAGCCAGGACCATGACAGTTTTCACAACTAATGGCAGCATGGCCAGAATTCTTAATGTCATTATACTTATCTATGTGGCATTCGACGCAGACCTTTGCAGTCTTATACTTCACCCTGACTGTTTTCCATTCAGCCTCATTGGATTTACGGTGCCAGCCATACATATAGCCGCGCTCATAGACGCCAAAATCATTGGGTACTAACACCGTTCTAACAAGTAGGATTCCACCTACTATGGCAAGAACAATATACAGTGGTCGCCAGACATGATTTTTCAAGTTGTGTCCCTCCGTAGCTTCATTGAATTGGGTTATCTCGACAGCAGCAGATTCATAATATTGCGTAATAGGCGATTATTATAACGGTGTTTAAATTACCATTTACACTGTGTTTGTCAACATAAGAATTTTTCCTGCCACAACTTATGCCTTCCGCGATGAATATATTCGTCATCAATGCACTAAAAAGTTTGACAAAAAACACTTGAATATAGTAGTGATGTCTCCTTTAATGATCTTTTACCGCTTTTTATTGGGAAATTCAGTATACCACAAAGAAGGAGCTGTACATTATGGCAATACGCAAAACAGCAGGATATGCTTGGAACATGATCAGCCTTATCGGGATGATCCTGGCGGTGACAGCAGCCGCGCTCATCGTAGTTTTTTTCGCATTTGAGACAATTACCGGTGTCGAACACGCCTACCTGGGGCTTTTGACCTACTTCATGTTTCCAGGCATGCTGATCTTCGGATTGCTGCTAGTCCCTTTCGGAGCTTGGCGTGTACGTAACGAGCGACGAAAAGGCACCATAGAGGGGATGGCGTCACTTGAAGAGGAGATACCGCAGTTTCCGCGGCTCGACCTGAATGACCCACACCGTCGCCACCTGTTCATCTTCTTCATCCTGGCCAGCGTAGGTTTCGTTGTTATTGTGGCTATCGCTTCTATCAAGGGTTTTGAATTTACCGAATCAACTGTTTTTTGCGGCGAAGTCTGCCATGTGGTAATGGAGCCTGAACACACCGCATGGAAGAACTCACCACACGCCAAGGTAAAATGTGTTGAATGCCACGTAGGTCCTGGTGCCGCCTGGTATGTAAAAGCTAAACTTTCCGGTATGCGGCAGTTGTACGCCGTGGCAACCCACACCTACCCGGAAACCATCGAAACCCCTATTGAGAACCTCCGTCCGGCGCGGGAAACCTGTGAACATTGCCACTGGCCGGAAAAGTTTTACGTCGGGCGCCAGAAGGTATTTAACCACTATGCTCCCAACGAAGAGAATACTCCCCGCAGCATCGATATGTTGATTCACATCGGCGGCAACCCTAAGTCACCAAACATCAGTGGTATCCACTGGCACATCGGCAAAGAGGTTACTTTTATTGCCCGCGACAAGAAAAGACTGGATATCCCATATGTGGCCGTTAAGGACAAGGACGGCAAGGTAACCGAATACTCAAATATTGAAAACCCGCTCACCAAAGACGAGATTGCAAAAGGGAACAAGCGCGTGATGGACTGCACCGACTGTCATAACCGCCCAACCCACATCTATCACTCCCCTAGTGAAGAAATGGACTTTAATTTCATCTCAAATCATATTGACAGGTCACTACCGTACATCAAAAAAGTGGCTGTCGAAATTCTTGAACGACCATACAAGAATAAAGAAGAGGCCATTGCAACAATTACCAAAGAGATCCCGGCCTATTATGCCAAGAACTACCCTAAAGTTGCGCAGGAGAAGGGCGCGGCCATCAACCAGGCGGTTGAGCGAGTTAAGGTCATTTACGGGCAAAACTATTTCCCGAATATGAAGGTCAAGTGGAACACATATCCGAACTACATCGGTCACTTCTATACTCCCGGCTGTTTCCGTTGCCACGACAACAAACACAAGACCGCCGAAGGCAGGATTATTTCCAAGGACTGCAAGATCTGCCACGAAGTTCTTGGCCAGACCCAGGAGAACATTCCTGCCGGAAAACGCGTAACCGATTTCGTTCATCCGGTTGATATAGGGGATGAACTCTATAAAACCAACTGCAGTGATTGCCACTCCGCTGGCGGCCATGATGTTCCTGGTGAAGGAAGACAAGAAAAGCAAGAACCCAAGAAACACTGACCAATCAAAATGCCCCCGGAGATACACTCCGGGGGCATTTTAGTTTTCAACTTCAATTAAACAGCGTCGTCACAGCTCTTCAAATTCTTCTTCAACAACCGTAGCCGTAGCTTCCGTTTCGTCCCCCAAATCATCCTCTACCGTTTCGTCTACAAGTTTTTCAAGAAACTGTTTATTGTCAGAAATGGTTCTACGGACATCTGAAAGGAGCTTTTCAAGATCATCTGTCACGTCTGTCATAGAGTATCCCCTATTTTCCCAGCGTATTCAGGTAGCGCTCGGCATCCTTGGCAGCCATGCAGCCGGTACCGGCCGATGTTATAGCTTGGCGATAGGTAAAATCCTGCACATCACCAGCGGCAAAAACCCCCTCGACGCTGGTGGCGGTCAGATTACCTTCAAAGCCGCCACATTTTGTCCTGATATACCCATCCAACATATCAAGCTGACCCTCAAAAACAGTCGTATTCGGCGAATGACCGATGGCAATGAAAATCCCATGCAGTGCCAGTTCCTTGGTAGATCCGCTCCGATGGCGGATGCGCATGCCGGTCACGCCACTTGCATCACCCAAAACCTCATCGAGCTGGTGATTCCATTCAATGGTGACATTGCCCCCCTTGGTCTTCTCAATCAGGCGGTCCGTCAGCACTTTTTCGGCCCGGAATTCTTCGCGACGATGCACAACCGTGACATGCCGCGCAATATTTGAAAGATAGAGCGCCTCTTCGACCGCCGTACTTCCCCCGCCGACAACGGCAACATCCTTGCCGCGATAAAAGAACCCGTCGCATGTTGCACAGGCCGACACGCCCTTTCCCTTGAAAAGGGTTTCGGAAGGGAGCCCAAGATATTTAGCCGAAGCTCCGGTAGCGATAATCAAAGCATCGCAGCTATAGCTGGCCGAATCGCCTTGCAATAAGAACGGCCGCTGCTTCAGGTCTGCCCGTGTGATATGGTCGTTAATCATCTGCGTATTGAAGCGTTCGGCGTGGAGTCGCATCCGCTCCATCAATTCCGGTCCTTCAACTCCCGCATGGTCACCCGGCCAGTTATCAACTTCAGTGGTCGTTGTCAACTGGCCACCCGGCTGCAGTCCGGTGATAAGTACCGGATTAAGGTTAGCGCGTGCCGCGTAGACCGCAGCTGTATAGCCAGCCGGACCAGCGCCCAGAATAATAAGTCGGTGATGAATCGGATCCATGTTTCCTCCTGAATAAGTGGTGACAAACTGTACCAGCAAACCGGCTGCTTGCCAAGTATGTTTGACCGGTGCTGTCCCGTCTGCTACTATTGCGTATATTATACGAGGAGCACTCACCTATGCAGCTTACTGACCTTATTTCGGACGCGTATGATCGCCTGAAAAAGCG
>JGI24147J20444_1000903_pt1 | contig 16063 bp, 14 predicted proteins | sample BarGraIncub1133A_FD_20444 | JGI IMG/M metagenome (IMG submission 20444) | reverse complement strand
AAGGGAAAAAGGAAAGCAGCTGGATGGGATGAAAAATTCCTTTCAGAACTACTCGATAATGATTGGGAATTCTAATGCGTCAGCCCTGACTTGACAACCCATGGGTTGTCGAGTGACAACTTCATTAGCAATTGGAGAAGAATGCCGATAAACAGACGGGAGAAAAGGCATAAGGTGTAGGACACTACGGGGTAGCCGGCGGGGACCGACCCGGTGATTACTCCGGTAGATGTCGTGAGGGCTCGAACCATCCGAGAAATACGCAATGGCATCGTTGCAAGGACTCATAGAAAGAGAACAACACAAAAGAGCTATAAGCACAAAATAAATAAATTGATTCTGTATGTCGATGAAAAAGACTATTTTTGTTCCTTCATATATAAGGTATAAACTTCAATTGAATATTATGGATGTAAAGATTATAAACCATTCCCGTCATTCACTACCTGAGTATGCAACGGATCGCTCCGCCGGAGTAGATCTTCGAGCAAATATTGACGTTCCAATCGTTCTCAAACCATTGGAACGTACATTGGTAAAAACGGGGCTCTTTATTGAATTACCGCAAGGATACGAAGCCCAGATTCGTCCAAGAAGCGGATTAGCACTAAAGAAAGGAGTTACTATACTAAACTCTCCCGGAACAATCGACTCAGACTATCGGGGTGAGATAGGGGTTATACTTATCAACCTTTCACAGGAAGAATTTATCATTGAAGACGGAGAACGTATCTGCCAAATGGTAATTGCCGCTCATGAACACGTCAAATGGGTTGAATCTGGTTCGCTTGAAGAGACAGAACGGGGCGCAGGTGGATTTGGCCATACCGGAAAACACTAAAATGAACAAGTATCTGCTCTTTTTTCTGACAACACTACTGGTACTGAATGTATCGGGATGTAAAAGCGTGCAAAAAAGTCGGGGAACGGCAACAACGGGCAGTGCCTCTTCCTCTCAGGTATCAGAAGCTGACAACAGAAAGCTTGATTATATCTTTGAAGAAGCAATAAGATTGAAAAATGGCGGAGATGATGACGCTGCTTTTCAGCTCTTTAGCTATTGCCACACGTTGGACTCAATGAACGCCCCGGTCATGTATGAGCTTTCCACGTATTACTCAGGGTTTTCCGAATACGAGAAAGCCAAATCTCTCTTACTGAAAGCCGTTCGGCTTGACGAAGAGAATAAATGGTATAAGTGGGCATTGGCAAAGATCTGTCTGGAAAAAGGAGATACTGAAACCGGAATACCGATACTTGAGACCTTGATCAGTCAAACAGAAAACAACCTGGGGTTGATGGAGACTTTGTCCGATCTGTATATCCAGACCAAACAGTACGAGAAGGCTATAAAACTATTGGATAAGATGGAAATGGATCTCGGTCCGAACGAGGAGTTGTGCATCAAAAAGTTTCAGTTGTATATTCAAAACAAACAGGAGAAGAAGGCCTTTAATGAGATTGAGAAATTGCAAGACTTGTATCCTCAGGATTTACATTACAAAGTATTAAAAGGCGATCTGTATCTTTCTATTAATAAGCCGGATGATGCCTACGCAATATATCAGCAGGTCGCAATCACTGATCCGGAAAATGCCGACCTTGCGGTTTCCATGGTACAATATAAAGGTATGAAGGGGGATCCCGTTGAAGATGTGCTAAAGAAGGCCATCTACAATGAAGAGGTCGAGTGCCCTGCCAAACTGGATATGCTTTCCAAATATTATACAAGTGAGAGCGCAAAGAAAGAGATTCAGGCCCCTCTGACAGACAGCTTGTTTCAATATATGGTCAATAAATACCCCCTCGAACCAGACGTCAAACTTGCATATAGCGATTTACTGGTCAGAGAAGGAAAGATGAAAGAGTCTGCCGAGCAAATTGAAAGCGTCGTCGAATTGATACCCGACAACCAAAAAGCGTGGCAACTCCTTATTAATTACTATCTGAAAGAGCAAAACACCCGCAAACTGATTGAGATAACAGAAAAAGCGGTGAGCTATCTTCCTGAAGAGGGTATGTTCTGGTTTTATCTTTGCGCCTCGTATTCGCAAAACAATGAAATGACAAAAGCTCTGAATGCATGCGATAAAGGTATCTCTGTCGCTGAGAAGGATGGGAAAAGTGCGTTCCTGCTGTCAGAATTTTACGGACTAAGAGGAGACATTTATCAAGGTGAGAAGAAAGAACAAGATGCTGTTGATGCGTATGAGAATGCGCTCAAGTACAACGAACAGAATATAAATGTACTCAATAACTACGCTTACTACCTGAGTACATTAAAGAAAGATCTGACTAAAGCCGAATGGATGTCCGGCCGTTGTATAGCTCTGCAACCGGAAAACCCGACGTATCTGGATACGTATGCCTGGATATATTTTGCTCAGGGTAACTATTCATTAGCCTTATTTTATATAGAGAGAGCCTTTAGCAAAGGGATTGAGAATAATGCTGAAGTACTCGAACACTATGGTGATATCTTATTTCTGAATGATCAAAAAGAGAAAGCAGTGCTCCAATGGAAAAAAGCATTGGAGTATGGGAGCAAATCCGAACTTATCAAAGAAAAGATTTCCACAAAGACATACATCGAATGAGCATGAAACCAAACAGAGTCATACTTCCATTGCTAATCCTTGTGATGATTGGAATATCTGCTTGTAAGACGGGTAGGAAAACGATCCGCACTGCTGAGGAGAAAGATCTTAAATCTCTGGTGCAGGAGCATTGTGAAGCTGATTATCAGACGATTGAAGGGAAAATGACTTTGAGACTTACGAATAAGGAGAAGCAGTATTCCTCCAAGGGTACCTTGCGCATTATCAAAGACAGTGCCATACAGCTATCTATACAGCCTTTTTTTGGTATTGAGGCAGTTCGACTCGTTGTAACACCCGACCGAATTACTTGTATTGACAGAATGAACCAATATTATTTTCAGGAAGAAACCAAATCTCTGTCCGGCGACCTGCAATCCGTATTCAATTATTCTGTATTGCAATCACTATTCACCAACCAGCTCTTCCTGTTGAAGAAATCAAAGCTTAAAGGCTCGGACTTTAATGCGTATTCAATGGAGAGAAAGTTGTCCGGAGAGACAGTGCTAACGGAAAAGAAACATTCCTCAAAAGCGTCGAGTCTGTTCACTTTTAGTCCGGCAAACGATTTAATAGCAACCTATATTGGCAATGAAGAGAAAACAACCCATGTACAGTGGGAATATGACGAGTTTAAAACTTCAGAGAATGAAATCCTGTTTCCCGAAGAGATGAACATTCAAGCCATCTTTAATAACGACAGTATAAAACTGAACCTGTCATTTAACTCTGTAAATTATAATAAGACTGTAAATATATCTGATTCTTTCTCGAAGAACTACAGTAAGATTACCGTCGATCAGCTATTAAAACTAATTCAGAATCTCAAATGAGAAGGACTATTTCACTCTTCAGCCTGCTATTTATAATGGTTTTTATTGCTTTTGGACAGAGCAACAAACAAATCAATGCCCTTGAAAACAAACGGAAAGAGCTGCTTGAAAAGATTGAGGTTACTAACAAATTGTTGAAGGATGCAAAGTTGTCTGAAAAGAAATCTACAAGAGAGATTAATCTCTTGTTGGAACAATTAAGAATCAGACGGGAATTAATACAAGCTCTTGATGATGAGATTGGTAACCTGAATAACGGGATCAACGAAAAAGAGGAGGAGATTAAAACGCAGAGCGCCAAACTAAAAACGAAGCAAAAACAGTATGCTCAATCGATCAGCTCAATGTCTTTTCGGAATAAGTCGGAAGATAAACTGATGTTCATCCTTTCTGCTGAGGATCTTTCTCAAACATACCGACGTATCCGTTACCTGCGGGAATACTCGTTGTCACGTCATCAACAAGGAAAAGAGATTATCACCGCACAAAATGCACTCAAAGAAGCAAAAGCAGAACTAGAAACGAAGAAAACCGAGAAAGAGGGGCTGCGCGTTGAACGTCAAGGGGAAGAGGGCAAACTAAAAGAAGCCGAATCAGTTCAAAAAACGGAACTGGTTGCCATCAAGAAGAAACAGAAAGGGTTGGAAAGTGACCTGAAGGTACAAAAGGAACAAGCAGCTTCATTTAACCGACAAATAGATAAATTAATTCAGGAAGAAGTTGAGAGGGCTGCGGCATTGGCAAAAGCAGAAGCAGAGAAAGCGGAAAAGGCGGAAGCAGAAAGAGCGGCTAAGGCAGCAAGAGAAGCCGAAGCTGCCAAAAGCCAGACAAAGGGCAGTAGTAAAAAGATTGCCAAGCCAACAAAAGAGACCCCTGTGGTGAAGAAAGTGGCTGAGACCCGGAAAGCTGATTCTCAGGGAGGATATGCAATGACTAGTTCAGAAAGAGAACTAGCCGGAAGTTTTGAAAACAATAAAGGACGATTGCCTATCCCAATCACAGGAAGGGGTATCATCACAGGTCATTTCGGCATTCAGCAAAATGCGGAATATAAGAATGTTCAAACGTCAAACGATGGTATATACATTGAGACAAACCCCGGAACGGATGCACGAAGCGTGTTTGACGGCACCGTGAGCAAGGTGTTCGTACTACCGGGGTATAATACTTCAGTGATGGTACGCCATGGTAAATATATCACGATATATGCTAATCTCAGTCAGGTATATGTTAAACAAGGAGACAAAGTCAAGGCACGGCAGAGTCTGGGGAGGATTTACACAGACACTGATGATGGCAATCTGACCAAACTACACTTCCAGATCCGAAAAGAGACTGAAAAGCTGAATCCGGAGAGTTGGCTGGATCGTTGAGTAGGTTGGTTATAAAGTCAAACCGTCAAGCAACTGCGTATAGATTGTAATCGCTTCTTTCAGTTCGTCGAGACAGATATACTCTTCTGAAGTATGAGAGCGGGAAGATTCGCCCGGCCCGATTTTCACCGATGGATAGGGAATCAAAGCCTGATCGGATAAGGTCGGCGAACCGAAAGGTTTGCGACCCAGTTGGATTGCCTTCTGCACAAACGGATGTTCCAGAGAGATTTGCGACGAGTTTAACCGGAAAGAACGTGGTATGACTTCGCAAGTCACATTGGCTTTTATCAGTTCATATAACTCTTGATTGGAATAACAATCATTACTCCGCACATCCACTACAAACGTACATTCAGCAGGGATCACATTATGCTGTGTTCCGGCATTTATTTGCGTCACAGTGGTCTTTACTGCACCCAACATTTGTGAGACTTTGGGAAATGTATACTTCTGGAACCACTCAATGTCCGGAAGTGCCTTATATATTGCATTCTTACCTTCATTACGTGCTGCATGTCCGGCAACTCCCCGGGAAATACAATCGAGCACCATCAGACCTTTTTCTGCTACTGCCGGATGCATTCCTGTAGGTTCGCCAACGATAACGAGAGAACAGACAGGCAGTTCATTCAGCACACTTTCGATACCGTTCTTTCCGGATATCTCCTCCTCGGCTGAAGCCAGAAATATCAGGTTATAGGTCTGCTTTGTATCTTGTAAGAGCAGAAAGGTAGCAAGTAAACAAACCAGACTGGCTCCGTCGTCATTACTTCCTAGTCCGTAGATTCGTTGTTCTTTCTCTACAGGAGTATATGGATCTTGCAACCATCCGACTCCGGGCTTTACTGTATCCAAATGCGCATTTAATAAGAGGGTAGGCTTAGTGGCATCAAACTCTTTTGAAAGTACATATACATTATTATTCTTCCTTCGTGGCCCAAATCCTTTTGCTTTCAGGTATTCTTCCAGAAAATTACATACTGCCTCCTCCTCCCGACTTATAGAGGGAATAGCTATGAGACTTTTTAATAGGGCAACGGCCTCTGTGTAAGAGCTATTTAGATCCATCATTGTAATCATTTAATATGCAAACATAGTGGAAATTATCGAGAGACTCGTTATATGTCGCCATTTTCTTGCAGCATCATAGTTGATATGTGACAAGAATGATCTAATTTTGCAAACCAAACCAAATCATTCTATGTATGATTCATTTCGCGAGCCTCATTCAGACCCAAGCAAAGAAGTATGGAGAAAAATCTGCTTTCCGATGCAAAGACCAGGAATCCGGCAACTGGAATCCAACTTCATGGAATCAATTTAACGAATTGGTATCAAAGGCCGCACTTGCCTTCGCAAGTGTCGGAATAAATGTACAGGAAAATGTTGCGCTGTGTTCTCAAAACATGGCTGAGTACTTGATTACTGAGTTTGGACTGTTTCAAAACAGAGCCGTATCTGTTCCAATCTATGCTACAAGCAGTTCGGCGCAAATGGAATATATTATCAATGACGCTTCTGTCCGTTACTTGTTTGTCGGCGAACAGCCACAGTACGATAATGCATGGAAAGCGTCATCAAACTGTCCGACATTAATCCAGATCATAATCTTTGACCCTAAGGTTAAGAAGCATCAGCTGGATAAGAGCTCCATCTACTTGAGCGATTTTCTTCAGACTGCCGAGTCGATAAATGCCAGGCAGGATGTAACAGAGAGAATTGCAACTGCCATACCGGAAGATGCTGCTGCCATTTTGTATACCTCCGGTACAACCGGCGAACCCAAAGGGGCGGTGCTCCTTCACAGTAATTTTCTGGAAGCCATGCGCACTCACCCGGGACGCCTGCCCGATCTGTCAGACAAGGATCTTTCTATGTGCTTCTTACCAATGACGCATGTCTTTGAAAAAACATGGGTTCTCTTATGCTTGACTGTGGGAACTGAGGTTGCAATTAATCATGACCCTAAAACTATTCAGTTAACTATCAAAGAAGTAAGACCGACAGTCATGTGCAGTGTGCCCCGTTTTTGGGAGAAAGTCTACGAAGCTGTTCAGGAAAAAATCAATTCGTCCGGAGCAATCACCCGGAAAGTTTTTCTGGATGCTATTGAAACCGGACGCAAACATAACATTCTGTATATAAATGAGGGAAAGAAACCGCCTTTAGCCCTTTCACTCAAATATAAATTATATGACAAGACCATTTATTCGCTGCTGAAGAAAACGATTGGTATTGAAAGGGGCAACTTCTTTCCTACTGCAGGAGCTGCTTTATCGGATACTATCAATATCTTCCTTCACTCTGTGGGAATCAATATTTTGTACGGCTATGGACTTACTGAGTCTACAGCTACGGTCTGTTGTTATTGGAAGACAGGATACAAAATTGGCACTGTCGGAACAATCATGCCCGGTGTAGAAGTAAAAATCGATGAGAATAATGAAATCCTGCTAAAAGGGAAGACCATTATCAAAGGGTATTACAACAAACCGGAAGAAAATGCTAAATCATTCGTTGATGGATGGTTCAAAACTGGCGATGCCGGAGCTTTAGATGGCAATCGCTTAATCATGAGAGAGCGGATCAAGGATCTATACAAGACCAGTAATGGGAAATATATAGCTCCACAAGCTATTGAAACAAAGATGGGCGAGGACAAATATATCGACCAGATAGCTGCTATCGGAAACAAACGGAAATATGTAACTGCATTGATTGTTCCTGCTTATGGTGCACTCCTGAAATATGCACAAGAAAACAAGATTGAGTGCACTGATATGAATGAGTTGGTAAATAACGAACAGATCATCGAACTGTATCGCAATCGTATCAATGCTCTTCAGGACGAATTTGCAAGCTATGAGCAAATCAGGAAATTTACTCTCCTGCCTGAGCCATTCAGCATGGAGAAAGGCGAACTCACCAATACTCTGAAGATGAGACGTGCTGCAATTGAGGAAGGATATGCCATAGAAATAGAAAAGATGTATATATAATAAACTGAAATCAAATGATTACAATAGAACAACTTAAAGGCGTAAGAGAGCGCGTTGATGCGCTGAGGAGGTATCTTTGACGTCGATGCAAAATTAATTCAAATCGAAGAAGAAGAGCTTCGCACGCAAGACCCTAACTTTTGGGATGATGCAAAAGCTGCAGAAACTCAAATGAGAAAAGTCAAAACGCTGAAGAAATGGGTCGAAGATTATAACAAGACCCTTGCTGCAACAGAAGAAACAGAGCTGGCATTTGACTATGTAAAAGAGGAAATAGCAACGGAAGAGGATGTAGACACCGCCTTTGCAAGAGCCCTTAGTCTGCTCGAAAATCTTGAACTGAAGAACATGCTGCGAAATGAGGAAGACAAACTCGGAGCAGTACTGAAGATCAATGCGGGTGCAGGTGGAACCGAGAGCAACGACTGGGCATCCATGTTGATGCGCATGTATGCTCGTTGGTCTGAGAGCAAAGGATATAAGGTTACTGAGGTTAACTATCAGGGAGGTGACGATGCTGGTATAAAGACGGTGACGTTTCAGATTGAGGGGGAGTATGCATATGGCTACTTGAAAAGTGAGAATGGGGTGCATCGCTTAGTGCGTGTTTCTCCCTATAACGCACAAGGAAAGCGAATGACTTCTTTTGCATCTGTCTTTGTCGTTCCTCTTGTGGATGATACCATTGAAATAGAAATCAATCCGGCTGATGTATCCTGGGACACATTTCGCTCGGGTGGTGCCGGTGGACAGAATGTCAACAAGGTAGAGACCGGAGTTCGGCTTCGTTACAATTATCTAGATCCGGATACCGGCGAGACACGAGAGTTGTTGATCGAAAACACCGAGAGCCGTTCGCAGTTTGGCAATCGCGATAACGCGATGCGCTTATTGAAATCTCAATTATATGACTTCGAATTAGAAAGGCGCCGAAAGGAGCAAGAGAAAGTAGAAGGGAATAAGAAGAAGATTGAGTGGGGATCACAAATCAGAAGCTACGTCTTTGATGATCGCCGCGTGAAAGATCATCGCACAAACTTCCAGACCTCAAACGTGCAAAACGTGATGGATGGGGATGTTGATGGCTTTATCAAGGCTTACCTCATGGAATTTGCAGGAAAGGAAGAAAAATAACTGACCAAATACATTACTATGAGAAGTCTTTGGATGATTCTGGTCTCTTTGGTACTCCTGGGAGAAGTTTCAGCGCAATGTATTGACAAGGAGATCCTGTACGAGAAAGAAGATTCTCTGATCATCCAATCCTATCTGCAGCAATTTTCTGATTCAACAAATAAAACTACCGGTACTCTGATAGCAGAGACCGGTCTGTTTCTTTTAAATACTCCATACGTTGCATCCACTCTCGAAGGTCACTCTCCTGAGAAGCTGGTTGTCAATCTCAGATCTTTTGATTGCACCACCTTTCTGGAGTCTGTCATGGCACTGACTCTTACACTGAAGCAACAGGGGGACTTTGAGGATTATTGCCACAATCTGGAGTTCGTCCGCTACCGGGATGGTAAAAGGGACGGATATCTCTCAAGACTTCACTATTTCTCAGAATGGATCCTCAATAATCAAAAGAAGGGACTTGTAAGGGATGTAACCAAGGAGATGAATGGTGAAGAGATATATTTCGACTTGAACTTTATGAGTACGCACTACCAGGCTTATGAAGCATTAGCAGCAAATGCGGCATGGATACCCTCTATTGAGGAGACAGAAGAATGCGTACGTTCCACACCTTTCTATTATTTACCGAAAGCAGAAGTCAATAAACAATCCGGAATGATTGAAAACGGAGATCTTATTGCAATTACAACTGCCATTGAAGGACTTGACATTAGTCATGTAGGGATTGCCTATAAAAAGGGAGGAGTGGTCAAACTGATGAATGCCTCACTTACTGAAAAGAAAGTCGTTGTTTCAACAATGACCCTCGCCGACTATCTGGCGTCCAACAAAAAACAGACAGGTATCATCGTACTCCGTATGATCGGAGAATTACCATGCATTAAATAATTCCAGAGAGAACTTGAAGCCGACTCCATAAAAGTCAACACCTCTGAAGCTCGTAAATAAAGCGGCATTAAATACGTGATTACCTATGCCATAACCCAGTTCGCTATAAGAAGGAAATGATGGCATAGCCAATTTACCTACATACAAGCGCTCCGAAACCATCCACCTGGAAAGACCCGGAAAATAACGAGAGAACAACAGCGGTGCCTGCAATTGCAGATGCATCTGCAGATAACGGTCAGCAGAACCAAACCAACGGTTGTCCAATACCTCAAAGACGCCTCCAAAGGTATCGTTCCAATTGGTTGGTAAAGTACGTTTGGAGAAATATGAGAAATTGGCAAAGTAAAGAGATTGAGCATTTGTAAATAACCCTGCTCCAACTTCATAACGCAAAAAACGAAGTAATCCCAGATCTATACTTTGAGAAAGGTCCAGTTCAATCCGTTCATACTTGCTATGACTTCTTAAGATGCCTGCTATTCCGCGTTCATACTCAAAATTAAATGTAGGATAAGAAGAATGCAGATAAATCTTTTTTTCTTTTTCATATCTGTAATATTGACCCGGAGTCCACGTCAACTTCATCATTGGAGCAAACGAACGGTAATCATTGCTCAACTCGCTTAGTGCTCCATTATTCTCTGAGCCACTATTAGAAGGGTACGAATTATCGGACAATTTCGGAGAACGGATATAATAACGTAAAGAAAGAGACAGCTCCAGCCCATGAAAGATCTCCTGGGATACTCCAACTCTGAAGTTCAGTTCATTATAGTATTTAAAATGAACAGAATCTAAATTAAGGACGGAGTCACTCTTTAACTTATCAAACATCTGACTATTGTAAATCCTGTTACCATTGCCGAGACCTATATTCAAATACCCACGTTTCTTCGGATTATAAAGAAAGGACAAATCAGTGCCCCAATATAAGTCACTCGTTTTAAATGCATAGCCCAATTGAGGATGAAATTGGAGTAGTCTGCTTCTTGAAAACTCTTTCCCAATCTTCAGATCCTGTTTCCAGATAAGACCGTCCGTCTTACTAAAATCAAACAGAAGTGGATTTACTATTCCCCGATAGTCCAGCTGCATATAATCATTGGCATTCGAACGGACAGGAGATGAAACGCGGCTTGCCACATCCAGCATATAGGAAGTTGGATCAAAGACTATGGAAGACCTTTTGGCTGAAGATAAAATTGTATCTTTCTTACTATTGAAGATTTCTGCTTCTTCCTTTGAAAGAGGTATTGGACGGTTTTTTTCCCAAAAAGCCTGATCGCGATTTATTTCCATTTTCACTCCTTTATCTTTTGGAGAGAAAAAGCTACTCAAGTCATATCCAATAGGATTATTTGCATTCTCAACCGTATCATTTAGCTGATACATTTCCACTGTCACATGAGTATGATATAATCCTTTTATAGTATTTCCAAAAAAGTGAGTATTAATATCAATCTTATGTTCTTCGACAACAAAAACATCCTTTTCAAGTTCCTTCAGTTTTAGTTCGACATTAAAAAGAGTTTGAGCATATTCTCCTTTAAAAGCAAATCTCTTTATCCCCCAAGTCTTTGGGATAACATCCATATAGCCACTCACCAGTTGTTGACTCTTAAATTTAGGGGTAATCTTTATCCTGAAAGAGAAGCTCCCCTCATCATCATAAACCACCTCGTCATACTCATATTTGTAGTACCTCCTGGCCTTCTCACTAAGCGGAGAGATTACTGTATTGGAAAGATAGGTTTGACTGAAAACATTGATTTCCAAGAAAGGAAGGATACGAGTGTTCGGATTCACATCATTCTTCGTCGTATTGTTATAAGCAATAACTTTAGACTCGTAAATATCGGGTGCAGTAAAACGGACATCACTGATAAGCTCCTGGATATATTGACTGCTTTTTTTAGCCAATCGGATTTCTGCCGGAATCATTCTGATCAATTCATTCCGTTTTTTGACTGTAACTACCGCTTTGGTATATACCACCGACTGAAGTGTTTTGATCTTCTTTTCAAATAACGGAGCCATCCGGATACAATTGGCTACGATTGAATCAGTAGGTATAATCATATACGGAGGAACATCTGCTTGACTACCCAAGGGGAATAATCCGAAGCAAATAAACAAAAACAATATGAATTTGGTGTACTTAGCCATAAAATCGAGTAAAAATAGGAATAATAACGGCCTGTTTTCATTTTTTATAGCTTAAAAGAAAGGGAATTAATGTTTTTGATCTATTTTTGTGCTGCATAACATGCTTATAAAGCAGCAATGAGTAAAAAAGAGTTTGTCGAATTTGATATATACGAACTTTCAGAGTTTTGGGAACTTCTGACGGAAGAGCAACGTGATGCCATACGGCAGAATCATTCAATCCAGTTCTATAAAAAAAATGAAATTATTTATAGTGAAGGAGATGAGGCAAAAAGTATCATGTGTCTTTTAAAAGGAAAAGTCAAGATATACAAAGAAGGGGTTGGTGGAAGAAGTCAAATTATACGAATGATCCGTCCGGTTCAATATTTTGGCTACCGCGCTTTTTTTGCAACGGAACCTTATGTGACTAGTGCTGCAGCTTTTGAATCGTCAACCGTCGTATTTATACCGATGGAACTCATTTGCCAGTTTGTAGAAGAAAACAATAAAATAGCCATGTTCCTTATTCGTGAGCTCTCGGTCGATTTAGGAATAGCAGATGAACGGACAGTCACTCTTACTCAAAAACACATTCGTGGAAGACTTGCAGAAGCATTGCTGGTGCTGAAAGATAAATACGGATACGAAGAAGACAACCTCACTTTAAGCATCTTCCTCTCCAGAGAAGATCTTGCAGGATTATCTAATATGACGACATCAAACGCGATACGAACTTTGTCCAACTTTGCGACAGAGAAACTAATTATTGTGGATGGAAGAAAGATCCTTATCCTGGATGAAGAAAAACTAAGAAGGATCAGCCGCATCGGCTAACCCTTCCTGTCTCAGAACTTATTAATTACCATCCGAATTTCTGTTAGTCGGGTAAGCAGCCCTTCCAGTAAATCAAGTTGCAGCATATTTGCCCCATCTGATTTCGCCACAGAAGGATTTTCATGCGTCTCAATAAACAATCCGTCCACACCAGTAACAATTCCTGCACGAGCAATCGTTTCGATGAGCTGTGGCATTCCCCCGGTAACACCGCTTGATTGATTTGGCTGTTGCAAAGAATGCGTACAGTCGAGTACAATCGGAAATCCAAAACTTTTCATAATAGGTATAGCCCTATAATCAACAATCAAATCCTGATACCCAAAGGTAGTTCCCCGCTCTGTAATCATTACATTTGGATTGCCTGAGTCGACCACTTTCTGAGCTGCAAATTGCATCGCTTCTCCAGATAGAAATTGCCCCTTCTTTATGTTGACCACCTTNCCTGTCTCCGCTGCTGCNATCAAGAGATCCGTCTGTCTGCAAAGGAATGCCGGGATTTGCAATATATCGACATACTCAGCAGCCNTGCAAGCGTCTTCAGCAGTATGAATATCTGTAACCGTATGAATGCCAAAGGTCTCATGCACTTTCCGAAGTACCTTTAATGCCTTTTCATCACCTATTCCTGTAAATGAATCTATGCGCGACCGATTAGCCTTCCGATAAGAACCTTTAAATACATAAGGTATATTCAGTTTATCTGTCATCTTTACGATTCTCTCGGCAATCCGAAGAGCCATCTCTTCCCCCTCGATCACACACGGACCGGCAAGTAGAAAGAAATTATTAGTCCCGTTCTTTAAATCTTGTATTGTCATATCTTTATCATTTGCATTATCTTATTCAACTTTTCATCCATTGGAAGAGCACTATTAATCCAGTGAATCTCAAAGCCTCTTCTCTCCATACCACGAAACCAAGTCATCTGCCGTTTGGCAAACTGATGTATTGCTATTTCCAATTGTGCAAACATCTCTTCATACGTAAGTTGGCCAATCACATATAAGGTAAGGTATTTGTATTCTAGTCCGTAATAAATTAGATCTTCTGGCTTAACACCTTCCCCAATAATATTTCGCACTTCATCAATCATCCCTTCATCAAGCCTTTGATGTAAACGCTTTGAAATGCTTTCCCTTCTATGCTCGCGATCTACATCCAAACCAATAATCAGGCTTTTCAACTCTGGAAAGTCACGCATCTCTTTTGGTGTATTTTCATAAAAGATCTCAATCTCTATGGCACGTATCGCCCTTTTGACTGTATCCACATCCGTATCGTTGTGCAACTTCTTATGGGTTGAGAGTATCTGCTTCAACTCAACAAGAGATTTTGATTCCAGACTATTTCTTAATTCCTTGTTCTCGGGGACAGGTATAAGCTTGTAGCCTTTCAAAACCGATTCTATATACATTCCTGAACCTCCACAGAGTATAGGACAAATACCTTTGGCTACAATCGCTTGATATACTCTAAGAAAATCATGTTGATATTCAAATACATTATACTTGGTGCCAGGTTCGACAATATCTATCAGATGGTAAGGCACTGTCCGACCATCAATAAGATAGTCACCAAGGTCTTTCCCGGTACCCAAATCCATATTCCGGTAGACCTGTCGAGAATCCGCACTAATAATTTCCGACTGCAAAATATTAGCTAGAGAAACGGCCAACGATGTTTTTCCTGAGGCAGTTGGACCGAGAATTGTAATTAAGTCTATAGGACTAGTTATCATACTTCTTATTTGAATTGGACAAAGATAAGTAATTCATGAAAATAATCAGGCGTTTTGTTCTGAGTTCTTTCTAATCCTTTAGACTTCAAATTACACCCAATTTACAGGTTGTAATATGTTTGTAATCTACTTGTAATGTCTTTGTAATCGACCTGAAATCTAAACGTAATCTGTTCATAATCAATAACTTTTTTTATCTGAAATAAAGAAACAGAGACCTTATGTTGTTGGTTATTTGTACTACATTTGCAGCCTAATTAATCTAGAATATATGGCAATCAATTCTATTTTCTCTTTCCTTACTCCGAAAGAAACAAAGTTTTTTCCACTGCTTAATGAAATGAGCGACAAACTTGTAGAAGCTTCGCTGTTACTAAACAAACTAGTCCAAAGTTCTGACAGAGAAATAAGCAAAGAACTTTACAAACAGATCAAAGGAGTTGAAACTTCAGGTGATGAACTGATCAATAAGATTTTTGGCGAACTTAACGACACGTTTATAACTCCTTTTGATCGGGAAGACATACACAACTTATGTGAACGATTGGATGATGTCCTCGACTTGATTAACTCATCCGGAAAACGGATTATAATCTATAACCCGAAACATATCCCAGAAAAGACAATTCAGATGTCTAACCTGATTATTAAAGGAAGTGAAGCGGTAAAGATCGCTGTCAATGAACTGCACTCAATTACTAAGAAACCGTTCTACGCATTGGATCAGATTAATCATCTTCATGGCGTTGAACACGAAGCTGATGATGTATACGAACATTTTGTAATGGAACTATTCGAAAATGAAATTGATAGCATCGAACTAATCAAGATTAAAGAGATCATGCAAGAGCTGGAGAAAGCAACTGACAGACTGGATGCTGTCGGAAAAATCATCAAAACAATCATCGTAAAATACTCCTGAGAAATCTAACATGGAACTATTAATCATTATTGTTATTCTTGCTGTTATCTTTGATTTTATCAATGGGTTTCATGATGCTGCAAATGCAATAGCCACGGTGGTATCAACCAAAGTGCTTTCTCCTCTACAGGCTGTATTCTGGTCAGCAGCATTCAACTTTCTCGCCTTTTTTATCTGCAAATTTATTATTGGTGAGTTCGGAATTGCAGATACTGTATCCAAAGTTGTCATTCCAGCGTTTATTTCCAGCGAGATTATTATTGCCGGATTAATTGCAGCGATTACCTGGAATCTGATTACCTGGCGTATGGGAATACCATCATCATCATCACACACTCTTATCGGAGGTTTTGCCGGAGCAGCGATTGCCGCAGCCGGATTTCAGTCTATTCATGTGCAGGTTATCGTCATCATTGCGTCATTTATCGTTATTGCACCTCTGATCGGTATGATTGCAGGAAACCTTATTGCTGTTGCCACACTTCATATTTCCAAGAAATGCAAGCCACACAAAGCCGAAAAATGGTTTAAACGTTTGCAACTCGTTTCGTCAGCTATGATGAGTATTGGTCACGGTATGAATGA
>JGI24147J20444_1000891_pt1 | contig 16211 bp, 14 predicted proteins | sample BarGraIncub1133A_FD_20444 | JGI IMG/M metagenome (IMG submission 20444) | reverse complement strand
GCCACCAAGCCGATGCTGTTCATCGATTTCTGGAACGACGGGCCGATGATCTCCGGCTGTCTGGCCGGCGGGCGCAAGTATTTTCATATCAATGCCAACGGCGACATCGAGCCGTGTGTCTTCTGTCATTTTGCCGTTGATAATATTCGCCGGACAACCATTCATGAGGCGCTGGCATCTCCCTTTTTCACTAAAATCCGCGCAAAGCAGGGTGAACACGAGAACCTGCTGCGTCCCTGCATGCTGATAGATCAACCTGCTGCCGGACGGGAGCTGTTCGCCTCGGAGGGTGCCTATCCGACCCATGATGGGGCGGATGAAATCTTCACCGGACTGGCGGACAGCATGGATGACTACTCCCGCGCCTATGGTGAAATTGCCGACCCGGTCTGGGAAAACGAGTTCAAAGGTCTTCAGCCAAAGACGAAAAAAAGGGGCAGCAACTGATGAATGTACTGCTGGTAAACCCTCCATCATCCAGCGTATTTAACACATTTGGCCTGAGTCTCCCCCCCATCGGCCTGCTCTATGTCGCCGCCACCCTTGAACAGGCTGGCCACAGCGTGGTTGTACGGGATTTGGCCGCCGATGACGGACATCTGGATGACGCCGATATCCGGCGAGCCGATGTGGTGGGGATTTCGGCTGATACGACCAGGTCGGGCAAGGCGCTTGCCGTTGCCCGCAGAGCCGCTGCTGCCGGCCGGCCGGTGGTTATGGGTGGCCCCCATCCGCAATTCATGTCGGCTGATATTTTTGCTTCAGGGTATGTTGATTACATCGTCAGGGGGGAGGGGGAATTCATCTTTCCCAACCTTCTGACCGCTCTTCAAAACCGGGATAGTGTTGCCGCGGTAAAAGGGTTGATCATCAAGGATGGGCGTCACCAGATTGAAACCCCTGCCGCCGATCCGATTGACGTCGAAACCCTCCCTTTTCCCGCCCGGCACCTGGTGGATCTCCATCGGTACCGGGCCAGCATGGACGGCCGTCCCATCACCCCTATTGTTACCAGTCGCGGTTGTCCCGGCGCCTGTCATTTCTGTTCATCTTCAAGTTTTTTCGGCAGGGGGTGGCGCTTCCGGAGTGCCGAATCGGTGCTGGCCGAGCTGGATGAGATGTATACCCGGTATGGTTTTCGGGCCGTCTGCTTCATGGATGACAACTTCACCCTTGCGCCGCCGCGGGTCGAACAGATTGCCGCCGGCATCATCGATCGTGGCTATGACCTGAAATGGTGGAACTTTTCACGGGTCGATACCATAGTGAAAAATCCGGCCATGGTCGCCAGAATGGCGGCGGCCGGTTCCACAACGGTCTATCTCGGCATTGAAAGCGGTAATGAGGATACGCTTAACTCCCTCGGGAAGAACACCACGGCCAGCGATGTTACCCAGGCAGTGGATATTTTGCGGCAAAACGGGATCGAATCCTATGGCAGCTACATCATCGGCAACCTGAACGAAACCGCCGCAGACGTGGAAAGTACGATTGACCTGGCGGTAAGGCTCAATACCAACATTGCCCAGTTTACCATCCTGACCCCGTATCCCGGGACAAAGCTCTATGAGGAGATCAAGGATCGCATCTTCTGCCGGCGCTGGAAGTTTTACGATGGTTTGCACATTGTTTTCCGTCATCCCCTGATAAATCGTCATTACCTGCAGTTTCTGCTTATCAAGGCTTTTGTGAAATTTTATCGACGTTCGCACGAGGCCACCCAGGGGTTCAAACAGGCTGCCGGCAGGGGCAAGCTAACCTTCCGAAAGCTGGCGCTCTGTGCGTGGGAGCTCTTTTTTTAACCATGAAAACAGCATGTTCTACTTACTATTATCGTACCGATACCGAGCTATATCAGTGACCTTTTACAGCAATTTCAATCTGTTCCTTATCAAACTGTTCACGATCCTGGTACCGCGGTGGCTGTTCCCGCCGTTCACTTTTTTCTGGGGCGGCCTGTTTTACCTCCTGCTGACTGATACTCGGAGGGCAGTGCGTTCCAATCTGAAGGTGGTCACCGGCAGGGATGATGTGGAGCGGCTGGTGTTTTCAACCTTCCGCAAGTTCAGCCATAACTGGTGTGATGAGATACTGTTTATGCGGCTCAAGGGAGAAAAACTCCAGGCGATGATCGGGCGGCGCAGCAGCAGCGACACGCTCGATCAGGCGCTGGCAGCCGGGAGCGGTGCGATTCTGGTATCGCCGCATCTCGGCAGCTGGGAACTGGGCGGGTTGGGTCTGGCGGATTTGGGCTATACGATCAACATGTTGACGTTCCGCGAACCGGATGAAAAGGTAAATGAGCTGCGTGAGTCTGTCAGACGGGAACGCGGCGTCCGTTTCATTTATGTCGACCGGGATGATTCCTCGCCGTTTGCCATAATCGAGGCGGTTAACGCACTGAGGCGTAACGAGGTGTTGGCGATACTCGGTGATCGGGATGGCTCCTCCCACACCATTCTGATCGATTTCTTCGGCCGGCCGACCACCATCCCGGTGGGGGCAGCCTACCTATCCCTGGCCAGCGGTGCGCCGGTCATTCCGGTTTTCGTCCTGCTGGAGGATAAAGGGCGCTACGCGACCATCATGGAAGAGCCGATTATTTTCTCCAGCGGTCACGGGGGACATGGCGATGCCATCCGCTCCGGCATGGAGAAGCTGCTGGCGGTGTTTGAGAGATATATACGGGCGTACCCTGATCAATGGTACAATTTATATGATTTTTTTGGAAGAGGCACCGAATCAGACAAACCAAAGGGCAGATGAACAGGTAACTACCGTTTAACCCAATTTAAAAATGTGGACCACAGAGAGGAATAGTTCATGAGCGATGAGTTGATTGAAAAGGTTAAACAGATGATCATTGACAGCCTGCGTATCGAGGGGATGTCGCCTGATGAAATCGATGCTGACGCCCCGCTGTTCGGCGAAGGACTGGGGCTTGACTCCATCGATGCACTGCAGCTCGTTGTGGCCATGGAGAAGGAATTCGGAGTAGTCGTCCCTGACGCCGCCACCGGTTCAACGGTCTTTGCCTCGGTGCGCAGCATGGCCGGGTATATCGGGGAACACCAGAAATGAAGGTACTCCTGATCTCCCCCGGGTGGCCAAAGGGGAGGTTGTGGGGGGAATTAGCCTTCAAGTTTCCCTCCCTCTCACTGGCTTCGATTGCCGCCGTCACCCCGCCGGAATGGGATGTGGAGTTGTGCGACGACAATTTTGAACAGATCGACTACGACACCGATGCCGACCTTATTGGCCTGACCGCCATGACCCCCCAGGCTCCACGCGCCTACGAGATTGCCGCCGGTTTCAAAAGCCGCGGCAAGTCCGTGGTCATGGGGGGGTTTCACGCCAGCAATCTGCCGGACGAGGCACTCACCCACGTTGATGCGGTGGTGGTGGGGGAAGGAGAAGTTGTCTGGCCCCTTCTTCTGGCTGATTTTCGCCGGGGGAGCCTCCAGCGTACCTACAAGCCGGATGCGATGATGAGCATGGCCGATATTCCGTTTGCCCGTCGCGAGATATTCACCGGCAAGAAGTATCTGCTCACCAACACCATTCAGACGACCCGCGGCTGTCCCTTTGACTGTGAATTCTGCTCGGTAACCGCCTTTTACGGCCGCAAGTACCGGAAGCGCCCGGTGGAGCAGGTGCTGGCCGAGTTGCAGGGTTTGAAAAAAAACAACGCCTTCGTCTTTTTCGTCGATGACAATATCGTGGCGGATCGAACGTATTCCCTGCCGCTCTTCCAAGGGATGAAGGGGATGGGACTCAAGTGGCTCTCCCATGCGCCGATCGATTTTGCCTCTGACCCCGAACTGATGCGTGCCGCCGGTGAGTCCGGCTGCCTGGGGATGTTCGTCGGTTTCGAATCGCTCAACCAGGAATCCCTGGCCGCCATGGGCAAGGTCACCAACCGGGCCCAGTCATTCATGGCAAACGCCCAGGCCTTCCGTGACAACGGCATCGGTATCCTCGGCTCCTTTGTGCTTGGCTATGACGGCGAGACCCCCGAGATCTTCCCGAAACTGCTCCGCTTCTGCGAGGATGCACGTCTCGAAGCAGCCATTTTCCCGTTGTTGACCCCCTACCCCGGTACCGCTGTCCGCCGCCGCCTGGAAGCGGAAGGGCGGATTATACCCAGCAGCTGGAGCGACTATGACATGGAGCATATCAACTTCCAGCCGAAGGGGATGACGATTGCGCAGCTTCAGGAAGGGTACGACTGGCTTAACCGCTCATTTTATTCATTTCCTTCCATGTATCGGCGGCTATTTAAACTGCACCGCTCGGTGCAGGTTTTTGGGCCGATGAATCTCGGTTTCCGCGCAGCCATCCGGCGCAAGAGGNACGGAGCATGATCTGCTGGATGTACCCCGGCCAGCCGATAGCCTTTACCGATACGTACAGTAACGATCCCGAATTTCAGAAGATCGCCCAGCTCTGTCAGGATACGACCGGTTTCAATCCGATGGAAAGCGGTACGTCAGTCTCAAGCCTCACCCAGAGTGTGCGTCTCCAACTGCATGGCGTCTGTTCCAGCCTGTATCGTTCCGGCCAGCTGATGAGCCAGGGGTGCGGTCCTGACCTGATTGCCGAGCACAGCATGGGGATCTATGCCGCACTGGCGGCATCCGGCTCGATCGACAGCGGGGCGGCCCTTGCGTTGACATGCCGTATCGGCGTAGCCATGGCGGGCATGGGGCTGCATAGGGACTATGCGCTCGGATGTGTCATCGGCCTGACCTCTGGGCCGCTGGCGGCGATCGCGGCCAACAACGGCATTTATATCGCCAACCACAACACCTCGCGCCACTTCCTGCTGGCTGGTGAACGGGAAAAGGTAGATACGGCGCTGGCTGAAGCCACGGCTTCCGGCGCCTTTTCGGTGAGCATTTTCCCCTGTGACGCCCCGCTCCACACGCCGCTGATAGAAGCGATCGCCGGAGAGCTGCGGCGGATTGTGGCGGAGTACCGCTTTTCCGAACCACGGATCCCGCTGGTAGAGCATATCGGCCAGACAACCCTGACAGCCGCCACTATCCCGGCGTTTCTGGTGGATGAACTCTGTCGTCCGGTGTATTGGGAAACAACCTACCGCACGCTCCGCTCCCGAGGGGTGACACGGTTTCAAGAGGTAGGAGCCAGCTCGGCGCTTGCCAAATTCAACCGCTGGATTGATAGCGAGACATGAAAAATCACGAAACCAGCATAACCGTCCGTTTCAACGAAATCGATGCCTACCGGGTGGCGTGGCACGGCCATTATGTCGCCTGGATGGAGATCGGCCGCAATGCTCTGGCAGGGCAGTTCGGTATCGATGCTCTCCAGCTGATTGCCGATGGGTTTTTGGGGCCGGTGGTTGCTCTTGAGTTGAAATTTCTGCGTCCGGCCCGTTTTAACGAGGTACTGACGATCCAGACCACACTGCGGCGCACCCACACCGCCACCCTGGAATTCATCACGACCATTATCGGCCCGGACGGTACAAAATGTGCCACCGGCGTGACAACCCACGCACTGACCGATTTGGCTGGCGTGCTCCAGTTTCAGATGCCGCCGGTGATTGCCGAGCGGGTCACGCGCCTGCTGGTGTGGCTGGAGGTGCCATGAAGCTGCTGCTGATTTCTGCCAACCGTGAGCGCGACCCCTACCCGGTCTTCCCGATCGGTCTCGCCTGCCTGGCCGGACCGCTGGCAGCTGCCGGGCATGTTCTGGCCGTGCTTGACCTCTGTTTCGAATCCGATCCCCCGCAGGCCATTTCCACCGCTCTTGCCGAACAGCAACCCGATGCCGTCGTCATCTCCCTGCGCAACCTGGACAACGTCACCTGGCCGGGAACGCGCAGCTATCTTGACGGGGTGCACGATATCGTTGCCCTGATCCATGGCAGGGCCCTGACCATCATCGGTGGATCCGGATTTTCACTGCTGCCGGTCGAAATCCTTGCCGCGGTCGGCGCCGATTACGGCATCACAGGAGAGGGAGAACAGCAGCTTCCGCGGTTGCTGGAGTGCCTGGAGAGTGGTGGGGACCCCTCACTGCTGCCCGGGGTTGTCGTTCCCGGCAGGCCCGATTTTATTCCGCCGCTTCCGGTAGAGAACCCTGGCACTCCCGATCGCACCCTCTTTGATGTGGGCCGCTATTACCGTGAAGGGGGCATGGCCAATGTTCAGACCAAGCGCGGCTGTCCGTTCGGCTGCATCTACTGCACCTATCCGCTGCTGGAGGGGCGGAGCATGCGTCTGCGCCCGATCGGTGAGATCATCGCCGAGATCCGTACCCTGGTGAACGATTTTGGTGTTTCCTATCTCTACTTTGTCGATGACATCTTCAATTATCCGCCTGATTTTGCTTCACAACTGTGCCGTGCAATGACGGCGGCGAAACTGCCGGTCAACTGGTCGGCTTTTATCAACCCTGACTTCATCACCGCTGAACTGATGGAAGAGATGCTGGCGGCAGGGTGCGATGCCGTGGAGTTCGGGAGCGATTCCGGATCACCGCTGATGCTGAAAAATATGCGCAAATCATTTACCGTCGAAGACTTGCGCAGGGCATCACGTCTCTGCACGGATCTCGGCCTGGATTTTGCCCATTATATGCTCTTTGGCGGTCCCGGCGAGACTCGCGCCACCATTCTGGAAACGTTCGACCTGATGGATGAGGTGAAGCCGACGGCGGTCATCGCCATGACCGGTATCCGCATCTACCCGAATACCGCTCTGTATCGCACCGCTATTGACGAGGGGCTCATACAGGAATCCGCCTCGATGCTGGAGCCGGTTTTTTATATTTCTCCGCTGATACGGGATGGTTTTGCCGACCTGATCACCTCCGAAGCGATGAAGCGGAGGAACTGGATTGCGCCCGGCCTGGAGATCAACGCCAGTTCCGCCATGCTGGACGCAATCCGCATGTTCAAGGTCAAGGGACCGCTCTGGAAGATGATCAAGGGGCTCGGGCGAAGTCACCACCGGCCGCTCAGCTGATCACTTCGGACCGGCGATGCAGACGCCCGCTGACCCGGCAGTTGCCGCACGCTGGACATTTTTCGGTGCGACCGGTATACTGATGCAGTACATTAGTTCATTGGGGTGGTTATGGAGTTCAAGGATTCAATTGTTGTTGTTACCGGCGGGACCAGGGGTATCGGCCGGGCTATCTCCCTGGCTTTTGCCCGTGAAGGCGCCACGGTTTTTGCCGCCTATCTGAGTAACGACGAAGCTGCCCGGGCTTTGACCGCAGAGGCCGACGGCCTGCCGGGGACGATTACACCGTTCAAGGCTGACGTGTCTACCTCTGAGGGCGCGACCGGATTGATCAACGCAGCCGCTGCGGCATCCGGGCATATTGATGTACTGGTGAATAACGCCGGCATTATCAGGGACTGCTATCTTGCCATGATGTCGGAGGATGATTGGGATGCGGTCATCCGCTCAAATATCAATCCGCTTTTTCACTGCAGCAAGTGGGGTCTGCGCAAGATGATGGGACGTCGCAGCGGCAGTATTGTCAACATCTCTTCAATCTCCGGGATAATCGGCACCCAGGGGCAGAGCAACTATTCTGCCTCCAAAGGGGCCGCGATCAGCTTTACAAAATCGTTGGCACGCGAGGCCGGCCCGATGGGGATACGTGTCAACGCGGTTGTGGCCGGGATTATTGCGACGGGTATGACCGCTGCCCTGAAGCAGGATGTGGTGGAACAGATTGTCCGCAGGTCGTCCCTCGGGAGGATCGGCACAGCTGAAGAGGTTGCTGCCGCAGTCCTGTTCCTTGCGTCGGAGCGTGCCTCGTATATCACGGGTCAGGCTATCATTGTTGATGGTGGTATCGTATGACCAGAAAACGCGTTGTCATCACCGGTTTGGGGGTCTTCTGCAGCGTCGGAAAGAGCGTGACGGAATTTACCGATGCGCTCTGCGCAGGAAGGTGCGGCATTCAGCCGTTGGACCTGTTTGACGTATCCCCCTTTCCGGCCAAAATAGGTGCGCAGATCAAAGGGTATGATCCGCACGATTATTTCGATTCACGTTCAGCCCGCAAACTATCCCGTTCCGATCAGTTCGGCGTCATTGCCGCCGGCCAGGCGCTTCGGGACAGTGGTGCTGCCGACCGCTATTCCCCGTATGACATGGGCGTCTCCATGGGGGGTGGCGCTGCCGGCATGTTCCAGGGTGAGATCTGGCTGAAAGCCCTTCTTGAAGGAAGAGAGGAACGCCCATCGCTGCTGCGCGGCATCCTGCCGGACCAGACCTCGACGGATATAGCCCGGACCTACAATCTGTGCGGCTATCAGGGGACGGTGACGACCGCCTGTTCCTCCTCCGCAACCGCTATCGGGTGGGCGGCCGATCTGGTGGCCTGCGGCCGTCAGAAGCTTATGGTGGCAGGTGGCGCGGATACGCTTTCAATGCTGACGTTCGCAGGATTCAATTCGCTGCGGGTGGTCGACCCCCAACCCTGTGCGCCTTTCAGCCTCGGTCGTCAGGGTATTTCCCTGGGTGAGGGGGCTGCCTTCGTTGTGCTGGAGCGAGAGGAAGATGCCCTGGCCCGTGGCGCCCGGATTTACGGCGCTCTGCTCGGCTATGCCCTGGCGGGCGAAGCATATCACATGACGGCACCGGAACCGGGCGGTACGGCGGCGGCGGGTGTCATGCTCCAGGCTCTTGAGCGGGCCGCTATTGATGCGTCGCAGGTCGGCTGGGTTAACGCTCACGGTACCGGAACCCCGCTCAACGATGTGGTTGAGTCGAATGCGATGAAACTGGTATTCGGTGAGCGTGCTCCCCAGGTTCCTCTCATTTCTACCAAAGGGATGACCGGGCACTGTCTGGGGGCAGCAGGGGCTATCGAGGTCGTTGCAACCGTGCTGGCACTTAATAAGAAAATTATTCCACAGACGCTCAATTACCGCGGCCGTGACCCGGAGTGCGACCTGGAGTATTGCCATGCCGGAAGTGTGCCGACCGATAGTACCATTGCCATGTCCAACTCCTTTGCTTTTGGCGGAAATATTACCTCTCTGGTGCTGTCACTATGAATAGTCCGATCTCAGGAATCGTTGTAACCGGTTACTCCGCTGTCTCCGCTGCCGGAATAGGGACAACCGCCATTCAGGATCTTGTGCGTTCCGGGTGCGACGCACTTACGCCCATTCCCGGCGATGTGATTGGCAGGGATGGCTTTCGCTGGGGGAAAGTGGATGGTTTTAAGGCGTCTGACTTCATGCCGCCTATGAAGGCCCGCAAGATGGACCGTTGCAGCCAGTTTGCGGTTGCGGTGGCCGGCCTGGCTTTGAAAGATGCCGGTCTCGACCTGAAACTGCTTCCTCCGGGACGGGTCGGTATAGCGCTTGGCAGTGGCTTTTGCGGTGTATCCAATGCCGCCGAATTTTTGACTGGGTACTTTACGGGAGGCGTCGAGGGATTGATCCCGATGATATTTCCCAACACCGTCCCCAATTCACCTGCCAGTAATGCCTCCATCGAGCACGGATTCAAGGGACCAAATGTTACCCTGGTACAGCGCTTCTGCTCGGCAGAGTCAGCGTTCATGATGGCATGTCGTTTTATCGAGGAGGGACGTGCCGATATTATGCTGGCCGGAGGGTCGGATGAGCTCATACCGCTCATGGTCAAGGGTTTTGATGCCATGGGACAGATGACGCGTACCTCCGCACCTTTCGGAGAAGGGTGCGGCATGGTCGTCCTGGAGAGTGCGGCCCATGCCGCCAGGCGTGGCGCTGCGGTAAAAGCAGCTGTTGAAGCCATCACCACTATCGGCATGCTTGCTTCCGGACGTGAGTGTGAAGCTCTCGACCTGCTTACCGGTTCACCCGATTCCTGTAGTCCTGTTTCGCTCTCCGGGACGGCAGCAGATATGCCGGAACTTCTGGAGCGAGTTTCCGTCAACCCCAGGGTCGACATCGGGCGCACTGTCGGCCGTTCGCTGGCCATGGGGGGCACCGCCATGGCTGTACTGTTGGCGTCGCTCCAGCATGGTCAGGCCGGCCTGCACCTGGCCGCCTCGCCCGAAGGTCCGTACTACGCCATCCGTTTCAGAGGAGTTCACGCTGTTTAATCCCGACCCGGCACACTATCTGCCCCACCGCTACCCCTTTCTGCTCCTTGACCGGATTATTGAGCTGGAACAGGGTGTACGAGGAGTTGCCCGGGTAGGTGTGGGCGCTACCCGCGGTTTTCCGCAGATCCTCATGATCGAAGCTGTTGCCCAGTTAGCCGGAATTGTCGTTGCGCAGGCAGAGGGGGAGGGAGGATTTATGGCGTCAATAGATCATGCCGAATTTTCCGGCCCGCCGGATGGTGGGGCACTACTGACCGTTTCTGCCAGGGTGATAAAATCATTCGGGCGTTTGCACATGATTGAAGGGACTGTTTTTAGCGGTGCGGATCAGCTCCTCTCCGTGCAACTGACCCTGGGGGTGGGAAATCTGTGATGTGGAAAATGATTGTTTCAAATGTTTTTTTCAGGATGAAGCAGGCAATAGTATTTCGTCATGCATTCCTTCTGCTGCTGGTGGCGCTCCTGCTGACTACCTCTCCCTGCTATGCCCGTACAATCTCTCCTGTTGAAGGGCTGGAGGCGTTCCGTCGCGGCTTTGCCGGCATTTCTGATTTTACCGCCGACATCACCCAGGAAAAACGACTCTCGTTGATGAAGCGGACCATGGTGATGAGCGGCTCGCTTCGCTTTAAAAAGCCCGATCTGTTTTTTATGGAGATAAAACCTCCCTTCAACAGTCGCATGCTGCTGCGGGACACCATCATCGAACAGGTCGCCGGCAGTGACAAGAGCCCCACCAGAATTGCACTTCCTCCCGAGCAGGGACTGAAACAGTGGTTTTCCAAACTGGCAGCGCCGGTCACGTCATTGCCGGAAGGGGTGGGTGTGCAGGCCGATCTGACCAATTCCGTCTACACCCTGACGATTGCCCCTCCGGGTGGGGGACAGGTCAAGGATATTTCCATTGTTTTTCTCGGGAACGGCACGGTCAAAAGGCTCGTCATTAACGAGCGGAACGGCGACCGGGCCACCATGACCCTTAAAAATGTACGTCGCAATGTTGGCCTGACGGAGAAGGATTTCCGGCTGGAATAGTTTCGTATCAAGAAAGATCACAGTATGCCGTTGTATCGATTCGTAAAACATCTGCTGCCGCTTCTGCTGCTCACCGCCTGTGCCACGATTGCTCCTCCCCCACTTGACTACCGTCAGGGTGCTGCTGTGGAGACCCTTTCATCCGCCGTATCGCTCTCGATTCATACACCGGAAAACAGTATGGGGGGGAGCGGCTATCTGCTCTTTCGCAGTCCCGACCAAATCCATCTGGTGGTGCTCTCGCCGTTCGGTACGACGATGATGGAGGCCTTTGTCCTTGGAGACCGCATTACGCTGATCTATCCCTCACGATCAACGGCCTATGTGGGACGTGTCGATGAACTGCCCGAAAAGGGGGGCTTGCAGGGGTGGCGTTTGATGCGCTGGGTGATGGACGCCGACCCTCACGAGAAGCAATCTTTGAGCGGAACGGTGGAGCGTACAAGCAAGCTGGGATATTCTGAAAAAGTGACCTACGAAAATGGCTTGGTCACAGCCAAGGAATCCTCCACCGGCGATCATGTCAAATACCGCAACTACTCCGTCGTCAACGGTGTCCCGGTTGCAGCGGAACTCGACCTGCGCAACGAGCGTGACGACCGTATCCGGATAACACTTGATGAACCGGAGGTCAACACGCCGCTTGATGATGCCGTTTTCGCGCCGCATCTGGACGGGTTGACGGTCATGCCTCTTTCCGCCATCCGGGGATTGTAGAACCAGATGCCACTGAAAATTGCCTCAAGACTGACTGCTCTTGCCAATTCCCTCACCCGCCGCCACCTGGAATGGATCTTTCGGACCACCACCACCAGGCCTCTGGCCGTAGTAAGCGCCTTTTTTATCGCGCTGCTGGTCTCGCTAGCCGTGATCTCCACCACCCGCTTCGACACCGATATCTTCCAGCTCTTCCCGACGCGCCAACCGGCGTTGAAACTCCTGCTCGACTCGCTGCAGTGGAGCGGTAGCGCCAATGAAGCCTATTTCCTGCTGGAGGGGGAGAAGGAGGCGCTTCCCCGGGAGGCGGCGCGCTTTGCCGAACGTCTCCGTATGGCGCAGGTTGACGGAAAGCCCGCCTTCCGGCGTATCACCTGGAGAGTTTACGACGAGAGTGAGGCAGCAGCCTTTACTGACTTTATCGCCTACGCCGTGACCTGTCCGCAGCTGTTTATCGGGCCTGAAGATGTCCCCGGGCTGCTGCAGCGTTTTACGCCCGCTTCTATGGACGCAGCCCTGCGCCGTACCCAGGCCGACCTGGCCGGTCAGTTCGGCGGCGCAATGACCGGATTGGCCATCGCTGACCCGCTCCATCTGCGGGATCTGATCCTGCCGCGCCTCAAGGCCGCGAGCCAGGCGCTCGATCTGGACCCTGCATCACCCTACTTCATCTCGCGGGACGGCAAGGTGCTGATCATGATCGCCGAACCGGCCCGGCCGGTGCAGGATATGGCCTTTGCCCGCGCCCTGGTGACAACCATCAACGGTGCGCGGAAAGGGTCCACGGTCGCTATCTCCTGTGCCGGTGCCCATATCAGCGCGGTGCTGGATGAAGCGGCGATGAAGTCCAATATTATCGCCTGCATTCTCTCTTCGCTGGCGGTGGTGCTGGCGATCTTCTATGCGGTCTACCGCCGCATCCTCCCCACGCTGCTCCTGCCGCTGATCATCTTTGTCGGCGTCGCATTGGCGCTGGGGGTTGCCGGGCTGCTGCTCCCCTCGATCCACATCATCTCTTTTGCCTTTATGGCGCTGATCATCGGCCTGGGGACCGACTACTCGATCCATCTCTACGACCGTTTTCACAGCGAACGAGCGGCCGGCGCAGGGGCGGATGAGGCGCTGCACATGGCGGTTGTCGATACCGGCCACAGCCTTTTTACCGCCGCCACGACCACGGCCGTGCCCTTTTTCGCCCTGATGGTCTCCGATGTGCGGGCCCTGTACGAGCTGGGGTTGCTGGTCGGCCTGGGGGTCGTGTTCTCCCTCTACACAACCTTCTTCTTTCTTCCGCCGCTGCTGGTGTATATGGAACGGCACTTTCCCGCCGCATACCGCCCGATACCCAGTCTCGGCATGCGCCACATCTGGCGTCTGGCCGGACGGTTCCCCCGTGCGGTGGTGGCGATCTCGCTTCTGACGATCATTTTTATGGCTGCGGCTTCAACCCGAACCTTCTTCGACGGCGATCTAAAAAACCTGCAGCCGCGTCACTCCGAGGCCTTTCTGGCCCAGGGTAAGATCGAGCGTCACCTGAGTCTGGCGCCAAAACAGCTGCTGGTGGCGGTCGAGGGGAATGAGCTGGCAGAGGTGCTGCGGCGTGCGTCACGCGTGGACGGACTGGCCCTCAGGTGGCTGAATAACGGAAGTATCAGCAGTTGGTCGTCACTGGGACAGATTATAAATAACCGCGACCGGCAGCTTGAGATCAGCCGGGGTATCTCCGCCGGGGCGGGGGGCGGTTTGTCTGCACCGGGGCTGAATGCCGCGCTGGGCAGGCAGGGGTTCGAGTCGCAGCCGTTTCAGCCGTTCATTGCCGCGCTCTCTGCCGGCAGCGCCCTGACACCGGTACCCGAGGAGGAGGCTCTTGCCCGGCTGAAAGCCTCACCGCTGCGGGGAGTGGCTGATCGCCATCTGATCAAGGATGCCTCCGGGTATCACGCGCTGTTGTACCTGTACTACAAGAATACCGGCTTCGACCAGGCCGCGTTTCTGCGCGAACTGACCAGCATCGACCCCACGGCGCGGGTCACCGGTGTAGACCTGGTGAGTTCGCAACTGGCCGCTTCGGTCAGGGAGAGCTTCCTGTGGGCGTTCCTGATCGGCAGCCTGTTGGTGCTGTTTCTGCTGCTGTCCCATTTCAAATCGCCCGGTGGCGTTTTCTACACGATGTTCCCGGTCATCGCCGGTTCACTGGCCATGTTGGGTACCATGGTGCTCTGCGGGATGGGGCTTAACTTTATGAATGCCATGGTGCTGGTGACGATCATCGGGATGGGGAGCGACTACGGCCTGCACATCAGTCACCGGATTTCAGCCGGTGACCACCAGGGGAGCGAGGGGCGTTTCATTCAGGCCGGCCGGGCCGTGATCATGTCGGCGCTGACCACCATCGCCGGTTTCGGTTCCCTGGCGCTGGCCGATTACCCCGCACTGGCCTCGATCGGCTGGGCCACCAATTTCGGCGTCGGTTTCACCGCCCTGTTTGCACTGGTGACGTTACCGGCAGTGATGGTTCTGCTGATGCGGCGCCGCGCTCCAACGTGCGTTCAGCCGGAATAACTTTTGTGTTCATGAGCAGTAACGGCTTACTATATTCATGTTTTCCTATCATTGCCTTCATGCCGTTCGTATGGTAGAATCAGTCTCCATAATTCAAAAGCGATTGAGGCGAGCAAAAACATGGTGATGGTGATGAAACTCGACAAAACTCTGCGTGAACGCCGCCGCATCAACCGGCTGCTGGAGTTCCTCAAGCGGGATGATCTGACCGGTGAGCAGATGGAGCGCATCGGCCGACGGCTGCAGAAGTCCGGCAAACGGGCGCTCTCGCCGCTGGTGCGCAAACTCTGGCGCGAGCAAAACGGCACCGCCCTCTACCGCTACACCTGCATGCTCGATTTTTTTGACGCTTCGGCCTGGATGGATCAACTGATCCAGATCACGCTGCAGCGCAAGGATCTGGAGGAGGATGGCAAACTGGCGCTACTGGATGTGCTGCACGACAGCGGCATCGACGTCACCGCTCCCCCCTTCGCCTCAATGACCGGCTACGGCTCCCCTACGCTGGAAGGGTTTGTTGACGACTGTCTGGGTGATAACGAGCGCGGTCTGGTTCGGTTCATCGATAGTTTTCTCGACGTGGCGGACGAATTCCGCACGCGGATGATACAGCACCTGTCCGATAACGGCTCCGCTGAAGCGGTGGCGCTCCTGGAGATTTTGCTCTCTTTCGAGAAGGAGGAGATCGTACGCGAAGCGATACGTGCACTGGGACGGACCAGAAACGGCTATTCCCTTGATGTTCTGGAACGTGCGGAGCTGCGCTTTGATGGGGATCTGGCGGCCGTGATCAGGCGCAGTATCCGGCGGCTCTCGTTCACCGGAATCCGCGAAGCGGTGAAACTGCCGCACTCCTTCCAACAACCGCTCCCCTTTCACGAAGTCTATGCCGGCCCGGTCGATTTTTACGGTTCCCGTACGCTCTGGTTCTCCTGGCGGCTCGATGATCAGGCCTTTGCCGCGATGCTGATTCTGACCGGTGAGACCGACGGCATGCTGAACGCCATCAGTTACCGTATGAAGGACCAAAAGGAGTACGGGCATATTTTGAAAGATGTGGCCGGCGGCGAAATGCTGACGCCGGTTGATCATGATTACGCCCTGGCTTCACTGCGTGACGCACTCCACCGGAGTCGCGAAGCGGGCTTTTACCTTCCCCCCGACTTCTACGTTGATATGCGGCTCTTCCGCCCCGATGCTCTCAAGCCGGAAGCGTACATTCCCCGTTTCAAACTCAAACATCTGGAAGATATCGTTGAGAAAATTCCGGGCCATGTCGCCACCAGCAACGAACTGCTCGACCAACCGGGGCTTGAAGGGTGGGTGATTACCGAGACGGCGCTGTACGACGTGGCTGATCGTTTCAACGCTCTGGAAGCGGCTGGTGGGGCAGAAGCCCTGTCGCCGGATGTCCTGGAGGGCGAAATATCCCGCTGCTGTGACGAGCTGATTGTGCCGCGGCGTGCCGATATCATCAAACGGCTGCTGCTGACCGCAGACTACCTGCAGCAGATCGAAGGTGACGAAAGTGCGGTACAAAAAACGCTGGCTACTGCGCTGAGCCTCGTCGGTGGATTCTTACCCGATTGTCGCCACCCGTTCGTCCGGCGGTTGCTGCTGGATAGTATAGATGCCGCCCGGCAAACGTTGGCCGAGGGGTATGATCCGCGCCTGGAGGAAGGGTACGATGACGAGGACTATGATGACTAACAGTACGACGAGTGCGCCGCCTGCTGTCGAGCGGATTGCCGTTATCGGCGGCGGTAGCTGGGGAACGGCTTTGGCGGGACGGCTGGCGGCCAACG
>JGI24147J20444_1000877_pt1 | contig 16402 bp, 12 predicted proteins | sample BarGraIncub1133A_FD_20444 | JGI IMG/M metagenome (IMG submission 20444) | reverse complement strand
CCATTGCAAAAAATTGATTTCAAGCAAAAAGATAGTAATTCAGGAAAAAAGCCAAGAAGGTAAATAATTAATAAAGATTAAAGACATTCTAGTTAGTTATAGTGTTCATGGGGTACTTATGCAACTACGGGTTTATTGGAGCGTTTAAGTCCCCCTAAGTGTTTTTAAGCCAATTACTTAAGGTTGTAAAGATAAAACCTATGGGATATGAGACTCCATAACCGTGATTACTCATAAGCGCAAAGATCAGAGACAAAGCACGGCATGTCATTTCATTTCATCATATGTTCTTATTTTGTATATACTATGTATTTCAGCTGTCAATTTGTATGACAGCTTTTTTTGTTATATAAAAAAATGACTTATATAATATTTATTGTAAAATATAACCGAACAACAGTTTGGAGGCGATGTTATGACACCAAGGCAACAAGAAATCATTGACTTCATTCGGGACTATCCTTACCAGTACCCACCAACTGTCAGAGAAATTGCTGCAGGCGTAGGATTAAAGAGTAGTTCAACTGTTCATACTCATTTGAATGCGCTGGTTAAGCAAGGATTAATTGAGCGCAGGCCTAATTCCCCAAGGTGTATAGCTGTAGTAGAGAGTTGTCTGTAATAGATTGCGCGTGTGGTATAAATATATATTTTAGGGAAAACACCGTTAAACTTGTCGTGAGGTTTGACGGCGTTTTTATTTTAGTTATTTGGTTGAAAAAGTCAAGCATACCAGCATTATTAATTATCTTTCTATCAACTTGACTTTACCGCTCATATAAGTGATATATGGTACGGTGCCAAATTGATACAAGGGGGAATTAGTTTATGGAGAAGGCAATTGAGTTGTTGAGTAGGGTTCACGAAGGGCTTGTTGGCAGAAAAAAAACAAAAGGGTTAACTCCTGGCGAGTTAGGAGAGTTGGCTGTTCGTGAAGATGCTGTTGCTCACAGGCTTATAAAGTCTGTGGCTAAGCGTCCGAATAAAAAAACGTTGGTAAGTAAATAGTTAATCACCTGCCAAGGTGGTCAATATGAATATACCAGCTGGCAGGTGACTTTGCTTGAGCATGCCAGCATTCTATCACGACTTGACTTTACCGCCCGAATAAGTGATTAATGGTACAGTGACTTGATAGAAAGGAGCATCCCAATATGAGGGTCAGAATCATCGAGCCTACAAAACCCCTAGCATCAATACGCAAAAGGGTCTGCGCTTACGCCAGAGTATCATCTGCAAGCGAAGCCCAAGGCGACTCGCTGGAAAATCAAACTACCTATTACAAGAATTTAATTGAGAGCAATCCTGAATATGAATTTGCTGGTATCCTTGCAGACTACGGCTTAACGGGAACCAAGGATGACCGGCCAGAGTTACAAAAGATGCTGGCGTTGGCGAGGGAACATAAAATCGACTTAATCTTAACCAAATCGATATCCAGATTTGCCAGAAATACAACGATTATACTCGAAGTGGTCAGGGAGTTAAAAGCCTTAAACGTTGAAGTCATCTTCGAAAAAAAAAATATTTCAAGCCTTAATGGGGACTGTGAGCTTATGCTTTCGGTCCTCTCTTCTTTTGCCCAAGAAGAAAGTAAGAATGTCAGCGATAATATAAAGTGGCGATATAAACGAAAGTTTGAGCAGGGAGAACTGGCTATTAATGCCACAAGGTTTTTAGGCTATGATAAGGATGAATGCGGTGACCTGGTGATCAATAGGAGCCAGGCAGAAGTTGTCGAGCGAATCTTTAACGACTGCGTAAACGGCAAGGGGAGCTTCGTGATTGCCAAAGAACTGGAGAGCGAAGGTATACGCACAATTGCTGGTGGGAGGTGGCAGTCCAGCACCATTCTAACCATACTAAAAAATGAAAAGTACAAAGGTGATGCTAAATTGCAAAAAACTTATAGCAAGGATCACCTTTCCAAAAAGAAGTGTACTAACCACGGCGAGGCTGATAGCTTTTATATTGAAGAGAACCACTCGCCAATTGTAACCAAAGAAATATGGGAAGAGGCACAAAGGAAGATTGGCTCAAGGTTTAAAGGTAGTGCCGAAACAAACCACCATCAAAACCGGTACCCGCTAACAGGTATGCTCTTCTGCAATAAATGCAAAGCAACTTTAATTAGGCGAACTTGGAATAGCAAACATGCCTGCAAGAAAATCGTGTGGCAGTGCAGTACATATATATATATATATGATGGAAGGAAAAAATTCTTGCCTGGGTACGGTGATTGAAGATGATGTAATAGGAAGGATGAATATACAAAATAAGACAGTGGTTGAGGAGGTTATGAAGAATGGCCAGAAACATTACCGTTATACCTGCAAGAGCCAATAGGACTAGCCTAGCTGAGAACGTAGAACTGAAAAAAGTAGCAGCTTATTGCCGAGTATCAACTGATTTCGCGGAACAGGCATCAAGTTATGAAGCACAGGTGAATTATTATACTTCATATATAAATGGTCACGCAGATTATGAACTTGTAAAAGTTTATGCCGATGAGGGGATTAGCGGCACGAGTACCAAGAAGCGAGATCAGTTTAATCTGATGATTGAAGATTGTCAGGCAGGCAAAATAGACATGATCATTACCAAGTCAATATCCAGATTCTCGCGTAATACGCTCGACTGCCTCAATTTCGTAAGGCTCCTGAAGGACTTAGGCATTGGGGTCATCTTCGAAAAGGAGAACATTAATACACTTGACAGTAAAGGAGAGGTCTTGCTTTCCATTTTAAGCTCACTCGCGCAAGACGAGTCGCGGTCAATCTCGGAAAATTCAACATGGGGAATACACAGACGCTTTGAGCAAGGTAAGCTGCACATAAACCATGTTAAGTTTTTAGGCTACGATAAAGATGCTAATGGTAACCTGGTCATCAATGCAAAGCAAGCCAAAACGGTGAGGCGGATCTACCGGGAGTTTCTGGACGGAAAGAGTGCTAGTCGAATTGCCAAAGACCTAGAAGCTGATGGCGTACCAAACTGGAATGGTAAGGTAAAGTGGTATGACGGTAGCATTATGAAGATGCTTTATAACGAGAAGTATAAAGGCGAGGCTCTCCTGCAGAAAACATACACCGTTGATTTTCTTAGCAAAAAGCGAGCGGAGAACACTGGGCAAGTCCCACAGTATTATGTCTCAGAAAGCCATCCTGCAATTATTGAGAAGGATATATGGGAGGCGGTACAGCTTGAAATGGAGCGTAGACAATTATATGCTACAGAGCATGGTATTGGGTATGGAACAAATGATAATCCCTTTGCAGGGAGAGTCATATGCGGTACTTGTGGGCACATGTTTGGCAGAAAGGTGTGGAATTCTACCAATGAAAAGCAGAGACGGATTATCTGGCGGTGTGATGCTAAATATAAGGTGAAGGGGATTAAAGGATGCGACAGTAAGCATATTGATGATGGGGTTTTGTACCAAGTTTTTATAAACACATTTAACGCCATCATCGAGAATAAGGATTATTTTATGAGAAAGTGGCAGGAACGCTCGGAGGATGATAATTTGCTTCAGCGATATAAGGCTAGGCAGTTTATTGCGATAATAGCAGAGGCTGAGGTAATGGTTGAGTTTGATGTGAATTTGTATTTTGCCTTGGTAGAGAAGATGGTGGTTTTTGATGGAGGGAGGGTTGTTGTTAGTTTGCTTGATGGGACGGCGATTGAGTGTGTAATTTAATGAATGAAGCTGGTTGGGGTGGTTAGAAATCACCTCAACCGTTTTTTCTATTAATCGACTAAATTTCACATTTAAATTAGATTATAATGTAAATTAATGCCGGGGTAAAATATGACTTGTACTGGTGTATTAAAGTAATTATATATGGTTAACGAGTATAGGATGTTATGCTTATTAATATAGGACTTAAGGTGTAACTTATAATTGACGATATATATATAATTGTAGTGTATTATTAGGTCACATAATGGTATATATTGGAAAACTTGCCGAAAGACAGGGACGCAAAACTATGGGTCTAAAGGGGGAACCATAAGTTAATCGAAATTCAAAAGATAGATGATTTAAGGTGGTATCTGCACAGTATTTATCTACTAATATGAAAACTGAACAAACTTTTACGACAATATTGGAATATACCGACAAAATCCAGTGTAATGATGGGAACATATTTACCAATACGTTGGTTTTACTGAGCGATGATTTTGGTGTTGTAATTGTTATGCGGCTGGAAATATTAGTTTATACAAATTGGGAGCTATCATTGTATCTTGGTGAAGATATTTAATTTATAACTTTGCAGGACCAAGTAATAATTATTATATGCTTGGTTTTGATAGATTCTTGAAAGGAGGTGGCTTCGTGTTGCTAATGATAAAATGATGGGAGTATCAATGTGGATAAGGGCGACATTATTCATGGTTTTGGTCCCCAGTATTATGGTGTGTATGATGTATGAAAAAATAATATATCCACCAGTATATTTGTTGGCAGATGTTAAGGACATCACTTTATTATAAAATTTAAAATAGATGGGGAGGACAAACAGTGTTAAGCAAAAGAAAAAAATTCTGGACTAATTGGGAAAGAAGGCTATAAACAAGATGTTAGCATAATTTTAGAAATAAATGTCGAAAGGTTATTTGACTTGTGCAAAAGCATCGCAACATTAAGTATATTACTGAGTAAATGTGCGATTATTTCATATTTGAATGTAAATCCTGTCCTCGTTACTTCGTCAAATTATAGATAAATGTGCAGCTAATCGAACGCTGTTATTGCTGATTATATTGGCTTCGGACCAACTTTTTACTAAAAAAGACATGATAATAATGCAAGACGTAAGATAGACAGAACGATCTGAGCAGATGGCATCATACATCGCAAAGGAAATACATAAAATAATATTTAGCGTTTTCACTAAAAGAGGGAGATAACAATGAAAAGTATTCAGAAGAAATTAATGGTAGTAATTCTTAGTATTACTTTTATAGCAATGGTTGTTTTAGGCGGATTAAATTATTGGAAAGCGCGAGATATTATGATTGAAGATATTACTGTTAGCATGAGCAAAGAAGCTGTGACTGCTGCTAGTGATGTTAATAACTGGTTGGAGAAAAAACAAACTGAACTTTCTGGCTTAGCAGCAGCTCCAGCGATTCAAAGTGGCGATAAAACGCAAATTACGGCTTTTCTGGCTAATGTTATGAAAGAGAATAAAAATTATGAAGGCATTACCTATGCTAGCCTGGATGGGAATTATATTAATTCGTTTGGGTTGACGGGAAATATCATTCAGCGCAACTATTTTCAAAAATCGATAAAAGGCGAACCGTCTGTTTCAGACCTTTTAATATCAAAGGATACTGGCAACAAGATGGTAAATGCTGTTGTGCCAGTTAAAGTTAACGGGAAAGTAACCGGTATATTATCCGGGCAAATTAATTTAGATACCATCTTTAAACAGGTGTCGAGTATAAAAATAGGACAAACCGGATACGCGTCCATCTTACAGGAAGATGGACTCACCATTATTCATCCTGACAAAGAAAAAGTTATGAAGGAAAACATTCTAAAAGATGAAAAGGCCCCGAAGTCTATCCGTGAAGTAAATGAACGCATGGTTAAAGGAGAGACAGGTTCGTCCAGCTATGATTCTGACGGTGTCAATAGAATGGTAGCATTTGCGCCTATACCGGGAACTACTTGGTCTCTAGCCTTGAACGTTCCAACGAAAGAAATGACAGGTGTAATGTCGACGTTTACGATGATGTCACTCATTACAATTGTTGTGATGATGATCATAACCAGTGTATTTATTTTATGGTTTTCTCGGCGTATTGCGAAACCAATCCAAGAATTGGAACTAGTAGCCAGCCGCATAGCCGACGGCGATATCTCGCTCAACAAGTTCAATATTACCTCTAATGACGAAATTGGTCGTTTAGGGCATGCCTTTGAAAAAATGACCGAAAATTTACGCGGACTAATCCGAACAATTGCCCTGACCACCGAGCAGGTAGTCGCATCCTCGGAAGAACTTACGGCTAGCGCAGAACAGTCCGCTCAGGCGTCAAATCAGGTAGCTATATCCATCATTGAAGTGGCATCTGGTGCAGAAAAACAAGTTAATGTTATCAATGAAACATCAGCGGTCGTAGAGCAAATGTCAGCAGGTATCCAGCAGGTGGCTACAAATACTAATCTCGTATCTGAGAAATCAGCCCAAGCTGCTGAAACCGCAAAAGAAGGTGACAAGTCCGTAGAAAAGGCTGTCAAGCAAATGACCAACATTGAACGGACCGTCAATAATTCCGCGCAAGTAGTTACAAAACTGGGCGAACGCTCTAAGGAAATTGGACAGATTGTAGATACGATCTCAGGAATTGCTGGACAAACAAATTTACTGGCCCTTAACGCTGCCATTGAGGCTGCAAGAGCTGGCGAACAAGGCAGAGGTTTTGCTGTCGTAGCGGACGAAGTTCGTAAACTTGCAGAACAATCACACGATGCAGCTGAAAAAATAGGGTTGTTGATTAGTGAAATTCAAGGGGATACAGATAAAGCTGTCATTGCTATGAGCGAAGGAACCCGTGAAGTTAAAATAGGAACAGAGGTTGTGACTACTGCAGGTCGTGCATTTAGGCAAATAGTGGTTTTGACAACGGAAGTATCTAACCAGGTACAGGAAATTTCCGCTGCAATTCAACAGATGGCAAGTGGTAGTCAGCAAATGGTATCATCTGTGAAAGAAATCGACAGTCTCAGTAAGAAAGCATCTGGGGAAGCGCAGACGGTTTCGGCAGCTACAGAGGAGCAATCGGCCAGTATGGAAGAAATCGCTGCATCCAGTCATGCACTAGCTAAGATGGCGGAAGAACTAACAATAGCTGTCAGTAAATTCAAAGTATAGTCATGTTGGGTGGGCTTATGCCTGCCTTTTCTTTTTACCGTAGGCACTATGTACTTGTGCATCAGAAGTTTAGCCTGCTATTTCCAATTAAGACAACATCAATTGAATTTAAAGGCTTAATTTATAATAATTAGATATATATAGAATGAATTAAATAAAATTGACAACCATATTGTTAGTCTGTCAGGAATGGGATATAGGGCATCGCTTGCTTCCTACATAACGCCGCTCAACCCTATATCCCATTCCTGACGATTGCCATAAAGATTCTTTAATTCAACTTATATAGTGTAAATTAGGCCTTTAGTTTTACCTATAAATGGTCAAAGTTACCCCTACCCCAAAAACACCATCAATTAATTTCCAGCGTTATCCTGTATCGATCAGATATTCACCATGACCATCATATGACATCATTTTGCTGATAATTTGTATGCAAGGGAATTTCCGGAAATGCTCGGATTTTGCCTGTTTGGATTATTCTGCTGGAAAGAGTTGATTTTGTTAGGGTTTAGCAGTGGTTTTAAAAGGTAGGCTGAACTTCTATTTTTACAGGTGTTTTCTTTCCACAGTATAACAATCTTCGAGCGCATAATGGTTTTGCGAAAAAGTATAACCAATAATCAAAACCGACACCCCCCTATTTAGGGGTGTCGAAAACCTCTATATAAAACGCCTATTCTGCGTATCAGTATCGTTTTTCTATCACAACACATGTTGAGTCGGTGGCGTTGATAGTAAAGAAATAGCCAGTAATAGCGGGGCATCGTGGGTTTTAGTAAAATTTAAAAGTGTGTCTGTATGTTTGCCTAGACGTGAGTTTAGGCACTTTTTCTGTTTAGGGGTGTCGCAAACAAATACACGAAACTCATACTTTTACACGGAATTAGAGGGGTATTTGCGAAAAGGTACAGTGAAATTTGGAAAACGACACCCCACAATATTTGGAAGTTTATACATGCGATTTACATCAAGTATATTGAAGTTATGAAGGCAGGTGCAGGACTTGCGAGGTAATGAACGGAAATGGTCAGTAGGTAGTGCCTGATAAGAAACCGGTTGATTGACGAGCCGTTTTAAGACTAGTACCATGTTTCCAAAGATTACATTTTGGTTTAAGATTAATCGGGGGCAAGGTTTTCACTGTATCGCGTCAAACGGCAATGGTAACAATAATAAAGCAAAAAAATAGCAAGAATTAGCAACTTAAATAGAGAAAGAAGCCGTGCCTAGCTATGCATTCTCTAATAAATGATATACATAACAAATTCACATTGGTAGGTGCTGCCACATATACTGAACTAAAAATTACTTGCAAATAGGCAAGTAATTAAGTGAGGTATTGTAGATGGAAATGGATAATGAACTAACCGGCCAAGTGGTACTTCCGGGAAACCAGGACTACGATGCGGCACGCACTGACTATAATAAACGATTTTCTAAATTTCCCTTAGCGATTGTTTTTTGCCAACAAAGCCAGGACGTGATCAATGCCATCAAATGGGCACTTAGACACGAGGTCCCGTTCCGAGTGCGTAGTGGACGGCACAATTATGAAGCCTTTTCTTTGGTAAATGGAGGTATCATCATAGATGTAAGTAGATTAAACTCAGTATGTGTCGATCTGGCTAAGGGGGAGGCAGTAGTCGGCACTGGTATACGATTATTGCCACTTTATCAAGCCCTTTGGCAGGAGGGTGTGACCATTCCCTGTGGCGACTGTCCGAGTGTCGGTGTCGGCGGCATAACACTAGGTGGGGGTTTTGGCATGCTAACACGATTGATGGGCATGACCTGTGATAACCTGGTGGCACTTACCATGGTAAATGCAGACGGTGAGATCATTCATGCCAATAAGCAGATCAACTCTGATCTACTGTGGGCTTGCCGCGGCGGAGGTGGTGGTAATTTTGGTGTGCTGACATCATACACGTTCAAGGTTCATCAGATTTCCGAGGTGGGATTCTTTAGGATTACCTGGGACTGGGATGACGCCATTAATGTAATGGAAGCCTGGCAAAACTGGGCGCCGTTCGTTGATAACAGACTAACCAGCACACTAAAGGTATATAATCGGGAGGCTAACCAAGTTATTGCTGATGGTCAATTTGTTGGATCAGAAGAAGAACTGCGGCACTTGATGCAGCCATTACTCACGGCGGCGCAGCCTATCAAAGTTGATGTTGTAACAGTGCCCTTTATTCAAGCGGCACTGATAAACGCCGATCTTCTGACCCCTGACGGTAAGCCCATAAAGCGGCAAGAGTGGGACAAATTCAAGAATACAGGGGCTTATGTTTACAGTAAATTGCCGTCAGAGGCGCTGTGCACCATTATGAAATTTTTGCAAGCATCACCCAGTAGGAGAAACTATTTTGAATTTCAGGCGCTAGCTGGCGTAGTGAAGGAAGTTCCTCCAGACGCCACTGCGTATTTCCATCGTCAGGCTCTTTTCGCTCTACAGTATTTAGCATTATGGGACGACGACTCGGCGGCAGATGAAAATATCCGCTGGGTGGAAAATTTCAGGCGGGCGATGTTGGACGATGTCGTCGGAGATTATGTGAACTTCGCTGATATATGTATCAAAGATTGGCAGGAGGCGTACTACGGGACCAATTTAGCTCGACTCAAGCAGGTGAAGAGTAAATATGATCCGAAAAATATTTTTCGATTTCCACAAAGTATCCCGCTACCAGGGAAACAAGGGGACAGTTGTGATGTACTAATATCAATCCAAGTTTGACAGCTCACGTCTTCTTCCGCCACCAATTACGAAGATACTACAAATTGACAGACCGCCACCCTCAAAACATGCAGCCCACATTTAACCAAGGAGATATGGGGACGGTCGTACTGTCTATATACAACTATCACTCTAGCAACTCTTGCCATATTTATACTTTATGGAAATAATCCTACACAATAAAGGGACGTGAGACCAGGTTCATCGTCCTACTCAAATCCTGCACAGTTAGACCTGTTACGCAGAACCGTATCATTGCCTAAACTTTTGCGGAATGCTGGAGGTTGACGCTTACCAAGTATGGTTGCGGTTTAAAATATATTTGCCTTTAAACGCCATTTTACATCTAATTATTGAGTGCAAAATTGGGGGGGCTAATTATCCTTTATTGATTGATCATATTTCCCAGGAAGCAATATACTTCTTAAAGCTTCTTCAGAAAATATGCGATGGCAGTATGGAATGTCCGGTCGATTCCATAGTTAGTGATAATGTTTTCTGGCTGAGGCATATAGGGCGACCATGCCAGGTTTATTGTCGGCTTGCTTGTCCCATCAGGGGAGTCAATGGGGACCTTTTTTGACAACTTCACTACTGATATCTGGGAAAAAGAGAGTAGCTAAGTGTTAAATAGAATGGTGACGATCAAAGGTTTGCAGGCTTTATGGTAATTTTATACGTGTGTTATGTTCGCTCATACATCAGTTTGAGCAAATTTTTGCTGTAGGGGTGTCGTGAACAAATACGCGAAACTCATACTTTTACACGGAACTAGGAGGGTATTTTGCGAAAAGGTACAGTGAAATTTGGAAAACGACACCCCACAAGATTTGGAAGTTTATACATGCGATTTACATGGAGTATGAAGTTGATGAAGGTAGGTGCAGTAAAGATTTGCGGGGGTGGTAGGTAGTGCCTGATAAGAAAATGGTTGATTGAGGGCTGGTTTTAAGGCAGTCAATTGTATGGCACTGGTGCAGTATAAAAAATGATTTTTATATCATTGTTATAATTTGCAATTTTTTTCAATGAGAAATATAATATATCTAATAAATAGTGATGGGGTGATATAATGACCATGAAAATTTGTACTAAAAAAGATTATGATGGGATAACATAAAATTTGAATAGGAAGAAGGATTTAAATAATGAAACCAGATTTTCATAAGATTTATCCAAGAGTGAATGATAATACAATTTGTTATCTTAAAAATATAATTAGAAATCCTAATATCATCATAGGCGATTTTACCTTTTATCATGATTTTGTAGATCCTAGGGCGTTTGAAAAAAGAAACATTTTGTACCATTATCCTGTTAATCACGATCAGCTTATAATCGGGAAGTTTTGCTCAATTGCTTGTGGGGCGAAATTTATTTTCAATGCGGCAAATCATACGATGAGTTCTTTATCTACCTATCCGTTCCCGATATTTGCAGAATGGGATGAAAATGCGCTGGCAGTTGAAGCTTGGGACAATAAGGGAGATATAGTGATCGGCAACGATGTCTGGATAGGGTATGAAGCAGCAATTATGGCTGGTGTGCATATCGGTGATGGTGCTATTATTGGAACTAGAGCCGTTGTAACAAAAGATGTACTTCCATACACAATTGTTGGTGGAGTGCCTGCAAAGAAGATACGAAAGAGATTTGATGATTCAGTAATCGAAATATTACAAGAAGTAAAATGGTGGGATTGGGATATAGAAAAAATAAGTGAGAATCTACAAGCAATTCGGAGTGCAGATATAAAAAGGTTGAAAGAAGTCTTTACTGAAAATAAGTAAATTCAGTTTTTAACGAGTAAATGGTTTACTTTGGGGTTAGGATGGGCATATTGCTTAAGCCTCAAAAGATAAATATAGATTAATAAGATAAAATAGTCTAATTTCAAAGCCGACACAGGTTTTATGGTAATTTTATAAGTATGCGTTGTTCTCGCTCAGACTTCGGTTTGAGCGGTTTTTCTGTTGGGGGGTGTCGCGGAGTTGATGAAATTCGTGTATTTGTATGTTTGGAGTGGAAAAAACGATACCATTTATAGAATTAGGTGAGTATGGCTTATTCATAAGTGTGATCTTGTAGCAGGCATAGTGCCAGTGTCATCAAGTGTTGTATTGACAAAAGGTCAAGTATTTAATAGTATTTAATCAACAAATATTATTAGAAAATATATTATATTAAAATAAGAAAGTAGTGATTTTATGAATACCAATGTATTATATAATATTTCTCTTCCGTCTGATTTGGGAGAAGGGAAAAAATATCCTGTTATCTATGCAATGCATGGCATGGGAAGCGATGAGAAAGATATTATGAGTCTAATCGAAGAAATTAAAGAGAATTTTATTATCATAGGGATTAGGGGACCTCTAGTAATGAACTCTGGTTTTGCCTATTTTACAATTAAAAGCTTTGGAAATCCTAACATTGATTCTTTTGATGAAGCGATAGAAAAAATTGAGGATTTTATTGATAATTCTCCAAACAAATACCCAATTGATCCTTCTCGACAATTTCTATTAGGATTTAGTCAGGGAGCAATATTATCTATGAGTCTAGCACTGAAAATGGGCAATAAAATTAAAGGTATAATTGCTTTAAGCGGCTATATTCCCAAGCATGTTAAGGAAAATTATGAAATACAACCAGTTAATGAGATTTCCATCTTTATTGGTCACGGAGAGTTTGACCAAGTTTTTCCATTTAATATAGGCAATGAGAACTATGAATTCTTCAAAACAAGAAACAAATTATTGAGTTTTAATTCATATCCAATAGACCATCAGATTTCATTAAAAGAAAAAAACGATTTTATTGTATGGTTACAACTTAATAAGTAAAGTAAGTTTATATTTGGAAGGTGGTTTATATGATAAAGGTAGTCAGCTTGCTGTCAGAGGATAAGTTTAAATCCGCTCAGCCTGTTATTCCCGAGGGGGTGAATATAGTTTTTTTAGATCAAACCTCTGATTGTGATATTATAAAAGCCTGTGAAGGAGCTGACTGCCTATTTTCAGCTGCTTCAGGTGGAAAAATTAATTCTTTTATATTAAATAAAATTCCAAGTGTCCGTATTATCCAAACAATGGGAGTTGGATTTGATCACATTGACATTCCGGCAACATTGCGAGTTGGGATTCCTGTAGCTAACGTGCCAGGAGCTAATGCGACCTCAGTTGCTGAATTTGTAATTGGTGCTCTTATTGCTGTGCAGCGCCGGTTGTTGGAAAACGATGCTGAGATTAAAGAAGGAAATTATCTGTCGTTTAGAAATAATATCCTGAGAGAAGGTTTGAAAGAGGTTCGGGGCAGTAAGTTAGGTTTAATTGGTTTCGGTAATATTGGGAAGCAAGTTGCCACAATCGCATCAATATTAGGCGCATCAGTTAGTTACTATGCTTTACGCAGACAACCTCATGATATAGAACTTCGGTACTCAGTTGAATACAAGACACTTGATGCGTTATTAGGAACAAGCGATATTATTAGCTTGCATATCCCGCTGAATGATGAAACTCGAGGATTGGTTGGAGCGAGGGAATTAGCGCTTATGCCGTCAGGAAGTATTCTTATTAATACTGCGCGGGGCGAAGTATTAAACTCAAGGGCGCTTGCCGAAGCGCTCGAGAGAGGTCATATTGCAGGAGCGGCTATAGATACATTCGCCCCTGAACCTCCGAGCCCTGAGCATCCGTTACTCAATCTATCAGCAAATGCAGCAAAACGTTTATTATTAAATCCCCACACAGCGGGCGTAACAGTTGGTGCGTATAAGCGAATGATTGAAAGTGCATTTGAAAACATGACTAGGGCAGTATGTGGCGAAGTGCCGAGTAATATTGTAAATGGGATTTTTAGACGAGTTGTAGATTAAAACGAAAAAGCTATTGGGAAAATTATATGAGGAAGTCAGATGAGGCAAAGATTTGTGGGGGATTGCCAGAAAGGGTTCTGGTGCAAAAATTTTATAAAGTCAGAGATCCCCCTATCGTCAATGGAATATTAAGCTGAAATCCCCATAATCTTATTTACAAACGTGACTTCAGAGAGGGCAGATTGAATTTCTTCAACCTACCCCTTCCTGATCAATATCAATAGGTAAGGTTTTGATCTAATCTCCACCTTTTTCCCTGATCCGCACCGTACGCGAGGCATCCATGCATGCCGGACGCTTAAAGTAAGCCTTTCAGGGCGTTACTCCATCATTCGACTCATCGAGATGTCAGTTCTCTTGGCAATACTGCCAATGCCTAAGCTTTTCACTTAGGAACGTGTCGCGCCTTATGTTTGCCTAGACGTTAGTTTAGGCGTTTTTTTCGTTAGGGGTGTCGCGGAGTAGATGAGATTCGTGTAAATGTTTAACTTTTACACGGAACTATAAATGATTCGTGTAAAGGTATATGATTTCGCGTATTTGTGCGACACCCCCTTAAAGTAGCAAATGAATGTTTTGGGAATATCAACTGCCTGTCTACATTAAGTGATGTTGGTGGTGATAGAAGGAATTAGCTGGAACCGCTGCCTAATTGGGGCGGGAAGTTCTTTTTTTTGTGTGTAGGAGCAGGAAAAATCACGTGCTTTCGAGAAAAAGTCAAAGTGATGTTTGGTTTAGTAATAGATGATATCGTTGACGGTTATATTACACAGTCCTAATAATGCTTTAATCAGATGGAGTGGGCGCAAGTAGGCCATAATAGAATATACTATTCTTATACTGGGAGGTCCTTATATGACAAGAGTCGCTGCCGTTAGGGTAACTAACTATAATGCTCAAGTGCTGGAACACGGATTACAGGAAGCTCTTGCGCTTATTGGTGGAATTTCTACTATTATTAAGCCAGGTGATAAAGTGCTAATAAAACCTAATATGTTAGAGGGGTTGTCGCCTGACAAGGCAGTTACCACCCATCCAGAGGTGGTTAGAGCCGTAATTAAACTGGTCAAATCCGCTGGTGGTATGCCCTTTGTAGGAGATTCTCCAGCATTGGGTAATACTATGAAGGTAGCTGAAATAACAGGTATTGCTAAAGTGTGTTTGCAGGAAAAGGCTGAGATTGTGCTTTTTGAAAGGGCGGCTGTGGTACATCATCCTGAAGGACGGTTTATTAAAAGATTTGAATTAGCACAGGAGTTGCAGCGAGTAGACAAGGTAATTTCGCTTGCTAAAATGAAAACACATTCCCTAATGGGCATTACTGGCGGAGTTAAGAACCTTTTTGGGTTTATTGTTGGCCCATATAAAGCTCAATTCCATCTGCGATTGCAAAAACAGAGAGATTTTGCCGCTATGTTAGCAGATCTAAATCAGGCGGTAAAACCTGTACTCTATATAATAGATGGTATTATAGGCATGGAAGGGAATGGGCCACGTAATGGAAGTCCTATTAAAACCGAAGTTATTCTTGCTGGAACTAACGGCTTTGCCGTGGACATGGCTATGTCAAAGATAATGGGGCTTAATGGTGAAAAACTACCAGTAGCAGCTTGGGCATTGAGCCAGAGGTTTGTTCCGGAAATGTTAGCAATTCAAATTTTAGGTTCGGCAAAAGGGATAGTCGTGCCCTATACTATGCCTAAAAATCTTGTCGCTTTGGAGTCCACTATTCCTTCCTGGGTGGCTAACCTTGGGCAGAATCAGCTGACGGCTAAACCAGTTATCAATAATAAATGTGTCGGCTGCGGACGTTGCGCCGCACATTGCCCTCCTAAAACTATTGCCATGGTGAATGGGCGAGCCGAGATAAAACATAAAAAATGTATACGCTGTTATTGCTGCCAAGAGCTTTGCCCACATGATGCAGTAGATCTCAAAGAAGGGGCGTTGCTAAGAATAGTAACTCGTCTAATTAAGTAGGTTTGGAAGATTCTATCAACTGCCTGTCTACATTAAGTGATGTCGGTGGTGATAGAAGGAATTAGCTGGAACTGCTGCCTAATTGGGGGCGGGAAGTTCTGGCTTGTTGTTTTGTATGGCGGCAGGAACACCGAGCTTCTGACATTTCAATACTTATCTATATCCACGCCAGTCGGAGTTAAAGTGAACCTTTCAAAGCATTACCCTATCATTTGATTCATCAAGATGTCAGTTCTCTTGGCATGACTGCCAATGCCTAAGCTTTTCACTTAGGTTCGCTCAGACTTCGGTTTGAGCGGTTTTTTTTTGTTAGTTGTCGGTACTTTTACATGCAAATATATATATAAACGAGAATTAGAGGATTATTGTGTAAAAGTATGGAAATATAGAGTGAAACGATACTAACTTGCTCGTTATTTTATAAGATTGATCCATTGTCCCTATGTTTTATTTAAGATAGGAGAAATGATGAAAACTGAAGCAGAAACACGAAAAGAACTTATTGATACAAAATTATATACAGCAGGTTGGGATGTAAATAATCTCACCCAAGTTTCAAAAGAGTTTGATATTTCTGTTCCTTTGCCAGATGGAGTGGCAGAGGCGCGAACGTCTTATGAAGGTCATCAATATAGTAGAACTTTAGCTTCACATTTCCAATTAAGACAACAGTAATTGAATTAGATGGCTTAATTTACAATAATTAAATATAATGTAAATTGAGCCATTAGTTTTACCTATAAATGCTTAAAAATACCCCTACCCCTGGAATATCATTAATTAACTTCCAGTTGATTAATGGCGTTATCCTGTGTTGATGAGATATTCACCATGAGCATCATATGAGACCATTTCTTTAGCAATTCGTTCCAGGACTTCAACTTGCAATAACTTTCGGCTCCT
>JGI24147J20444_1000859_pt1 | contig 16633 bp, 19 predicted proteins | sample BarGraIncub1133A_FD_20444 | JGI IMG/M metagenome (IMG submission 20444) | reverse complement strand
GCTGTAAACTTGAATAAATAGGGAGTTTGCGGCTTGGCTATTTTCTAATATTAATTTGGTTATTGTTCTATAAATTCTTTCCTTTTCCTTTAAGGAAGGCTAGCAGTTTTTCTTCACTTGTATTAATAACAAGTTCTTCGGGCATATCTATCTCTTTGAGCATTTTATCTACAACACTAAAATTGCCTATAGAAAAACAAAAATGAGCATCACTGTTTACAATAAATTGCGATCCAAATTCTTTACAGAGTTTTGCAATACTAGTACAATTTTTGTCACTGCCTTTTCTTGAAGTTACGAAAGAACTATTGTTTATTTCTATTAGAATGTTTTTTTCTATTGCTTTTTTTATTATATCGTCCTCATGTATAGGGAATCTTGGATTACCAATATGTCCTAAAATAGTTACATAAGGATTATCCATAACTTTTAAAATAGCAGATGTATTTTTGTCTGCACTATTTCCACCTTCCATTAAAGGCTCGTGCATGCTTACTATCATAATGTCAAGGCCCTTTTGAATTTCTTCTGGAATATCAAGATTACCTTCATAATCAATTATATTAGCTTCACATCCGTAAAGCATTTTAACACCGAACAATTCTCTTGGGAGCACTTTAAAATTTCCGAAATACCAAAGATCAGGAGCACCTGGCATATTAGGACCATGATCTGTAACTCCTAGTATTTTAAGACCTATTTCACTAGCGTATTTTGCATTCTCCATTAAAGTACTATATGCATGGCCACTAACTATAGTATGGGTATGTAAATCAGCAACAAACTTCATATAATTTCTCCTCTCACTTTTGCATTTGTATATCTTTAATTGTATACCAAAATCAATGCTTATGCTTAAAACACTTTTATATTTTATTTATATTATTCTGAATGCTCCACCATAAACATTGAAACCTATTAAAATTATTACAAATAATATAATAATATATATTACTTCAAATAAATTTCCTTTATCAGATCCTGTTGTAATATGCGGTGGTAATTTAAGTTTCAACCTGCCTACTTTTTCTAATATATTAATAAATTTATTATGAATACCCAATTTTTTAAATAATGATGCCATAAACCTTGGTGTTGAAAGTACTGGAACTCCCTCCTTTGTAAATATATCGGCCCAATAAATATGACTTATATATCCAACAAAAAAACATCCTGTTAAATATTCGTATCCTAATTTATTAAATACATAGGAGGCTGAAATAGTAAATATAGTTACTCCTTCTATTGAATGTAGAAACGTTCTATGAGGAAATATTGCAATGCCAACTAACAAGAAACAAATTAGGTAAATAAAAATATCATTTAAATTAGTAAAGTTATAAATTGCTAAAATCGTGCTTGAACCTGTATAGGTTAAAAACATCGCTATTCTTTTAAAATTATTTGATCCTTTACTTATTGAAATTGATAATTTCTTATAAATTAAACCTACTATAGGAATTTTTTTATAAAACCTTTCATTAGTGATCCCTAAAACTATAAAAATAAAAGACATAAAATAGGTACATATCTTAGCGTATTTACCTATGTAATTTATCTTGGTTAACATTTCTATAATAGGTTTTGAATAAAATAAAACTAGTGATCCAAGGCAGGCACCTAGAAGTAGTCTTAATAAGAACTTTAACGATTTTTCAGTACTATTTATTACTTTATTACTTACACCTGTAAGTGGGTTCATGTGACTTATTTTACTGTTTTGACTATCTGCATCAACAATTAATCCTGCAAGAGCTGCAGTTCCAAGCCCTACAAGGCTTATTCCCATTGGGACTTGAATATATTTATTGTTGAATAGATTCATTGAATTAATTACAGGTATTGTTGCTACTATTGCATATGATAACATTGCTATTTTTTGATGTGATCGCCCATTCATCTTATGTACCCCTAACTTACTTTAATGTCATTTTAAAATCATGAAGAATCCTAATTACATATTATTATTTAAGAATTTAATTATGTAACTTAATGTGTGAAAATCACAATTCAATTCATCCTTAATGATATTTAATCCTTTGATTAAGGTTTCTTCATCAAAGTTTTCAAGCAATATGGTTAAATTTACTGTGTTAATGCCACCGTCTTTTGTATCAAGAACCCTTGCAGATTTTACATATTTGTTTTTCATTACATTTAGAATAGCTATTTGTAAAGCCTCACTAATTTCAAGTTGAGGTATTTCATTTAAAATTTTAATACCTGATTCTTTTATATTAAAATTTTTAGCTTTTGTAACATCTGTTGATAAAAATATAGTATTTTTAAATTCTGCATCTTTAAAATCAGCCCCATCTAAATTTACGGAATCAAATATAGCATTTTCAAATATAGTATTTTTAAAATCACTGCCTTTGAGATTTGTACCAATGAACTCAGCCCATTTAAAAGAACACTGAAAAAAAACACATGATTTAAAATGTGAACCTCTGAAATTTACAAAATCAAATTTCGAATTTGAAAAGTCACAATTATAGCAATTGCTTCTCTCAAGATTTTTGTACATAAAATTTTTACCTATTTTCTCTATATTATTGTAGACGAAATTACCCTTAACACTTTGATTCCTACCCATTTTTACCTCCATGGCAAATATTATTATTTACCTTTTTTGTATTTGTATAGTTTAAAAAAACCCCTAACCAATTTTGAAAGTGGCTAGAAGTATTTATATTTCATTATAAATACTATACACAACTTTAACGATTGTCAATGATTTATTAAAACTATTTAAGAAAACCTATAGTCTGAGACAAATCTTTACTTATATTCATTTTTATTACTTGAAATCTTAATAGGTGTTGATATAATTTTTAAAATAATAAAAGAAGCACCTTTTTAAATACTTGAATATAATATTATAGAACTCAACAATATTATATGGAGGATGAAAATGGAACCGAATGAAACAAAAAAAAAGATTGCAAACTGTTCAATACCAAATAATTGTATTCCACAAGAAACTCAAATAAGAAATGTTAGATTAGCTGCAGCATATGTTCCCTTCCAGAAACTTTGCACACTTTTTGCGCCTTTAGAAGCACTCAAAAGAGGAACTGCTTTTCCCGAGCTTTATAGTCCGTATGACGGGGAAGATAAAAAAAATTGCCCATTGAAATCAAGTAAAAAGGGGAGAACTTATGACGAATAAAATGGAACTTTTAAAACAGATTGTTGCTACAGAATTTATGAAAGATGACTTGGCTTTATATCTTAATACTCATCCAATGGATCGAGAGGCTATTGCAAAATATAATTATTATGTGATGGAATCAAAAGGATTAAAAGAAAGCTATGAGATGAATTACGGAATGTTATCAGAACACGACTCTCTGAGCCCTTATCCATGGCAGTGGTCAAATAATCCATGGCCTTGGGAAAATGAAGCTAATTTCAAATTTGAAAAGGAGGGTATGTAATTTATGTGGACATACGATAAATTCTTACAATATCCAGTAAAAATTAAAAATCCAAATCCTGCAATGGCAAAAATTATTATTACACAATATGGCGGACCGGATGGTGAATTAGGTGCCTCATTAAGATATCTAAGTCAGAGATTTTCCATGATTACTCCTCAAGCTATATCAACATGTAATGATATTGGTACAGAAGAACTGGCCCATTTAGAAATGGTTGGTGCTATGGTTAGGCAGCTAATGAAAGGTGCCAGTCTTGAAGAGATTGAAAAAGGCGGCATGGCTGGGTATTATGTAGATCATGGTAGAGGAGTATATCCTGTAAGTGCTTCAGGAGTTCCCTTTAATGCTTCTTACCTTCAATCAAAAGGGGATCCGATTGTAGATCTTACTGAAAACTTAGCTGCAGAGCAAAAGGCAAGGGCAACTTATGAATATCTAATAAATATGGCTGATGATCCTGATGTATTGGAACCATTAAAGTTTCTACGAGCAAGAGAAATTGTTCATTATCAAAGATTTGGTGAAAGTCTTAGAATTGTTCAAGACTATCTACAAGAACCTCGTTTGTTTACAATGAGATAGTGGATTATTTGAATAGGGTGATTCAATATAGAAGGATTATTTCAACAAAAAAGTTACTTATTTATAGTTATAAGTTTAACGATATTTTTGAAATATAAATTCACATATAAAATAATAAGGAAACGCAGAGAAAACTCTGCGTTTCTTTATGTGAACATCATATTTGCTTACAAATAAAAGAATCACTCCGCTTTTTTTATTTGATTTCCGTCCATATCTTATCTAAATCTGTTACTGATTTTCCTATATCCCTTAAATATTCACCTTTTTTTACAGCGTCGTCTGGTGGATAAACTGCCTTATCATTTAGTATTTTCTTATCTATATATTTGTAAGCTGCAGTATTAGGGTTTCCGTAAGGGAAGCTATGAGAAATTTCAGCGCTTATTTCTGGCCGCATTATAAAATTCATAAAAAGTTCTGCTGCTTTAATATTTTTTGCAGCTTTTGGGATTACAAAATTATCTTGCTGAAGGAATAAACCTTCTTTTGGTATTACATATTTTACATTTGGATTTTCGCGACTTGCTAAGCTTCCTTCTGCTCCCCAGGCGAATATTGCCTTTGATTCTCCGTTTATCAGGCTCGTTTTGGGGCTATCACTATCATAAGATCTAATGTTTGGCTGAAGCTTAATTAGGGCTTCTTTTGCCTTTTCAAGAGCTTCTGGACTAGTTTCATTTATGGAATATCCTAGCATTTTTAGGGTCATTCCAATTACTACTCTTTCATCATCAAGCAGGGTTAAAGAGTTTTTAAACTCTGGTTTCCAAAGGTCTTTATATCCATTTATGTGTCCCTTAGGAATCTTTGAACTATCGTAGGCTATTACTCCTGCAAGCCACATGTAGGGAGTGCTATACTTATTACCCTTATCAAAGGGTAGGTTTAAATACTGTGGTCCTATATTCTTTAGATTTGTTAGACTGCTTTTATCTATTTTTTGAAGAAGGCCTTGTTTACTCAATATTTCCACCATAAAATCGCTAGCAACTGTTAGATCATAATTTCCACCACCAGCCATAAGCTTTGCAAGCATCTCTTCGTTTGATGAAAATGTACTATAATTTACTTTAATATTATAGGTCTTTTCAAATTTATCGATAACAGATTGGGGTAAATATTCGGACCAGTTAAAAACGTTTAAGACTGCCTTAGGCTGCTCATTTTTCTTAGCATAAGTAAATATACCAACACCAATACTTCCGAACACAAATAAAATCGATGTTAATATAACTATAACCTTCTTCATATTGATATGAATGTTACGAATTAAAAGTGCAAAACATATTGCTATAACAGTCAAAAGTATTATTAATGTTGAAAGAGCGTTAATTTCAGGTGTGACACCAAATTTAACCATGGAGAAAACTTTAAGTGGCAAAGTTACACTTCCAGGCCCAGCTACGAAAAAGCTTATTATTACATCATCAAGTGATAAGGTAAAGGCTAGTAGTGCACCTGCAATAACACCTGGCATAATAATTGGAAGAGTTACATAAAAAAAAGTTTTTAAAGGAGTTGCGCCAAGATCCATTGCTACCTCTTCAACTGATTTATCAAAGCCATCAAGGCGAGTTTTAACCACTGCAACAACATAAGCTATGCTGAAAGTTACATGGGCAACAATTAAAGATACCCTTCCTAAAGGGATCTTTACAATGGAAAAGAAGGCAAGTAGTGATATACCCATAACTATTTCTGGTATAACTAATGGAACATATAGTATTGTGTCAACTATTCTTTTCCCTTTAAATCTATACCTATACATGCCAACTGCGGCGAGTGTTCCTATGATTACAGAAATAATTGTACTTATTATGGCTATAATAAAGGAGTTTTTAACAGCCTCTAGGATTCCTGCATTATGGAGAAGGCTTTGATACCATTTAAATGTGAAACCTGTCCATACTACATTTAATTTTGACTGATTAAAGGAAAATGCAATAAGTACCATAATAGGTATATATAAAAACATAAATATTAAAAGTAAATATGTGAATTTAATTATCACAGTTTTTTTGTTTTTCATCATTATAATACCTCCTTAGTGCCTTTAGCTCCGGGTACCCTTGAGCTAAAGAGAATAACTGAGATCATAATAAGTATTAAAATAACTGATATAGCGGAGCCAAAGGGCCAATCTCTTGCAGTAAGAAACTGGTTTTTTATAAGATTACTCATAAGGATTACTTTACTTCCACCCATAAGGTCAGTTACAAAGAAAAGACCTAATGTAGGAATAAAAACTAGAATAGAACCCGAAACGATACCACCCTTTGTAAGTGGGAGTGTAATCTTTAAAAACCTAGATATTGGTCCTGCTCCAAGGTCTGATGCGGCATCTAGTATCCTCTTATCAAGTTTTTCTATAGAGGTATAAAGCGGAAGTACCATAAAGGGAAACATCATGTATAACATACCTATCATCACAGCAAAATTGTTATACATTAAATTAAGAGGGACATTTATAATATGAAAGTGTAATAGTAGCGTATTTATTATTCCTTCTGTTCTAAGTAATACTATCATTGCATATGTCCTAACTAAAGAGTTTGTCCAAAATGGAAGTATAATAAGTAAAAGTAATAGTGGTTTGAATTTTTTATTTGAATTTGCTATTATAAATGCAAAGGGGTATCCTATTAGCAAACATAGTACTGTGGTATATAGTGCAATTAAAATGGATTTGAAGAAAATATTAATATAAAGGGGATTTAAAAGTTTTATATAGTTTTGTAAAGTAAACTTGTACACTATATTTCCAACATCTCCTCTAGTAGAAAAACTTACAACTACTATAAATAAAAGGGGTATAACAAAAAATATAACCATCCATAGTAGAGCAGGCATAATTGTAGCTAAATATTTTGAAATAGAAGATAAGTATTTTGTAATAAAATTTGATGATTTATTAGATTTCATGTACGCTGCTCCTTTTATTCTTTAATAACTATAGTATGATTTGGGTTCCATGTTACAAAACAATTTTTAAGCTCATCTGAAAATATAAAATTTTGTCCAATTGGCTCGTTAACTATAATTTCTTTACCATTTTTAAGAATCATAACCATTTTGATGTTTGAACCTACATAAATCTTTTCTTTTAATTCACACTGGAGCCAAACATCACCTTCTTCGGCTTTTTCTTTTATTCTAATTCTTTCAGGTCTAACGGACACCATAAATTTATCGCAAAGCTTATAATTGTGATTAGGTATTCTAATTATATCTTCTTCGTCACATAGCTTAAGCAAGACCTCATCTGCTTTTATCTTAAAGACTTCTCCCTCTAAGATGTTTGTTTCACCTAGGAAGTTGGCTACAAATTTAGTTTTAGGATGTTCATAAAGTTCTTCAGGTGTTCCAGTTTGCTCAATATTTCCATTGTTCATAACAACAATTCGGTCTGACATGGTTAAAGCTTCTTCTTGATCATGTGTAACGAAAACGAAGGTTATACCGAGAATTTTTTGAAGATGTTTTAGCTCTAATTGCATTTGCTTGCGAAGTTTTAAATCAAGAGCACCAAGTGGTTCATCTAAAAGAAGCACCTTTGGGCTGTTTACTATTGCACGTGCTATAGCAACACGTTGCATTTGACCACCACTTAACTTTGAAGGCATCCTATTCTCAAAGCCTTCAAGCTGAACCATTTTTAACATCTCATTTACTTTATTTTTGATCTCAAGCTTTGTCATCTTTTTCATTTTTAGACCAAAAGCTATATTATCATAGATATTCATATGAGGAAATAAGGCATAATTTTGAAATACTGTGTTAACACACCGAAGGTATGGTGGTTTAGTAGTAATATCTTCTCCATCGATTACAATTTTGCCACTTGTAGGTAATTCAAAACCTGCGATCATTCTTAAGGTAGTGGTTTTTCCACAACCACTGGGTCCAAGTAGGGTTAAAAACTCTCCTTGCCTAATATCAAGGTCTAAGTTTTTAATGATAGCCTCATCTTGATCAAAACTTTTACTAATATTTAACAATTGAACAAAAACATTTTTTGTCACACCGTAACAGCTCCTTTTTTAGTATATTTATTAGTTTATAAATTAAAATTTCTTATTATGCATTATGTAGAATAATTAGAACATCAAGAATAATAGCACAATAATTTTTAAATATCAATAACCTGAAATATATCCTTCCTCAAATTTTTAATACTATAAATGAAAGTTTTCAGCAAAAATGTAGAAGCTGGAGATGGTTGAATGATATAATTGGGTTACCGACAATTTAAGTTTAAAGTAGTAATTCTTAAAATTAGCAGTTGACTTACATATAGAAAGATGGTAATATTTTATCATGTTAACAAGTTAAAGCGTTAAAGCGATGAAGTAATAAAGCGGCGCTGGAGGAGTGAAATTTTGAGTAATTGGAAAAGACATATACCAGAAGGGTCAAGAGATATACTTTTTGAGGATTGTAATAATAAAATTAAGATTATAGATACACTTAGGAAATTAAATATAGATGCTGGTTATTTAGAAGTTTTATCTCCTACATTAGAATTTTATGATGTTTTTCAGGGAGACGACGTATCTATAGAACAGGAAAAAATGTATAAGCTGTTTGATAATGCAGGAAGGATATTGGTGTTAAGACCAGACATGACAATGCCAATAGCAAGGATTACTGCAACAAAACTTAAAGATTCATCATTTCCACTTCGAATATGTTATAGTGGGAATATATTTAGAATAAATGAAAACTGGAATGGAAAGGTCAGTGAAATGACCCAATCTGGAATTGAGATAATAGGAAGTGAAAGTCCAAAAGCAGATGCAGAAGTAATTATAACTGCAATTCAGGCACTTCTCGCTATTGGGGTACAAAAATTTGAATTGGAAATTGGTCAAGCTGAGTTTTTCAAAGGACTTATTGAGGATATTGAGATTACAGAAGATGAGATAGAAAAATTAAGAGGTCTTGTTGAAAATAAGAACTTTGGAGCACTTAGAGAATTGATAGAAGAAAAGGAAACAATACTTGGAATAAAAAATGTAGAAGCATTAAAAAAGTTACCAGAGTTATTCGGAGGCATTGAAATACTTGCAAAGGCTAGGGATCTTACTCAAAATAAAAGAGCATTAGGTGCAATTGATACTATTGAAAAAATTTATGAGCAAATACAAAGTGTAGGACTTGGTGAATATATTTCTATTGATTTAGGTATGGTACAGCATATAGATTATTACACAGGTATTACATTTAGAGGATATAGCAGTGAAGTTGGAACTACAATTATTAGTGGAGGCAGATATGACAATCTAATTTCAAAGTTTGGCACATCTATGCCGGCAGTTGGATTTGCAATAGATGTTGATAACATTTTATCTGTTCTTGAAAAACAGGGTAATGATAATGAAAAGAATAATAAAAGGTTTCTCATTCATTATGAAAATGCTTCAATAGGGAGTGCGTATAAATTTGCAACGCGTATTAGAAACAATGGTTTTATTTCGGAACTAAGCTTATTTGAAGAAAAAGAAAAGAGTCTAATTTATGCTGAGCAAAAGAGAATTGATAAAATGATTTGCATATCTGATGATGAAAAAGTTGAGTTAATTGATATTAAAACTAATAAAAGTTTTAATACAAATGTAGAGGAACTTATTAATAGTATGGGGGAATAACTATGAAAGCAATACGAATAGCATTAACAAAAGGAAGACTAGAAAAATATGCTGTTTCAATGTTTGAAGGAATTGGAATGGATTGTTCGCAGCTTAAGAATAAAGGGAGAAAATTAATTCTTAAAGATGAGAAAAATAATATAGAATTTGTCCTAGTCAAATCTACTGATGTTTTAACTTATGTAGAACATGGAGCAGCAGATATTGGAATTGTTGGTAAGGATACTTTAATGGAATATAGTAAAGAATTTTATGAGGTAGTTGATTTAAAGGTTGGGAAATGTATGTTTGCTGTGGCGGCATTACCAAGTTTTAAAAGTTACGATGGATATAATCGTAAAAAGATAGCTACCAAATACCCTACAGTTGCAAAAGAATATTTCAAAAAAAATAATGAAGACGTTGAAATTATTAAACTTGATGGGTCAGTAGAGCTTGCCCCAATACTCGAGTTATCTGATGCAATTGTAGATTTGGTTGAAACTGGAGACACTTTAAAGGAAAATGGATTAATTATTATAGAAAAAATTTGTGATATTAGCGCAAGAATGATCGTAAATAGAGCAAGTATGAAGATGAAAAAGGATGAGATAAGCGATTTAATCGTGAAGGTTCAAGAATATGTAGATAGAAATGAGGTGACCATATAGTGATAAAAATTACAAAAGCAAATAGCATTGATGGAAAAGAATATATGGATTTTTTAAAAAAAAGAACCGAAGATGTTCAAAAGGATGTAAATATTGTTGTTGATAAAATATTAGAAGATGTGAGAACTAGAGGCGATGATGCTATAATAGAGTACACTCAAAGATTTGATAGTAAATTTGTAACGTCCGAAAACATTATTGTAACAGCTGCTGAAATTAAAAGTGCATATAAAATGGTAGACCAGGATTTTTTAGATGCAATAACACAAGCAAAAGGAAATGTATTGGAATTTCATGAAAAACAAAAGAGAAATGCTTGGATGATGACAAAAGAAAAGGGAATTATCTTAGGGCAAACTGTAAGGGGACTTGAGAGCGTTGGGATATATGTTCCTGGTGGTACAGCATCCTACCCATCATCTGTTATTATGAACGCAATTCCGGCAAAAGTTGCAGGTGTTAAAAATCTAGTGATGGTAACACCACCACTGCCTGACGGAAGTGTAAATCCGCATATTCTAGTTGCAGCAGATATAGCCGGCGTTGATAAAATCTATAAAATAGGCGGTGCACAGGCTATTGCAGGACTTGCATATGGAACAGAAAAAATTTCTAAAGTAGATAAAATAGTAGGACCGGGAAATATCTACGTTGCGATGGCCAAAAAAAGTGTGTTTGGAACTGTTGCCATAGACATGATCGCAGGCCCGAGTGAAATATTAATTATCGCAGATGAGCTGGCAAATGAAAATTTCATTGCTGCAGATTTAATGTCTCAAGCCGAGCATGATGTACTTGCGTCAGCTATGCTTATAACCACTTCGAGGGAACTTGCAGATAAGGTAGTGAAGGAGCTAGAAATCCAGATAAAAGATATGAGCAGATCAGGAATTATCAAAGAATCTTTAAAAAAATATGGAGTTATCTTAATAGTATCAGATATAAAAGAAGCAATCGATCTCGCGAATAAAATTGCACCAGAACATCTTGAAGTTATGCTAAAGGATCCATTTGATTATCTAGGAGATATAAAAAATGCAGGTTCTATATTTTTAGGTCAATATGCGCCAGAACCTTTAGGAGATTATATGGCAGGACCCAATCATGTTCTTCCAACTAGTGGAACTGCAAGATTCTTTTCACCATTATCTGTAGATGATTTCGTCAAAAAATCAAGTTATATATACTATACTAAGGAAGCATTATGTGAGGTTAAGGACAATGTGATAAAGCTTAGTGAGGTTGAGGGGCTTACCGCTCACGGAAATTCTATTAAAGTGAGGTTTAAATAATGATACAAGATTTTTTTAGAAAAGATTTAAGTGATTTTGAATCATATAATGCTGGTAAAACAGAATATAAAGTGAGGCTAAATGCCAATGAAAGTTTTAGTAACCTTGAGGTCGAAATAAGAAAGGAATTAGGGAGGGTAACAGAAGACTCTATTTATAATAGATATCCGGATGCTGATGCTCTCGAGGTATGTTCTCTTTATGCAAAATATGCAAATGTGAAAAGTATAAATATAATGGCTGGAAATGGTTCAGATGAGTGCATACAAATAATTGCACATACATTTCTAAATACTGGGGATAAGGTAGCAATGCAGAGTCCTGATTTTTCAATGTACGGATTATATACTAAGGTAGCAGGAGGAATTCCAATTGAATTCCCACTTAATGAAGAATTAGAATTGGATGTAGATGGTTTTATTGAAGTGGCGAATAGTGACGACGTAAAAATTGTATTTTTATCTAATCCCAATAATCCTACAGGTAATATTATTTCAAGAGAGGATATTATTAAAATAATCGAAGGATGCAAATGCATTGTAGTAATTGATGAGGCTTACTTTGAATTTTATGGCAAAAGTGTGACTGATAAGATTGAAGAGTATCAGAATTTAATTGTACTTAGAACTTGTTCGAAAATTGGACTTGCGGCTATTAGATTGGGATTTTTGATTACAAATTGTGTTTTAATGTCAGAGCTTAAGAAGGTAAAACCTCCATATAATGTAAATTCAATTACACAAAGCATTGCATCTGTTATTTTAAAAGATTCAGAAATAATAAATAGAAATGTAAAAAACATACTTATCGAGCGCGCATACTTATGGGGAAAACTGAGAAATATACATGGAATAAAGCTCTATAAAGCAGAAGCAAATTTCATATTAATTCAGGTTAAGAATGCACAAGAAATTAAGAAAAGACTTCTAGAGCAAAGCATAAATGTGCGTTGCTTTACTTCGGGCCCATTAAAAAACTGTCTAAGAATAACCATAGGAAGTAGAGAAGAAAATGACTGTTTGTTAAAAAATATTACATTGTAATATTAAGGTTATGTGTATGATTTTAGCATATTTTAAGTTGTGAGAACAAGAGGGGAGTAAGAGATGATAGAGAGACAAGCAAAAATATCGAGAAAAAGTAATGAAACAAATATTGATATTAGTATAAATTTAGATGGGTCTGGAAATTATGAGGGCGATACAGGGATAGGTTTTTTTGATCATATGTTATGTCTTTTTGCAAAACATGGATTTTTGGATTTAAATGTAGCTGCTGTAGGGGATTTAGTTGTGGATTCTCATCATACAATTGAAGATGTAGGGATAGTACTTGGAATGGCCATTAAGGAGGCACTAAAGGGAAAAGAGGGAATCAAACGGTACGGAACAAGTTTTGTACCTATGGATGAAACCTTGGCTACAGTGTCACTGGATTTAAGTGGTAGGGCTTATCTTGTATTTGATGCAGAATTTACTGTAGATCGCATTGGAAGTTTTGATACGGAGATGGTGGAGGAATTTTTTAGGGCGTTAGCAACAAATGGTGGAATAACACTTCATGCAAGAGTAATCTACGGAAAAAACAACCATCATATGGTGGAGGCTTTATTCAAAGCTTTAGGAAAAGCATTAAGTGAAGCTTTAACTTATGATAAAAGGATAAAAGGAGTATTATCTACCAAAGGATCTTTATAAGGAGGACTATTATGATAGCGATAGTAGATTATGGTGTTGGAAATTTGAGTAGTGTTCAAAATTCGCTTAAAGCGTTGGATATACCTTCAATTATATCATCAAATGCTGAGGAAATAGCAAAATGCAGGAGCATTATTGTGCCAGGTGTAGGTGCATTTCCAGATGCAATGAAGAACATGAGGGAATCGGGAATAGATAAAGTAGTTAAAGCAGCAGCAAAAGAAGGAAAACCAATACTTGGAATATGTCTTGGTATGCAGCTTTTCTTTGAGGAAAGTGATGAAGTTGAAAAGTGCGCAGGACTTGGATTATTAAAAGGAAATGTAACAAAATTAGAAGGTTCTATAAAAATTCCACATATGGGATGGAATAGTTTATCTTTTGGAACTTATTCTCCAATACTCCAGGGCATTAGTGAAAATAATTATGTGTATTTTGTTCATTCTTATTATGTAGAAAATTGTGAGAAGGGTATTGTAAATGCTTATAGTATGTATGAGAAAAAATACCCGCAATTGTAAGTAAGGGTAACATATTTGGTATGCAGTTTCACCCAGAGAAAAGTGGAGATTTTGGAATGAAATTACTTAAGAATTTTGTGGAGGTAGTAAAATGAAGATATTTCCAGCAATAGATTTAAAAAATGGAAAATGCGTTAGACTTTATCAGGGAGAATTTACGTCATCTACGGTTGTGGGAGAAGATCCACTACAAACAGCAATGAATTTCGCATCAAAGGGAGCCGAATATCTACATATGGTAGATTTAGATGGAGCACTAAAAGGATCAATTGAAAATTTTAATAGTATAAATAAAATTATAAAGGATTTAAATATCCCTATACAACTAGGTGGGGGTATAAGGCGGTTGGATACCATTGAAATGTTAATTGAAAAAGGTTTAAGTAGAGTAATACTTGGTACTGCGGCTTTAAACAATCCGTCACTTGTCAAAGAAGCAGTAAGAAAATTTGGAGATAAAATTGCAATTGGAATAGATGCAAGGGATGGATTTGTAGCAGTAGAAGGTTGGCAAAAAAACAGCAAGATAGAATATATTGATTTTGCAAAACAAATGGAGAATATAGGAATAAAAACTATAATTTTTACAGATATAAGTCGTGATGGTACTTTGACCGGACCTAATTTTGAAGCAACTGGTAAGATTAATGATGAGGTTACTTGCAATATTATTGCATCAGGTGGCATGAAATGCATTGAAGATATAAAAAAACTTAAGAAAATGAATATATATGGAGCTATAATAGGGAAAGCACTTTATAGTGGGAATATATCCCTTGAAGAAGCAATATTAGAGGGGAGGAATATAGCCAATGTTGAGTAAGAGGATCATTCCATGTTTAGATGTAACTAATGGACGGGTAATGAAAGGAATAAATTTTGTAAATTTAACTGACGTTGGAGACCCTGTAGAAATTGCTGAGTTTTATAACTGTGAGGGTGCAGATGAAATTGTATTTCTTGATATAACAGCAACTCACCAGGGAAGAAAAACAATGATAGATGTTATAAAAAGGACTGCTGAAAAGGTATTTATTCCTCTTACTGTAGGTGGAGGAGTTAAGACTATAGAGGATTTTAAAGAAATTCTTAGAGCAGGAGCAGATAAAATATCCGTAAACTCAGCTGCAATTCGTAATCCTGGGCTTATAACTGAGGCAGCAGAAAAATATGGAAGTCAATGTGTCGTTGTTGCTATAGATGGAAAAAAGAATGATGATGGTCTAGGGTGGCACGTGGTTATAAACGGTGGAAGAATAAATACAGGACTTGATGCGGTGAAGTGGGCAAAAAAAGTAGAAGATCTAGGTGCAGGTGAAATACTCTTAACCAGTATGGATGCAGATGGAACAAAAAAAGGATATGATATTGAGTTTATAAATGCAATTACGGATATTGTAAACATTCCTGTAATTGCATCAGGAGGCTGTGGAAAAATAGAGCATTTTTATGATGTTTTTGAACAAAGTGGTGCAGATGCAGCCCTTGCAGCTTCTTTGTTTCATTACAAAGAGCTTTCTATTAAAGAAGTAAAGGAGTATCTTAAAAATAAAGGTGTAGAAATCAGAATTTAGGTACATAAAATAGACTGGAATATCAACTTAACATTTACTTGAGTGTGATATAATCAAAAATAAAGAAATGTGGTGTTTAACGTGGATGAAATAAAGGGGATTCAATTTAATAACGGACTAATACCTGCGATAGTGCAGGAACAGTGTAGTGGAGAAGTTTTGATGCTTGCATACATGAATGAAGAATCATTCAAGAAGACTATGGAAACCGGAACAACTTGGTTCTTTAGTAGATCTAGGAACAAATTGTGGAATAAAGGAGAAACATCAGGACATTTTCAATATGTAAAAAAAATAAGTTTTGATTGTGATGGTGATACATTGCTTGTACAGGTGGAGCAAGTAGGAGCAGCTTGCCATACTGGGAATAAAAGTTGTTTTTATAGAGATGTTTTGAAATAAAGGGTATAGGTAAATAGATATTAAAATAATGATAAAAGGGGAAGATTAAAATGAGTGAAAACAACGTAGTTGAGGAGCTTTATAAAATAATTGAAGAAAGAAAGGAAAGCCCTATAGAGGGCTCATACACTAGTTATCTCTTTGAGGAAGGCTTGGATAAAATCCTGAAAAAAATAGGCGAGGAAAGTGCGGAAGTAATAATTAGCAGTAAAAACGATGATCCGAAAGAGACTGTTGGAGAAATATCGGATTTATTCTATCACACATTAGTACTTATGGTATCAAAGGGTATAAAAGTCGCAGATGTTGTAGCTGAACTTGAAATAAGACGAGGAAAGATATGCAATAAAAAACAAAAGAGACAAGAGAGTTAAAGTATAAACTAATAGATAATCTCATAATCTTGACAAATATTCAAATATTAAAGAATTATTAGGTGATTTAAAACTTTGTGAGGCATTCTAATGAATAATATCGTTATTAAAAAAATAAAACTCTGATCAAAATATTTTATTATGCATAATATATTGAGAAATCTATTTTGTGGAGGGTATTTATGTACTTTAGGTGGCCTTATTTCTATAATACAATTAACATAAATGAATATGAACAGATGAACAATGAAATGAGATTTAACAATATGAATAGGTCTTTTGGAAAAAGAAGTTCTCCTGAAAAAAAATTCAGTACAGAAGAAGCAATATTTGTTGCTAAATATTTAAATATTAAATTTGACAGGTTTGACATAAAACAATTTAGAAATGGAATGGATGTTGAATTAGAGCATGGTAACGTTGATAAATTTACCAATGTGACAAATG
>JGI24147J20444_1000847_pt1 | contig 16748 bp, 16 predicted proteins | sample BarGraIncub1133A_FD_20444 | JGI IMG/M metagenome (IMG submission 20444) | reverse complement strand
ACTTTTATTCCTGAGATTAATAGAACAGGCAGTAATAACAGACCCAATATCATACAAGGAAGTTGTCAGTCAAAATCACGGGTAACGATCGGATACCCCATTAAAAGAAATAATAAAGCAACTTGGTGCAAAAACTGATTTCAATGATCTAAGCATTGAAAGAGTTGAAAAGATATTAAAGGATCTCCCGAAAAACGATCCACAAGGCAAAAATGCCAGAAAGTTGTATCTAGCAGCGATTGACCATTTTAAGGAAAATCAAAAAACACTTAAAAATATTCAAGGCTTAGAGCTACATTCAACGAAAGAGAAAAAAAAGCAATACTTACCATATCAAGATGTAACCTATGTAAACAACATTGGTTTGCCCCGTAAAATTTTAAACGAGACCGCGGTTTTCAATTATCCAAAGCGATCTGGCGAAAAAAATGTTTCAACATTTTTTAAAGTGAAAACCCTTGAAAACATTAATTATTTGTCTGGTGATTTTGTTGTTAATGAATATTCTACAAACGAATTAAATACTTATCTGAAAATAATCAGACCTTACATTTTAGTTTACAGGTTACAAAAATTAAAAATAGACAATGATATTAAAGAGGCAATTCGAATCGTTAAGTCAATCAATATTAAACTATGCACTCAATTATCACATACTTTTAACAATGTTACTAATGAGGCCGAGCAATATGACTTTGTAGTGTCAAGTGAAGACATATATACATATCTGGTTCAATACGACCAAAACTCCAGAATAGATACTTTAAAGGACGATTCAATATTAAGTGATATTATCAGTGAAATATATTCAATTTCATTTGACAGCGCGAATATATGGGGTGAGATTAGAGATATTTTTAGAAATAACCTAAAAGACACAAATCATAAAATTATTGAAACTTTTGGCGAAGAATATCTTCTAAATGCGAAATCAAAGCTTGAAATTACAAAAGGTGAATTAGACTTCTGGAGAATTATTTATGAACTAAAAGGAATTCCTGAAAAATTTATTTTGCTGGAGGATGAAAGTGATTTTCGCAGCAACATTTGCAAAGAATTTGAACTCGAAAGAAAGCTTATTTCAAAAATTGATTATGATATTTTAGAATCAGATAACAATTTAAATTATCTCTATGTGCTATTCTCAAAATTAGATATTTTACTAAATGTCTATAATGAGAAAGCTGGCAAATCCCTGAGTTTTTACAAATATCATATTGCTCATATAGACACTGACATTTCGAATATAAAAGAGGATTTTATTGTTGCATTATGGACATTGTATGCAGAAAAATCCATAGCCGAAAGAAAAACATTTATTGAAGTAATAAGCTCATTTGATGCAATTATTGCAGAGGAAATTGCTGAACGAAACAAATACGATCTCAAAGTCGATTACAGTAAGGAGATTCATGATTTTATCCTGTCTAAATACAGTTGTATTGTAGTTGATAATTTCGGCAAAGTAAAATTGTACCTTTCCCAATACAATGAAAACAAGAAAAATATCGGTGTATCAGAAAATCTAATTGATTTACTTTCAGTGCAAGAAAGAAGTTTGCTTTACTTTAATATAGGCATTGTTGCTCTTGAAGAGATTAAGGAGAAAATAAAAGCACTTATTCCAAAAGTTGATGGTGTAAATAATAGTTCTGACAAAGATTCAGGAGACCAATCCGCTAATATTGCGCATACAAAACCTATCAATGAACTCAATCCAAGCGGTAGGAAGAAAAAGCCGAAAAGCTCACAGAAGTCACCGAAAAAAAGAAATGGTAACGGTTCGTATACATCTGTAAATGATGATGCAAAAAGTGAACTAGGTAAAAAATGTGAAGAAGATGTTTTAAAAGCATTAAAAGAAAAGTATTCAGAAGAGAACGTGTTATGGTTGTCGGGATATTCAAATCATCCGAATAAATGGGACGGCTATGGCTATGATATTAAATATAGGGAAAATAAACAGAGCGAATGGCAATTAGTTGAAGTTAAGGCTTTTTATACTGGATCTTTCTATTTTACAAAAACTGAATTGGACGTTGCAAAACAAAATCCAGATAATTATTTTTTATACTTAGTTGATAGTAGCGGTATTTCATTTAAGCTATTTCGAAATTTATTAAATGAACACTTAGACCTGGATTACGACAACGACTTGTTCGATATTGAAATCAAAGACTATATTTTCACCAAACTATAACTCTATTATGGCTGAATACATTAACGTAGAAAAACCTTTTTTGGATAAACTTCGCCAGTTAGATTGGCAGGTAATTAACCAAGGTTTGGGAGTTCCACAAGAACCCGGTAAAAGCTTGCGCGAAAACTTTAAACAAGTTCTTCTACCTAAAGTATTTAAAGATAGCATTAAAGCCATTAATAAAACGGCTGATGGCAGAGAATGGCTTACCAACAAACAATTGGATGAAATTCTCTTTGAAATCCAAAACTTTGCCGGTAAGAGTTTGCACGAAGCCAATAAAGAAGTCCACCGTTTGTTGCTTAAAGGTACAAGCGTTTCACGAAACGAATTAACCGGCGAACAAGATCCTACTGTTCGGTTGGTGGATTTTAAATCTTACGATAACAATTCCTTCATTGCCATTAACCAATTCCGCTTGCTGACTCCCGGAGCAAGCCGTCAGGGCATTATTCCAGATATTGTTTTATTCCTGAATGGCTTACCTATAGTAGTTATTGAGGCAAAAGATTTTGATGTTGCTCAACCATTAAGTGAAGCATATTCGCAAATCACCCGTTATGCCAATACCCGTGAGGATGACTATGGATTTAAAGAAGGGGAGGAAAAACTTTTTCATTACAATATCTTCAGCATTATCACTCACGGTCACGAAGCAAGAGTAGGTACCATTAGTGCCGAATTTGATTTTTATAACAATTGGGTGGATATATTCCCCGAAGAATACAAAACTGTTCAATTCCCACCTAACGAAGAACGTCAGGAGGTCCTTATTCATGGAATGTTGAACAAAGAGATTTTGCTCGATATACTGAAACATTTCACGCTGTTTATGGAAATTAAAAAGGGCGTGGAAGTAAAAATTGTTGCACGTTACAACCAATACAGAGCTGTCGGAAAAATTATTAAAAACTACAGGGCCGGAAACACTTCGCTGGAAAAAGGTGGGGTAGTTTGGCACACTCAAGGCAGTGGAAAAAGTTTAACGATGGTCTTTCTAATTCGCAAACTTCGCAGTTGCGATGATCTAAAAGACCTGAAAATAATTTTCATTGTCGACCGGAATGATTTGGAAGACCAGCTTTCCGAAACTGTTGCACTTACTGGCGAACCTGTAAGGATTATCAGTCGTCGAAGTAAACTTCATGAATTAAGCGACGATACCGGTGATGTGAACATGGTAATGATTCATAAGTTTCTGGACGAAAACAATGTATCAGCCCAATCGCTGATAGATGCTGGCTTGGTGCCACATTTCGAAGTCTTTGAACCCATAAACAACAGTGATAGGATTTTACTGCTGATTGACGAAGCCCACCGGACACAAGGCGGAGATATGGGAGATAATTTATTTTCAGCATTTCCTCATGCGGTGCGTATTGGATTTACCGGAACACCATTACTTACCGAGCGTCACGAAATAAAAACACACGAACGTTTTGGCGGTTTTATTGACTTTTACAAATTCGACAAAGCTGTTGCCGATAGGGCTACTGTAGAAATAAAATACATTGGTCGGGTATCAAAAGATAAATTAGATGATAAAGAAGCTTTTGATAACGAGTTTGAAGATATGTTCCAACAACGGACACAGGCCGAAAAAGAAGAGATACAACGTAGATATGGTACATTCATAGCGTACTTGGAAAGTAAAGACCGCGTTGCCAAAATTGCCAAGAACATTGTTGATCACTACTATAATGATATTCTGGTAAACGGTTTCAAAGCCCAGGTAGTTGCTTCAAGTATTATTGCTGCCGTCCGGTATAAATACGAATTGGAAATTGCGATAACAAATAAGGTTGCTGAATTACAAGCCTTGCCCGATAGTGAAGCTGATCCGGAACTCATAAAAAGATTAGAATTTTTAAAGGTGTCAGCAATTGTTTCGAGTATTGGGAACAACGAACCTGGCTATGTAAGCAAGGCCCGTAAGGATGCATACGATATGAATGCCATTGAAAATTTTAAATCGGACTTTAAACCGGATAAACCGGAAACTGGCATTGGGATTATCTGCGTGTGCGACCGTTTACTCACAGGTTTCGACGCTCCGGTTGAACAGGTAATGTATTTAGATAAGAGTTTGAGAGAACATGATTTATTTCAGGCGATCACGCGCGTTAACAGAACAAAGAAAGGCAAATCTTATGGTTTGATTGTAGATTACTTTGGCGTGACAAAGCATCTGAGCGATGCACTGGCAATTTATACCGATAAGGACAAAAGCAGCTTAAATGAATTTATGGAAGTGTTCCGGGACATAAATAAAGAAATTCCGGTTCTTGAAGCTCGATATAAACGCCTCATTGATTTATTTGGGGATTATGACCTAAAAGAAATAAAGAATTTTTTACAGCAAAAGTTCACTGATACAGCGAAGGAATTTGAATTTGCTGAAGAATGTATCGACAAAGCTAAGAACATAAAGTTCAGAGCTGAATTGCTTACATATTCAAAAAGTTTCTTCGACAGCCTGGATTTACTTTTCAATGTTCATGCTTGCTCAGAATACTTAATTCCTGCAAAACGATTGGGTTATTTATTGTGGCGTATAAAAGATCGGTACAAAGATGAAACAATGGACTTGAAATGGGCATCCGAAAAGGTCCGTAAACTTATTGACAGACATTTACTTTCTTTGGGTATTGATACAAAGGTTTTTGAAGTATCTATCCTTTCAGACGAATTTAAAAACAATGTTGATTTTCTCAATAAAACACCAAAATCTAAAGCCTCCGAAATGGAACATGCCATTCGTTGGCACATCAAAGTAAATCTCGAAAAAGATCCAACCTTATACAGTCGTTTCAAAGATAAGTTAGAAACAATTTTACATGCTTATCAGGAAAACTGGGAAGATATTGTAAAAGAATTAGGTAGGCTAAGAGATGAAATGTCTGAAGGCAGAACTCCCGAAACAGAAGGCATTTCCATTGTTGAAGCGCCATTTTATGATTTGATAAAAGATACCTTATCGATTGAGGATGAGACGGAAATAAACTTAACAAAAGAGCTGACTCACAATTTAATGGAGATATTAAAAGAAACCGCTGCCATAAATAATTTCTGGTCCGACAGAGCTGCTGAAAGACGAAGAATAGAAGGATTACTGGAAGATGAAATTCGTTACTCCGGAATTAAAGAAGTTTCAGGAAAAGCATCGGAACTGACTACTGAATTAATGAAATTGGCTAAGAACAGAGAAACAGATTTAAGATGACATTAGACGGAATTGAAATTCTAATCGAAAGAACTGATCGCAGAAAGACGGTGAGTATTTTTATTGAGCGTGATGGCTCAGTACGAGTGCTTGCACCCATTTCAGTGTCAGATGAAGTTATTGAGAATACAGTTAGAGCAAAAGAATATCAGATATTTACAAAACTGGCGAAATGGAAAGAACTTAATCAAGGCAAAGTAACTCGGCAGTTTGTAAATGGACAATCATTCCTTTATTTCGGTAGAAACTACCGTTTATCGATAATCGATAGTCAGGAAGTTCCGTTGAAAATGTCAGGTGGCTATTTCCAACTCGACAAAAAGTATTTAGACAAAGCAGACAAAGTTTTTAAGGATTTTTATCGGGAAAAAGCAGAGCAAAAAATCAAAGAGCGGCTTAAGCTAATTCAGGATAAGTTTCCAACGAAACCAGCCTCCATAAAAGTATTGGAATTGCAAAACCGCTGGGCTTCATGGTCGCCAAACAATAGTTTAAATTTTCATTGGAAATGTGCAATGGCGCCGATTCCGGTTCTTGACTACATTATTACACATGAAATGGTTCATCTAAAACACCCCAATCATTCAGCCGAATTTTGGAATGAGCTGGACAAGAAAATGCCAAATTACAGAGAGCATGAAAACTGGCTAAAACAAAATGGCGTGAAAATGGCGATTTAAAAAAAATCAATATTCTGATTTTGATGATTAATTCTAACTCTTTTAATTTTTAATAAATGGCTTTGTTCGATTTTTTGGATAGTGGAGATATAAGAGGAAAGTGCGAAACCAACTTCTTTCATATCGTAATTAATGATGAATTGCCGTCAGTTAATTTCTCCAATTATACACCAGAGGTGAAAGGAACATATGTACATGAATATTGTCATTATATTCAATTTGTAAGTACTATTTTTGGTATACAATATGGCTTTGTTTATAATACATACTTTAGTAAATGCAGGGAATATATTGAGGCGAATGCTTCAATATCTATTCCGATTAATATTTTGGGTGATAATCAGCTTCTGGAAAGCCAAATTAAAAAATTGAAATCACTAAAGGGTGCCACTATAAATCTGGATATTGAGATTCAAAGAATAGTGCTGGATGAAAGGGAAGTTGCAGCCGCTAAGGAAAACGACACTGGGGTATTAATAAAGGCTTTCGGTAAAAACGACGAGGAAAGATCCTTTCAGTTTGGTTATTTGTGCATTGTAGAAAGTATGGCAAACCTCCTTCAGTCATTTTTTGATGAAATAGAAGGTCAGCATCCATCCATACCTTATAATGCTGTAAAGATTGTTTGTCAATCAGTTTACCCTGAAATTGCTGAGGATAGAAGATTATTAATTAGTATTTGTTTAAGCAGCCTCCATTATAATAACCCAGGAGCCGGATTCTTTGAAGTGATCCATATTCTAAAAGATAATCCAGATTTTGATGGAAATGACTTATACAAACATTTCTGTGAAACATCTTCAGTTAGTTATGTTGGCAAGAAGATAAACATTAAGGACTTACTAATCCAATTCATCGATAAATACAAAACGAATATTCAAGCGGCAATTCAAAATGAATTGGAGTATTTTTCCAAAGTATTCGAAAATGTAAAGATGGAGGCAGAATTATCGCAACACCGGCTACTTTATTGTCTTTATAATGATGAAATGTCTTTGGATGCAAAAGTTCACTATTTGTTGGATTTTTATGGGATTCCTTTTATTGAGGCTTCAAATCAATACATAATGCCCAGGCGTCCCGAAGAAGATATACCTTATAACGATATCGCATATTTAAAAGGACTTGAGATTATTATAAATCGCTTTGCTCCCAAAATGACAACTTCTTCCCCTCCATATGATCCTATTTGTGATAATTATGAGAGATGCTTAGCCACACAATATGATGAGAAAGTTCTCGATAAAGATCGTGCTCCAATGACTAAAGATTGTAAAAACAAACAATGGAATAAAGAAGAAATTTGTTTTATGACAACAGCCTTAAGGAAGTTTAAACTGTGGGGTAAAGAAATAGATCAACCACATTTACCAATGAATATGCGTTAATATTATGGGTATGCAAATGATGGACTATATTTTTGCACCTAAGGCTCTTCTGATTTTTCGCTTAACAGTTCTTGAATCTTTTACACAATTTTTAATGGCCGTTAACTCAGTTGCCTTAAGTTTGCCCACAATTTCATAATCTATTTCTTCAACCGAATAGATATTTTCAAAATTGGCTTTGTTAAATTCTGCAACCTGTGGCCCATAAACGTAAGTTTCTAAAGGGAAACCCCATCCACTTTCGGCGATGGGTTTAAGGGCTTCAAAATAGTAGCAGTTAAAATTTATTTCGGGCAAATCAATACACCCATGAATTTTCTCAACATTAGCAGGAATATGATCTTTACTGGTTGGGAGTGTTGCAATTAAGGTGTTTTCCTGATTCGTTGCCAGAACAATAAAATATTTGTTTTTTTCCTTTCCACCATTGGGAAAATAAAAAGGAGTGAAATACAAAATATTTCCAGGCGTGTACATCCTTAATCGTTAATATAGCTGAGTAACTGATTGAAATGATTTTGTTCTACAAAGGTATCCTTACCTTTTTCATCCAGATACCAGGTCAGATCAATCTTTTCATCAGACGAGTTGGTCAACCTATTCTCGAATAAATCGAGCAATCCCTTACTTTTTGCGATTGTGTACCAATTGGAATTTTTCTGATGTGTCCGTTTGACCAGATCAGTTGCAGTTAATGATCCGAAATGTTCAACAACCAAGTCGAGCATATCAATCTCATTATCGCTAAATTCATCATCAGAAAAACCGGTAATAGGTTTAATGTAAGTAGTATCGGCTTTCTTTTCTATAGTGATGTAATCCTTCAACAAAAGAGGTTCATCGGATAAATCAATAAAAATATCCCGTGCTACTGGTCCGGCTTGCCACACTTCAAATTCCAGATTAAGAAATGGCAACTGATATTTTTTTGCAAATGTTTCTTCAAGAAGGTACAACAGCTTCAATAGCTTTGTCTTAGATAAATCAGGAATCCTTTCAGCAAGATAAATAATTGCATTCCCAATTTTTTCAATATCGCTTCTGGAATAAGTTTTCATGCTTCAAAAATAACAAAATTAGTTCATTCAAGCCCTATATACACTTAAAAATCATATTTATATACTGAAAACCAATGAAGAGAGAAGAAGTTCACCAAACCCACACCCACCCATGGTTAAATTTTTTGTCACAGTTTTTGCAAGCCTGCACACCAATAGCACACTGTCAGTTATAAAGTAAAATTTAATGTAAAATATTTGATATTCAAATAATTGAATATTACATTTGTCTAAAATAGACAAAAATAGATACTATGGCTAATGGTGTAAAAACAGGTGGAAGGAAAAGAGGCACTTCAAATAAACTGTCAGGAACAGTCAAGGAAATGATTAGTCAGTTCGTTGAAAATGAAATACAACACTTGCCAACCTTATTAAATAAGCTTGAGCCCAAAGAAAAGGCTGAGTTTATCATTAAATTACTGCCATATATTTTACCCAAACCAATTGCTCAGGAAGAACAAAACGAATCATTTGAAGAAAGAAGAAAGAAATTTATACAAAATGTACATTCGAATTATAATTTGAAAAAAGTATAAAATTCATTGCTTACATTCTTTGAAGTATTACCTGCGATTTTAAATGCGACATTCAAGCATGTAAAAAGGAGCGATTTAGTAAATGGTTCGCCTTCAAATTTACGATTAAAAAAATGACCTAAAAATGCCTTATTCCGATATGGTTGACTAAATGTTGACTAAAAATAAAAACGAACACTGCTATTGTGTTCGTTTTCAGTTGATTTAACAAATTCATCGTGGAGAATATCGGAATCGAACCGATGACCTTTTGACTGCCAGTCAACAAATTACCTCAATTGTATTTTATTGAAACTTCGTAAAGATAATATAATCAGCAAATAACACAAAATATATTAATTGTTGCTTTGCGTTATTTCGCTTTATTTCGTATCTTAGTTGTTCAAATTAATGTTCAAATTTATTTGCACATTTTAACTCATACAACATGGAACGGAAAGCAACAACAGCCATTATTTTAGATACCAGACGGGAGAAAAAAGACGGAACTTATCCGGTAAAAATCCGTGTAACTTATGACCAAAAATACAAAAAATATGGAACAAAGTATGATTTAAATAAATCTGATTATAAAATACTTACAGCAAAAGGCAAACATGTTAGACAAACTGAAAAGATAACTGACATCAAAAGAGCATTGGCCGTATCATTGAAAAAAGCCGACGACATTATCTTAAAAATTGATGAATTTACCTTTGATGAATTTGAAAATTTATACCTCGAAAAGCGGGGAGATATGACCGATATTTTGAACGCTTTTGATGCAATAGTTGTGCAAAAAAGAGAATCCGGGCGAATTGGCACAGCCATTGGGTACGAATATGCAAAGAAATCTTTAGAAAGTTTTGAAGCAAGAGAAACAAAAGGCAAAGAATCAGAAGGAACAAAACCACTGCTTTTCAAAAAAATAACAGTTAGCTACCTGAAAGAATATGATAGTTGGATGAGGTTGGAAGGCAAAACGACCACAACGATAGGAATGTATTTGCGTAATGTGAGAGCCTTAATGAATAGTGCAGTAAAGACCAATGTTATCAAACAAAATGCCTATCCTTTTGGAGTTGGTAAATATGAGATCCCAACATCAAACAGCATTAAAAAAGCTCTATCAAATGACGAACTAAAAAAACTGTTCGCATACCAGCCGAAAGCCGGAAGCCCGGAACACTATTTTTTTGATCTTTGGTTGTTTAGCTACCTTTGTAACGGCCTCAACATTAAAGACATTTTAAGGCTGAAATATTCAAGTATTCAAGGTGATTCAATAATATTTGTTCGTGCAAAAACGGAACATACGACAAAACAAAGAACAGAGATTGAGGCCATTTTAACACCGATAGCCAAACAGATTATTGACAGATGGGGAACAAAACCAGTTCAGGCCGATAGCTTTATATTTCCATTCCTGAATAAAGAAATGACAGCAGACAAACAGCATAAAGTAAAAGAACAGGCCGTTTGGCAGATTAATAAGTATATCAAAAAAGTAGCTGCAAAAGTTGGTATTGATGCAAAATTGACAACGTATGTTGCCCGCCATTCATATACTTCAAAGCTATTAAGAGCCGGAATAAGTATTGAATTTTTACGCCAACAGTTAGGGCATACCGATAGCAAAACAACCCTGAATTATGCCCAGAAGATTGATTTTGACACAAAGCAAAAGGCGACTAACTTACTAACTGAATTTTAACCCTCAACCTAAAGTAAAATGAGCAATATAGTTGGAAGTATTAATAACGAACTGAACATTATTAGAGCGAAATATAGAGAGACTGGAGAATGTTCTGAATCATACATTAAATACTATAATCAGATTGAACAGCCTACCCATGTAAAAGCCATTTTATCTGAGCAGATTGTACCTTTTGATAATTATTTTGGAGGTTATGCGGATCGGTTAAATGATCCTTTAGTATATTGGAATGGCTTTTATTTACAACCGTATAGGATTACTCATTTAGCGGATTTAATAGCAACAAATAGGATTATTCATAATGATAAATTCATTACTGATATTAACGAAATATCAGAATACATTTTTGCATACAAAGAAGGGTTTGCGCTTGGTTATGAAAAATTTGATAGTATTGAAATAGAAAACAAATCTTCTGTTTTTAAATCAGACAAACTATCTATTGAAAAAATTATCAATTACATTGAGAATCATAAGGAAAGTGATAACGGAGGTTTTATTTTTCAGTGTTATCCAAAAACAAATTTTGAGGATCACTATTCAAGTGATGGTTTGTTAAAGCCAAAGGTTGATAAAATCCCATTTTCAACTGAAGAATGTAAAGAAAGACAACTTAAAGGAATTTGTTCTGAGAGAATGTTACATGCACAACAAACAGGAAACGAATGTCACGCATGCTTCCCTTTCATCCTACCGGTCTTAAACAGATGGAAATCTAATGGATTTGAAGGCGGAAAATATTATCGTGCTTGGTTTATTGTTCTTGCTAATTATCAGATATTTGATGAGTATTATAAATCAAAAATGATTCCTGCATTGAATGAACCCGGAACAGCTCTACCAACTGAAAAAAGTATTAAGAAGCGAAAAGGAAAAATTACACAGCCATTTCAAAACCATTTGAGACATAACGAGCCTGGGAAATTAGCTGAAATTTGCAAATCAATTTTTAATAGAAACAGTAGTAAAAAAGATTATTCGATAATGCTTTGCTTGCTTTCAGAACATGGATTAATACTTACACCTAACTTAAAGCGGTCTGATTTTTATTTGTCATGGTATGGTTTAATAAACGAACAGTTACCAAAAAACAATAATTTTTATGGAATCAATAAACACATCGTTGACAAGTCTGTCAGTGGTTTTGTTTTTCATGATGAGGCTGACCAAGACTATTGTCACTTAAAATCAACATTTGAAGAAGCATTAAAATCAATCAAATAACATGGTTGAAAGTTGTTGAAAGTTGCAGAACAACTGTTAACAACTGACTATCAAAGAGATAGTGAAATAAAATGTAAATGTTTGCAGAAACTTTAAAACAAGTAATATGCAGACATTAAATTTTGAACAATTGCCGGGTGCAGTTACTGAACTGTACAGAAAAATAGACGGCATGGAATCACTTTTGCTTCAGTTGATAAAAAACAAACCGGAAGTCAACGAACGGAAATCAGCACCGGAAGCCGCCAAACATCTTAACATTGCATTGCCGACCCTTTACGGGCTTGTTTCACAACGAAAAATCAGAAATTCAAAGGCAGGTAAGAAACTGAGTTTTTTAACGTCCGATTTAGATGAGTATTTGAATTCAGGCCGGAGGAAAACAGCCGATGAAATGGCAGCCGATATGATGAGGAAAGGAGGCCGGAAATGATAAATTCCAAAACCTCCATATCTTTTGAACCGCAAGTCAAAAGTATTAAATTTCCCTCGCAAAGCGAAGAAATCAAAGCTTATCTTTTATCCGGTAAATCATTAACCTCCCTTGACGGATTACGATTGTTTAAATGTTGGTCACTTACTCAAAGAATTTTTGATCTAAGGAGGCAAGGTCTGACGATTGAAACCGAAATGATTCTTTTGGAATCCGGCAAACGTGTTGCGAGGTACAAACTGAAATCAATCCCAGAATGAACCATGCAACCGACCGGAAACAAAAAATATTTTCAATTGATACCGGGAAAAGTATATCAGGACTTTTCAGCAATTGAGGATTTATTAAGAACGGAAATAAAAGGATATTCAACTGATAACCTGAAAGAAATTTTATCAATTGTTGCCTGCCATACACGAAAAGACAATGGATCTTCTCAGCTTCAAATGACCTACATTAGAAAGTTAGTTGTACATGGTGATAAATATTTAAAAGGATTGATTGATTTGAATATTATTCAGCGGTCAGGAAATGCGATAGTTGGCAAAAGTAGCTATCAATACAATTTTGCACCTGACTATCAAAGCAAGTATATTTCATTGCCTTTGAACAATGCAAAGTTGATAAGACGAATTGAAAAAGCACAAACAGAAGTAAGAAAAATATCTGCAAAATCAATTAGAGGCCATTCAGAGCAGCTGAAATATTTAAAACTCTTAACTATTGCACCCGGTTACGATGACTTCATAGAGGCAAATTATACAGCCGAAACGGATCAATACAACAGTATTGTTAGTTCAGCAACCAGAATAATTAACAGCGATATTTTTTATTCAGTTGATAGCACTTCAGGACGGTTTCATTCCAATATAACAAATATGAATAAAGGTCTCAGACCATATTTAAGAATCAATGATGAGCCGCTGATAAATCTCGATATTAAAAATTCACAGCCTTATTTATCAACAATACTATTGACCAATCCCGGAAAGGTTTCATATTTGACTAAAAACCCTGCCTTTGCCTTATTGCTCAATTCTTTGAAAGTGTCACTATCACAGGATGTTAAGAAATATGTTTTATTAGTAAATTCAGGTCAGATTTATGAATATTTGAAGAATGAATTTTCAATAGAAGGTCTGGAGCTAACAAGGGATGAAACAAAAAGGCAGGTTTTAAGAATACTGTTCGCACGAAATCGGATGCCAAAGGATGAGACTAACAAAAAAGCAAGGGAGATTTTTAAAAGTAGGTTTCCAAAAGTTTACCGGATATTCTCTAAAATACGTGGATCAGAGAAAGGCGATAAATTCCATAACTATAAAAGATTTGCAATTCTATTACAAAGGATTGAAAGCTTTTTAATGCTGGACGTTATCCTGAAACGAATTTATAAAGAGTTGCCCGGTACAATTGCAATAACTGTACATGATTCAATAATGACCGGAGTCTTGACAAACAACGTTGATGCAGTGCGAAAAATAATGATTGATGAACTAACTTTTTTCGTGGGTTTTGCACCCAATATTAAGATTGAAGGAATTATAGAGGAGAAAGGAAGGGAAAAGGAAGAGAGTACAATCTCTAACCAATATGCTGGACATTATCTCGTAAATATCAATTAATCAATGAGATGATAAAATAAATTAAAAAGTCAAAAAAAAAAATAATTAAACGAAAATAAAAATTAGTCAGTTATGGAAGCAAATCAAAAAAGTTTACAAAGGTTCACAGAAACAGAAACCAAAATAAATGAAATCCTTTCCCTTAAACAAATTACAGTGGATGATATTGAGCTATTAGACACTGATGGATATAACGGTTTGTTTAGAGTAATAGCGGAAAAAATTAACAAATTGAGCGGAGATGAAAAGGAGGCGTTCATAGAAAGAGTTGAACTCATTTTGCCCAAAAGTTTGAAAAACCAACTATGGGAAGGTAATCATAATAGTATAACTTATGCAATTTCAACTTTAATGCAAGAGCTTAACCGGATGCCATCAAAAAATGAAATTGCCAATAAAGCTGAATTAAGCAGGCAAACAATATATAAGCACATGAAAGATTATGCGAGTCACCCACAATATTTGCAGCAAATCGAACAATTCCGGTTTATGACTTCAAAAGTATTAGCGAAGGTTTTTAAGTTCGCTGTAAACGGTGATATGGCAGCAGCAAAACTATATTTTAATGTTATTGGTAATTTGAACGGGCAACTTTCAAATAGTACATTAATACAAAATCAAAATAACTATATTCAAATAAATGGGCTGGTATTAAATCAGGAAACAATAAAGCGACTTAATCCAGATCAATTGAGCATTATTGAGAATATTTTAAAAACAGCGATACCAGAAGCTGAAATTTTGAATCCAGAGATTGTAAAAAAGTAAAGTTTTCGGCTAATTTATTTGAACATAACGAATACACAAACACCCGAAATTATTGAATTGATTCAACGTGAAAATTAAAATCCTTTTGAAAAAAATGTATTTAAATCAACATTAAGAGCTTTACATACTTTTACTAAGCTTGTAAATCTTATATCTTCTCCACGTTCCAATCTTGAATAATAGCTTAAAGTATAATCGTTATCGTAAGCAAATGTTTCTTGTGAACTATATCCCCTCTCTTTTCTAAGTTGCTTTATTCTTTCTGCCAATAATAAAACTTCTTTAGGTTTTTCCTTGGGGGCTATAATTTTTGCTTTAGTCTTAGTCATTAATGATGGTTTTAATTCGCCATCTATTTTAATTGTTTAGCACTATTAAAATTAGCACTATTAAGTATAGCATTATTGAGTGCTAATATTTTATATTTGTCGTGATTAATAAACTTTACTACAGTGATAATTTAGTAATATCAATCCAGTTTTAGTAAATTAGTAGAAATTTAAATCTATAAATCAAAACCAATGAAACCAATTTTCCTGATTTTATTAATGAGTGTTTCAATCGGTTCCTTTTCACAAGAGCCGCTAACTTATTCTGAAGTTGTAGAAGTATCTGGAGTAAACAAGGATGAACTTTTTGTTCGTGGCAGAGAATGGTTTAATGAAAATTTCAAAAGTTCTAAGGACGTATTGCAGGTAACTGATAAGGACAATGGCGAATTGTTGGGGAAAGGAATTATGGAAGTTACTTATACATACAGATATTTAGGAGAAAGAACAATCACATCAGATGTGGGCTTCCAGATGAATGTTTGGGTAAAGGATGGAAAATACAAATATGAAATGACAAACTTTTCTGATAACAGCAATTTTGAAATCGGACTGATTACAACACTGGATGAAACACATAAGACTTTTCCAAGCGTAAGCGCAAAAAAAATGAATGAAATATATGTAGCTCTAAAAATTGGGACAAAAGATAAGGCAGCAGATTTAATTGATAATTTAAAGTCTGGAATGTCAAAAAAGGCAAAGTCTTCTGATTGGTAATATGACATTCACCAGAGGTTCTATATTAAAGAGATTACAAGAGATTTTAAACTATAACCAAATAAAATACCATGAAAATAAATCATACATTCTTACAGATTGTTTTTATTGGACTTCTTTTATCCCTTTTGTTTAGTTGCAAAAAAGATGCGGTAAAGGAAGATACACCTATCACTCCATCTAAATACGGAACAGTTACCGATATTGATGGCAATGTTTATAAAACAATTCAGGTAGGAATTCAAACATGGATGGTAGAGAATTTAAAAACTACCAAATATAATGACGGAACATTAATTCCATTAACTATTGATAATACCGCATGGAAAAATTTAACAACACCGTCTTATTGCTGGTATAAGAATGATGAATCAACTTATAAAGATAGCTATGGAGCCTTGTATAATTGGTACTCTGTAAATTCAGATAAATTATGTCCATCTGGCTGGCACGTTCCAAGTGATAATGAATGGTCAATACTTACTGCGTATTTAGGAGGAGAGTTCATTGCCGGAGGAAAACTAAAAGAAACAGGAACAAGTCATTGGGCAAGTCCTAATACTGGAGCAACAAATGATATTGGATTTACTGCCCTGCCCGGTGGAATGCGCAATGAAACCGGAACATTTAGCAGTGTAGGATTTTATGGACGTTGGTGGAGTTCCACAGATACTAATATTCCTGGAGTATCAAATGTTAAAGATTGGGCGTGGTATAGAACTATGATTAATAACGGAATTGGCCTAGATAGATCAAGTTATTATCCAACTAAACGATCTGGTTATTCTGTTCGCTGCATTAAGGATTAACCGTTTTGATTATCGCCAAAGCTATTGCCTACATAACGTGCTATTCTAAAACAGAA
>JGI24147J20444_1000845_pt1 | contig 16782 bp, 12 predicted proteins | sample BarGraIncub1133A_FD_20444 | JGI IMG/M metagenome (IMG submission 20444) | reverse complement strand
GCCGATTCAGTTAAATCATCTCTTCCAAAATCCTCGATTACCCTTGGTAAAAATATTTCACTATCAAGATTACCATAATCTGAATAATATACAAACTTAGGAATTTTATCAAGTACTTTTTGATCAACCTCTTGAGTACTACTTATTGGTTTTCCATCGAATGCATCAATCATTTTCTGAATTTTTCTCAAAATGTTGGTTTGAAATAATTCTGGAAGATTTTTCCTTTTTCCGAATGATTCCTTAATATACGTTTCAATTGATTTTTTTAAATTTTTAGAGAATTCCTTTGAATATGAGTCCTTAGGGAAATTTTTCTTTTCTTGATCTATAAAATCTTTAATTGACTTCTGCAGTTTAGGGGATTCTTTGATATATGTTTCTGAGATGTACAATGTATCTTCAAAACCTTCAATTAATTCTTTCACTGTTTCCACAGGATAAAATTCAACTTTTGAATATGGAAAAGTAATGTGATACTTCCCATCATAACTTCTTTGGACAAAAACTCGCTTAATCTGTTCTGTGTCACATTTTAAATCCTTTGACAATTCACTTTGAAAAGTTTCATCAAGAATGAAATCAGCTGCAATAAAAACGTCTTTACAATGATTGTTTGCTTTATAATTGCTATAAATATGTCTGGGAAAATCATTTAAGGGGACTATCGGCTCTTTATTCGCTGGGTTAAGTTTCCATAATGCAAGAAGAAGATTCGTTTTCCCCGCTTCATTTGTTCCAATTAAACATGAATTCTCAGATACTTCAATCCAATCGCTTTCTTCAATTGATCTGAAGTTATAAACTTTAAATCTGTCAAGTATTGTCGCCATATGTCAGTAGTTTTGAGTTTTTATAATTGTGCAGTTCTTTTATTTATTCGGAAAATCCGTATCCTTTCTTCCATTTTAGGCAGCTTTTTACTGAAATTGCCATTTAATATTATGAACAAATATACTGATTGTTTTTATATTGTAAATTATCAAAAAAATTATTTTGTGTTTTAATTTTCATGAAAACTTTCCTTATCTCCACATAACAAATCAAAAAATAAAAATAGCATTAAACTCCAACAGCACAATCATCTTTCAATGTACAACAGGTTCCTAATGGATTTCCGCAATTGGCAGTCGCAAAACTTCGGCTTGCAATTGACAATTTGAAAATTACTAAGCCGTAAATCCACTTACCTCCACGGTCCCAGTATAAGGCAGATCGTAATTAATCGTATCAAGGATTACAACTGCGCCATTAATCATATACCGTTTACCCCATTGCAAAGCAAGCAGCTGTAACAGACTTAACTGAATATATTTTGTAAATCCCCGCGCCCGGTAGGTTTGCCAGTTTATAAATTCCAGATATACTTTATCGTATAAGTAAGCTGGTTTCAGCGACATGCCTGTATCTATTGTCCCATCCCGCGAATACCTATCAAACGAAGCATATGGGATGCCGATAGTGGTAAATGTTTTCCTGCCATGGTATAGTGTTACATACAACGCTTCAACAAAAGTGACCGCGGGTTTATTTAAAACATTTACTCCATAACCAGCGAAAGACGGGACCGATGGATTTTTCGAAATACTCAAAATTGACGGGCACTCAAAATTGAGGCCGTTGCATAAATAGGTAGTTTGCTTTGGTACATTAACATTTAGTTCCACTTCAAATTCACCTTCGCCTGTCTTAACCTCCTTTAGTCGTCCAACTTCTTTCCACACAAGCGTATCTGCATCGTTTTTTTCTGTAATAAAACTACGATCATAATTACTTTGAAAAATCTCTCCCTCTACTGTGGGGGCCGGTAACGTAAGCTTTACAATGTTGATTTCGGGCCATTCCGTGAAAGTATCTAACTCATCATCCTGATCTTTATAACGAAGAGTAAACCCCTTAAACGCTTTCTCCTCCATGTGCGACCAGCCAGCCATCTCGACTATTTTCATTCCATCAAGATTTTCAGGAAGGAAAATATTTTTTTTAAATCTGATTTGGACCTCTTTTTTCAACTCATCAATCTCATACATGATACAGAACATATCCTGAATCATTTTGAGAAAATCAAGTATTTCAATTTTTGGCATTAATGTTTTATATTCAAGCGAAGCCAACGATGGGATAACTGCGACTGGCTCACTATTTTTCACACTCATTGCAATGTGTATTATATTGCCATAGAATATAGCTTTGTTGAACTCTGAATCTAAAAAATCATCCACCCCGATGGTGTATCCTGCATTTTCAAAAATCTTCCGAAGTAAAAACGATACATAAAACTGAAGACTGTAACTCGCCTCTTTATACCCGTACCCAGAGGTTTGTCCAATATTCGACCAGGGACTGAAAAACGACACCCTTCCCATCGGGTAATAAACATCATACGTCTGCGCGTTAACCTCTTCAACAAATCCCCATGCAGGGGCATCGGATCTGGTAATAAAAAATGGGCATACTACATATTTCCCGTTATTCGTGGTGTTTGCGGCATCCCATTCGAGTAATTTATTACTAATACCATTAGTTATCGGCGTCAACGCTTCAGTTGTCCACGGAACCTGCGGTGTGTTTATGGGCCATGTCTCACCTCCATATTCAATATCACCCAGTTTTTTCCCCTCCATTCTTTTGGTAAATTCCGTGAACCCGCTTTTAAGAATTACCCCAATTTCATTAACGGTAATTTCATCATAATCCACTTCTCCAAGCAAAATCTGCAAACCTGAGTCCTCCAAAACAAAAGTCTGATCAGGGATATCGCCAGTACGCTCCAGATTACCTGGCCACCCAAGTACCCGTTGGTTAGGAAGAGTTGGCACCGGGAATGGAAACGAAAAGGACCCCGTATCATCGTTCAAAAAAGGAGTCGATCTTTCAATGCTGATCACTGTCCCCTCTGTTAATGCGATTTGATTTCCTGCGATGGTTAATTTCATTTCCTGTAAATTTTTGTATTGAAATTCTTAATATCATTCATCGCATCCGACAGACTATTGGTGCCATACTTGTTAATACTCGTTTTGAGCCCCTTGTCAAGGTGGTCACTCAATCTGCGAAGCTGAAATACCAGCTCGTTATCATTTGTATCCGACGCTCTTCCAGTTTTACCACCTGGTCCGTTTTGTGACGATTCAAAGGAGGATGGATAACTACCGGATGCCTTTTGTCTGGTACGGGCCGGACCCTTTCCCGCGTAAGCGTAAATATCCCGTAGTATCTCAGGGGCATTTAGCTGTATCCGCCTGAAAGTATCCCCGTCAACCACCAGTTCTGGTGCCTTTTCTCCGACCAGGCTACGACCGTCACTCATATTGAGCAGTGTTGGCCGGCTATATACGCCTGTTGCCGGACGTCCGCCATCAACAGCATGATACAACATCCCGTCATCTGCGCCAATAACCGGGTAACTACCTTTCGCCTTTTGCGATGTGGCAGGGCCGGAAAACTCTTTGAATACCTGACCCAAAACAGTTGCGATACCCACTGCTGCGGATACGCCATTCAGAACAAGCCATGGTGTAGCAAGCGGTCCCGGATACGCTGCCAATACCGCTGAGTTTGCAATAGCCGTATTAAATAAGATTCGCCCTATTGCGCTTGCCTGCTGGAAAAGGAAGAACGCCCGACCTAAAGCAGTTTCTCTTCCCACAAGCTCAGCCATATTCCCAAATATCTGATCTGCCGCGCCAAATATCTCTTCGCCAATCGCTGTCCTTTTATCCCGCTCTTCCTGTTTTATACGAATATTGGTGTCGGCGTATCTTTTTTCGGCAGTTGCCATCTTAACCCCGTTGCCTTTAGCCCTGGCAAGATCCTGCTTGTGCTGCAACTCATTCTGTACCCGTTCCGCTGCAAATCGTTCCTTATTTCCTTTAATGGCCATCACGGAACTCATTACCTTCTGGAGCGCATCGGCATCAATCAGGTCTGCAAGCTTTTTATCATGCGCCTTCTGTTTTGCCTCAATGGTTGCATTAATCGCCTCGTTAAATGCAATTTCATCTTTAGATAACAACTCCTTCACTATCAGCTTTTCTTTCAGCAGTGCCATCTCTTCTTTCCAGCGCTGTTCTTCGATTGCCCTTTCCTTATCGATACCCTCCTCTAAATTTGCAATTTTGGCATCGGTCAGACTATTCTGGGCCTCCAGAAGCAGATCTCTCATTTGCTTTTCGGCAGCCACCCGTTTCAGTAAATATTGAGTATTGGCCTCCTCGTATTCATCGCTTCCTTCTTTGAAAATGAAAATCTTTGTTTTCAGGTAGGAGAGTTCCTGGTCAAGCAATTCTGCATTATATTGCCTGTCAGTTGTCACGCCATCAATCCGGCGCTGTGTTATCCTTGCTACCTCTTTATTGTTCTGTGCTTCCGCTTCCTGGGCCAGCGTTTTGGCCTCTTTTTTATCCTCTTTTTTGCCGTCCAGCTGTTTGTCCCGTTGTAACGCGATCAGTTCACTTTTTGCTGCAATATATGCCGCTTCCTCACCTTCTTCTGTTCGCCAGGCTTTTTCCCGGTCACTGATCGATAGTTTCAGATACCTGATCTTCGCCTGCCTTAAATCTTCATCCTCTGCCTGTTTCGTTTTATTCATCCGTAATGCACGTACATGAATATCATACTCTTCCCTGGCTAAAGCTGATTTCATATCATCCTGCCTCTTTTTGAAAGTCTCAAAAACCTCGTCCTTTAATTCCATCCCAACAGGCGCAACCCTGATTTTTTCCGGCGCTCCCGATGCCGCGATGTCACTCTTTAGTTTGGCGTATTCGTCCGTATAGACGAACCGAAGTCTTATTAATGACTGCATCCTTTTGATATAGTCTGTTTTTAATTCGGCGTCGAGCTGCTTATTTCTGGTCACTCCAAGAGCCGCTGCCGCATCAGTGGCATCCTGGTGTTTCTTCATCACAATCTCCATTCGCCTAATTTCTGCATCGTTGGCATTGTAAGCTGTCCTGTTCACTGCCCCGGCTGCGGTTGCCTTATCGAAAATGACTTTTTTTCCCATGGCCTCCACGATCTTATCATACGAACCGGCCACCTCATCTGCGGTAACACCCTCTTTCATGAGTAAGGGAAGATAATCCCCATATTGCTCTTTTAAGGTTTGTATGATCTTGCTGCGCTCACTCTGGCTGGTATTCACATCTTTAAGCCGGTCAATCATTACATCCAAGCCGCCCTTCTCTTTGCCGTATTCTGACTGAATCTCAGTTTGTAATGCCCGATGCCTCTTCTCTTCTTCTGTAAGCGCCTTCCGCCGGTACACGAGCAAATAGAAAGCACCAGCCAATGCTGCGACCGCCACTGTAGCCGCAACAATTGGGAAAGCCATTGCGATACTTGCTGTTCTTAAAGCCTTTATTTCAACGTATGCAGCTCTAAATCCCTGAGTCAATGCAATATTGGCAATTCTTAAAAAGTTTGATTGAGTTGCTAAAAGTACCTGGGCCGCACTCAGGTTACGTGTCCATAAAATGGAGGCTTTCATCCAGAAGACTTTCAGCGCTTCGGCAGCATAGGTTTTTCTGAGCCATAGATCTTCCAGTATCAGGTTTGCGACACGCCACATCGCTGGCCCCTTAAACAGGATATATGCAAACGTCAGATATTTCATCATCTGCCAGTTCCTTCCAATCCAGTCTGTAGCTGACTTAACACCCACCACGAAATTCGACCATGCTGTTACCAGGCCAAGCACTGCCGGTTCCGCATCTTTATTCATCTGATCAGTAGTCGCCTTAATGATCTTTTGCTGTTTCAGTACATTGGCCGTGAAGTTGTTGTTCATTATAATATACTCTTCCAGCACCGAAGCCCCGGCGATCTTATTTTCCCATTCTTTTCTTGCTATTTCCTGCTGTGCTACCAGTACATCAAGGTTTTGCGCCAGTGATCCGATAACGGCAGTCATGTATTGCCCCTTTGCACCAAAATCCTTCATCCCGCCGGTCAGTTCGACCAACCCATCTTTGGTGGAGACAAACCGGCGAAGCAAGGCGATCATCGCTTTATTGGGATCGTCTTTTAGCATTTTTCTGTACCCTTCAGCGGATAAGCCAAGTGCATCAGCAAAGTCATTGATCTTTTTTGGGTTCGCGAGGGCAAGCATGATTTTCTGAACCGCTGTCGCACCCCGCTCAGACGGTACGTTCATCGCGTCAAGCGCCGATCCAAGTCCGCCAATCTGAGCGATTGTAAATCCCGCCAGCTCACCCACAGAACTTAACCGGGTCATATAATTCAATATCGTACCCGCAGAAGCTGCACTACTCTTCGCCAACTGATTCAAAACACCACCGGTTCTGAGCATCGCCTCATTAATAGGCATCTCCTTATCCACCCTAAAGGCATTCATCAGTTTTCCCAGGCTATTTACGGTATCTTCCACCGATCCTTCAAGGTCATCGCCAAGTGCTATCTGAATCATGTTGGCCGACTCCACGAACTGCATAATAGAATCTTTGCCCTCTATACCAAGCTTACCGGCTACAATAGCCAGCTTCAGTAAATCATCTGTTTTGGTACGTGTATCCCATGCATCGAAAGCATCTTTCATTTCCCATACTTCGCCAACAGCCAAACCTGTATTTTTCCGGACCGTTCCCAACAGATCCTCCAGCTCCTTCATACGGGTAATAACGCCAGTAACCAACCGTACCAAGGTATAAATGACCATTGTAAACATCCCAATCACAGAGCCAGCCCTGCTTGCTGTTCGCTCTATGCGCTCCCAAGCCTGAGACAATCTGCCAGCACCGGTTGTAAGTGTTCTTATTCTTGCATTGGTTGCATTGAGATCATTCAGAAGTCGCTGTCGAAGAGCAGGATTGCCCGTCATATTATTCAATTGTATCTGAAGCGCCTTGGCATGATTCTTCAGCTGCTGAACAGTCATCCCAGCTAGTCCTACCTGCTGTCGTAGTTTTTCAATGGCTACAGACTGGGCACGTATTGCAGTGGTGGTGTCGTTATAGGCTTTTCTGGCTGTCACCAATGCACCGGCATTGCCAATCTCATCCTTTTCGAGCAGTTTGATTTCGGCAGCCAGCGACTTTGCCGTTTGTTCCAGCCGTATCATTTTTAGCTCCATCTTCCCAAGTTCAGCCACCATTTGTTTGCTGCCCTGATTTAATCCCTGTCCGTTTAGAATCAGGTTCAGCCTCAAATCTTCATCATATATTTTTCGTCCCATTTATCTCAGTTATCAATTTACAATGTTCGATTTTTAATGGTATTTCAATTGTATATCAATGCATTTCAATTAAATCCTGATTGTTAATTTGCGTTTGGCTATCTTACTGCTTCTTACAAACCTGATCACTTCACCCCGCAGATCATTCATGCAGCGGAAGGCAATTGTATTCATGCGGCCCCAGATCATACGGTTGTGTATTCCTTTACCTTTTGTTTGTGAGACTTTTGGCGTGTGCAGCTTCGAATTGGTGCGTCCGTGTTTTATCTTTCGCATATCCTGGTAACGCAAGTAGTCCGGATGCACAAGACTGGCAACGATTTCGTATTTATTCGTGGTGATTGAATAACGCCGACCAGCTCCGCCTGAATGGATCAACCCAGTTTGCTTTTGCAGCTTCGCATCAATGGACATATCCTGTGACTTCTTGAAGTTTTGCCACTCTTCGTAGGCAATACGACGACAAAGCGTTACATCAATAGGGTTTGTATTTTGCATTCAACAAGAATACTATCCCGAATTGTGTTTCTAAAGGACAAAAAAAGGTGCGCCAAATGTTGAGACACCCACTTAAATATGAATGTTATATGGGATCGATTTATGGGGATACATAATTGCCTGTTAATGGAAACAATCATTATTTTCTCTATTATTTGCACAAAAATTATCATCCAAGTGACGACATACGGTATTTACAGCAGCCGGTCGAAGGCATTGAAGATGAAGACTAATCCTAAAATGGTTATAAATCAAAGGAAGGAGAAACAGTTTAGCAACGTATACAACGACTTACCAGCTTCGACGTTTATCAATGTCTGTTCTGCAAACAAGGCTTTATGCATACTCCGTTTTAAATCTGCACTTTGCGCGGACAGGGTTCGTGTTGCCCAAAGAGAACGGGTATTGCTTCTGAAGATATCCTTGGTTAAAAGCGAGGTGTTTTGTGAAAGAAATAAATAAAACTAATTCAATGACGATCAGATCAACTGCCCATTACCCACCGATTATCTTCTTTCCCAAATCCGGCTAAAAAGGAGAAACCTTCGTTAAGTGCATACTGCCAGAATCCGGGATATCGTTCAACCGGGACTTCAAGTTGGTTCTTGCAGACCACATGAAGTCCTAATTATTACCTGCCGTTTTTTTACATTTCTCTTGTTTTTATATCACTATCAAAATTAATCTCATTTTTTATTTTATCAGATATCACATTGTTTTCCAAAAGCAATCTGACAATGTCATTTCTATGGATTCCACAGTTCATTTTATTGTATAAAGCTTCAAGAGGTTCTCTACATTCTTTTGTCTTATTCGCTTCAAATATGTCAACGTAGCTTCTAGCCAAATTTTCAATTATATGTTCGCTTTTAGATTTTTGAACGATGTCCATTAGTATTTTATAATCTGCAGTACGATAATTTGATGTTAAAATTTCAACGAATTGATATTTTTTTTTTGACTTATCTATTTTATCTAAAGCAAATTGACGTATTTTATCACTCTCTAAAAACTTTAAAGATGAGATTGCAAATTCATTTATACGAGACTTATAATCAGGTTTTTTCTGAGCAAGATTTAATATAAAATCAGAATCAAGCGGAAATTTGTAATACGTAAAGACAAATAATAGCTTTTCTTGTGCTTTCTTGTCTTTTTCCTTTACTAATCGTTGTGCTATTATTTTGATTTCAGATTCTGTCAAGTCATGTCTGCGCTTAAATGATAGATAAGATTTGCTATTAAGCACTTCGTCAATTATGTCTTTATAAATTATCGGTTTTGTTTTATGTTTTTCTTGATTTTCTTTTGTACGCTTAATATTGTCAAGATAAATGCGTATATGTTTGTTTTCTTTAGCAAGATTATCAAGAACCTTGGTCACTTCCAAATCTGGGTTTTCTTCTTGAAAGTATCTTAAAATCCAATCGTCCTGCCAATCATCAGGGTTTTGTTCAATAAATTTCCCAAATTTCTCAGCAATATAAATAAGTCCTTGAAGACCGTCCAGTTCCAGAATTTCAGAGTAACCAACCCAATCAGAGCCTTCAATCGGTTTGTTACAAAACCTGTCATAAATAGCATTTTTCATTTCTTGGTCACCTTGTTGGGCAAAAAGCTTTGCAAGGTCAAATAAATGAGTCAAACTCCAAGTGTCTTCTTGTTCATTTGCTAAACCCTTAAGTATTGCCTTTCTGATTCTATCCTTTTTATCCGAAAGCGAATACAAGTCAAAAATATACTGCGCTCTACTTGATTCTGATTGTCCGTCAAAAGCATAATTTTTCAATGCACCTTTTACAACATAATTTGAAAAATCAATTGTCGGATTTTCCTTAGCTATCAAAAATGCTTCTCCTGTCCCACGTTTCAATGAGTCAAAAAATCTTTTCTTTATGTCTGTCTTTGTCGTCATTTTTAAATGGCAAGTAATGTTTCGCGGCTTTGCGTTCGGGCGGGCTTTTTAGCACTGCACATGATATGAAAAACCGAACTCAAATATAACAATAACCAGAAAGCGTCTTACGAAGCAAATAACCCCGCCTGGTGCAAAACCGCTGTAGGCTGGCGTTCTTGTCTGTCTTGGGTTATTTGATTTTTCCATTACTGAATTATACATTTTCTTTTTTACTACCGAATGAAGGAAAATACTTTTCCATTAATTTAAAGATTGGCGGACTGTCGTCATGTGATTTATTGTCCAATGTATTACTTGGATTTTGAGCAGTAATAACAACAAGTTGTGCAACCAATGCTGATAACATTTCTTTATCTGCTCCGCTATCTTTCATAAGTCGTTCTATTTGTTCTTTGTGTCCATGGAAAGATTTTGCATTTGTTTCTTTAAAAGCATATTCCTGTTGCAGACGTTTGTATTGACTTTGTTGCTTGCTTGCAAAAGCCGCTAACCAAATTGTAGGAATGAAGAAAGGTAAATCTTTGAGCAATGAAATCAAAGCATTGTTCAATGTAGTTTCTCCTGTTGTTTGAAGATACGTGTAAATAATATAACTACCTAATCCAGTCATTGCTAAGATTGTTACAAAAAATACTGCTGTCCAAATGAGTATTGGGTTATTATAACTTTCTTTTTGTTTTTGATATGCTGCTGCAAGCCCTGCACTTGTTGCATCAGGCAATAGACTTTTTATTTCACCGAATTGGGCTGTGAATTTTTTTTCTTGCTCTTCAAGAAAATCAGCCATCTGTATTTTCAAATCTTCTGTTTCCTGCTGGTATCCCTTTATCTGTTTTCCTTCTTCGTCCTTTTTACCAAATATTTTTTCATGTGTAATTTCAATTTCTTTTTGAACTTCTTTCGATTTTAGGTTGAGTTTATCAAACTCCTCAACTTTTGTTTCCAAATTTTCTTTTGCGGCTTTTATATCGTTTTGCCATTGAGTTGTATTGTCTTTTATTCCTTCAACTGCGATTTTGTTTTGTTCAATCGTGCCTAAAAAAGTTGTGATTTTGTTTTCGTTTTCAATTGCAATGCGTTGCTTCTCCTGAAAATCGGCAACGATAGTTGCCGATGTGTTTTTAAACCCTTCTACTTCATTTTTCAGTGTTGAAACTTCGTCACGTAGCGTTGTTGCCTCTGTTTTTATAGCAGTCGCATTTTGAGTTGTTAAATCTTTGAGAGAAAGTATTTCTGCGTTTATCTGTTTGAGGGCTTCAATATTTGAAGTCAGTAAATTCAATTCTTCATTTGCTTTAAGCACTTGTGCCTCGGTTCTAATTATTGAGTCGCTTGCTACTGAAACAAAAGTTTCTTTTGTCAGCAATTTTATATTAGCAACATGCTTTATAAAAGAATTGAATTTTTCAGGTTTAATTTTTTCAAACTTGTCTTCAAGTTCGGTATTGATTTTTTCAAAAATTTCTGCTAATTCTCTTTTAAGAATTATGGTTTCATAAGCGTTGTCAAATTGTAGAAGGGATGTCATTAGTGCATCGCTGTCGGTAAGAATGGAAATAATGAGTTGCTTAGAAATTCCCTGAAACCCTTTCAAGTCGCTTTCATCTGGGAATGTTTCATTGATTGTTGCAATCAAATGTCCTAATTTTTGTTTCGTCTGTTCCATTTTTATTACTCGTTTAAGGTTGTCTTGTCTGTTTAATGATTGCTGTGTCGTCTGTTACGCTTGCCTATAACAATTGTGAATACGCCATAGTGGCGTATATTTCAGCTTTAGATGTGACATATAAAGATCAAATTAACCAGACAGCCAGCTAATTAAATATTTATTAATGCTATTCAGTCTGTTAGATTTAATAATTAGTAAATATAATATTTCAGGATTTAACTGTCAGGTAATTATTGATTTTATTTCCTGTTATTCAACATGTTTTCTTCTACCACCACATTTAACAAAAGGAAGTACGCTCCCTTTTCTTTAAATGCCGATTTGCTCTCCAACCCTCAGGCTCTTTTTATCAAGATTCAGCCTTCGTGGCTATGATACCTTTGCCAAACGTTCATACTTACAATTAATAACCCGGTTCATATCCTTCAATTGTCATTTCATTTTCATGCACTATATTGAACCGGATACTCCAGCCCATACAGCCCCACATGCCATATTCCGGATCAATCTGAATAGAATCCGGTGTAACATCGTAAAGTTCTCTCCAGTGCGGATAATTGCGATACCATTTTAGCGCCTTCTGAATCCCTTTTATCCCGTCAAGCGTCTTTTCCCAGGTGCTCACGAGTTCCTCATCGGTTCGGTTTCGAATTACATCTAAAGAATAAAAAAATAACGGCGATTCATATCCCAGTTCATCCATATTACGACCGGTACCCATTATCGTTGGCAGAATACCAACCAAAACCGGATATTGATCACTTTCCAATACCTGAATTTTTGCTATTAAATCTTCATCGGCAGCTCCATAAATAAAAGTTTGCAGAGGAGGAAACCCTGCAAGCAGATTTCCCAATTTCACATATCTCCGTACATCTATCATTATTTTATCTGTTAGTAATTTGATTTTTAAAGGTCAGAAAGAATAGCCATGATTTTATTCTCATCTTCGGTTTGAGACTTTCATTCATGGCTATTTCATCTTTTTAATCTGATTATGAATCTGTAACAGCCGTAAAAAAACATCCCACATACTCACTTTGCTTGTCTGTTCCATGTTCCCAAACACACCGCTTTCGGCCATTTGAAACAAGATACCAGCCATGCCGGTGTCATTCTCCTGGCCTGCATCCCCTTCTGTTTTATCACGCGATTTAGGAAACAAACATCCAAATCGTATCTCATTGCCATCAATCTCAACGGCCTCTTCCCGAAGCCAGTTCATGCAACCAATAAAAAACAAATAGATCATAAACTTCAATCCAATTGGTACTTGAATCGCTGCCCTGAGTGCCTGATCATATTTGACCTGAGTAAAACCACCATCCGGACGAACCTTTTTTCGGCTTGTTAGTGATATTCCCCGGTAGAGCACCGCAAAAATCTCGTTCAAATACTGATCATCCCTGGTCTCTGAGTATTTACCTATTCGCCAGGAAGCTTCTTTAAATTCGAAAATAGTCAGGTCCGACAGCAGATCCTTTGGACCGATATACCATCGCAATCCAACCTTTACATAAGGAACCAGCTGAGTGCAGAATTTAGGATTGATACTTACATTCTCATCGCCATCTTTCGACTCTTCGCGGTTAAACAAAAAGTCAACTGAATCAGCCAGTAATGATTCAGTGCTCCAAAAGTCTATTGATTCTTCATCGAGCGCCGGTTTATTGTCGCTATTTACGCGGTTCAAAAATTCGTCTGCCGCAAGTTTGCGCGCCATATCGTAATCAATTTTCCCCATGTAACAATCGTGCATGATCTCTCCGATCCGGCAAACATTCTCCTCTTTGATCTCGTCCCAGGATGAAGGATAGTTTACTTTAATCTTCTTTTCAGGTATTAGTAGCTCGTTCATATGGAGAAATATTTATTGGTGGAAAGGTTTCTGTCAGAGAGCATACTCACGGGGGCAACAACTGATTTATCCTCTTTCGCAGTGATGATGCGGAGCTGGTTTTCGAGCATAGTCGTAGCTTCCTGTGCATCGCCAATAAGCGAGCTCACAATTAAATCTTTCTCTTTTCCGGCCACCGAAAATGAAGAGTCGCGTGATTGGACTGAGCTCTTGAATTGCTGAACCAAACCTTCAGGCAACAACTTAACTGATAATCGTTTTATCCCTGTAGCCATTGTCCAGAGTGCAAGTGCCGGAGCTGCATATTCAATCAGCAGATGAAGTTTTTCATCGCCTCCCGATCCGCTTGCATTCATATCCAGGGCTATCATTTGCTGTAATAAATCTTCACCCAAAACAGGTGCGATATATTTACGCTGCATCTCCAGCTGAAATGGAAGCAACTGGCAAAACAGTTCCAGGCTGTTTTCAATAGGGTAGAAGCGGCTGAACAGATCAATATCTGAAAGCAATACGCGATGCCGCACTTTATAGACATTAGATCCGGTCCACTCTGTAACTTTTTCTCGGTCCAGGTAATCGATTAGCCGGTTCAGCGCTTTTTGTATGCGAAAGTTTAAACCTGCATTATCACGCTCGATAAAAAATTCCCAAGCCTGTTTTTCATTGGCCGGATTGATGGATGCCTTACGACCGGTAAGCGAATGTCGCAAATCGTTCGTTGTTGTGTAATCCCGGAAAGCAGTATTGGCAATTGCACCCTGGACAAGCAAAACAAGGGGAGTATTATCCGCATCCATGACAGTATCTTTGTACTCGTTTTCTGCCTTTTCGTAAACGGCAGAACCACAAATCTTTCGAAGCTCATATTCTGCATTGTCGATATCGGGCATTAACAATTCAAATTCGGTATTCTTGTCAAGTTTGGGAACATGTACCCGAAATTCATTTAATGCAACTTTTAAATCTTTCGATTTGTTGAAAATCATATCATGAGTATTTTTTGGTTGTTTATTAAGGCACCTTATTGACTATTCTGTCCGATGGCGTTACATCCTGCTCTTTCATCACCGATTCGCTGTAAAACCCCAATTGCACCTTTTTTTCGGGCCAATTGTAACTGATTACATCGTTAAGTATCCCAAAAATGGCATATTCAATCCTGTAAACGCTTGATGTTCTGAATAATTTATAGCTGTATAGTGATTCACTTCCTGATCCTTGTCTGCCGTCTGCGACAATATTCGATAGGGAAGGAGCCAAGCCAATACCACTCGCGATGGCAACGTCGGCTCTCTTCGAAATTTCAATCTGGGAAGCAATAAACTTATCCATCTTCATGTCGAGCGGGATAAATTCCCACTTGTCAATATCGCTTTTACCCAGATCAAGATCAATCCTGGATGATTGCGTATGAATAAACTTACCCACATTCTTTTTTCCTGCCAGTACTGTAGCGAGTGATTGAAGAAACGCCTCTTTGTAGGATTCGAGTATATCTTGTTTCCACAGTTTCCCTTCACCTTCCACCTTTGCTTTTAGGTGAACTTCCACAGCGTCCCAATAGGAGGAAGGAGAAATGATATGCCATTTTACGCCCAGCGTATTTTCGCTCAGGTTATTCAGGATGTCCGGAACATCGGTGCTTCGCGCCATCCAGCTCCGAACTCCCCAGTAAGCAGGTAGTATTGGCTGATTCAGACCCCTGCCAAATCGGTACATATTTCGGTATGCCATCATGGTAGGCCGAAGTGTTTTGGTAAGTTTGCTCCATACGGGGTAAACCAGCTTTTCGGTACTCGTACTGTCCCAGTCACCTACAAACAGACGGTTAATCACACCTTTATTATCCGGCCATTCACGCCTGCACTCCGAAGCACAAACATGCTGCAGCTCGTTAATCTTCCCGGTGCCACCGCCACCCAAACGTCCGCCAACGTTGCGAAGCAATTTCGAATAATAGGCGCCGCCTTTAACAAGATCCTCCAGCGAGTTGATAATATAAGTTTTGTGATCCCACAATCTCAACCACTCTGTAACCTGTGCATCTTCTGCCCATTGCCGCGTGATCTGATTGTCAATAATCTTTTCGGTGTATTGTGCAACACCTTGAGCAAGAATCAGCCCGATAACTTTATCAAGTACACTTCCTCCAAGATGGTTGCCATCCAGAAGGTCACGCAGATAGGAGGGGATATTGTTACTAATACCTTCCGGGATAACTTTGTATTCACCAACACTTAAAGGATCGGGTGTTGTGGCAGATAATAAAGTTGATGTTGATGTGTCGGTACCGGAAGATGCAGCATATGACTCATCTTTTACCGAAAAATAAAATGCCTCATGAGCCACTTCAATTAATGTTCCCCCTGGTAATGCAATTTGCTTCATAGTGTAATCCTCATTCCGTTATAGTACATTAATAAAATCTGGTAAAACTGTCCGGGAATGTTCGTCTCAACATTGAGATAGTTAATGATGTATTGACTGTTCTTAAAAGCATCATCCGGCACCGAACTTCTCAGTTTTACCTTTGTCAGTTCCACCATTCCTGAACTTTTTTCCCTGCTGGTATCACACGACATAAACGCGATTGAAAAAGTTTCTCCTGCCTTCGACAGTTCCCTCATCTGAGAAATCGCGTCATAGATATTAATCGATCGGTTTTGTTCCATGGTTCAATATTACATCATGGAGTTTTCCTGATAAAGGACACATTTCCAGTTGGGGAGACAGGCTAAAATACCAGGTGAGATAAAATCAACTGCCATGTTTGGCTATATGATTTAAAAAATGCACTCTGTAAACCGCACATATCCAGATTTTAACCACAAATTTCAAATTGAAAATTTTTATTTTCTTATAGTGATGGCCGAGCCGCCCGGATAGGCTTATGTAATTACATTAACATAAAACAATAAGGATATATGATCCGCGGGCGCGTATCTATTCGTTGCTGTCTGGTTGTTGCTGTCTTATTTGTTGCTGTCTTATTCGTTGCTGTCTTATTTGTTGCTGTCTGGTTGTTGCTGTCTGGTTCGTTGCTGTCTGGTAGTTGCTGTCTGGTAGTTGCTGTCTGGTAGTTGCTGTCTGGTTGGTTGCTGTCTGTTTGATTATATACCAGGTATTAAACTGATTTATATATTTGATTATCAATTTGTTATACATTTATAATACTTGTATCAACTTGATATACAGCTATTTATAATATAATAAATAAACGCGTTTTAATATTCATTTATATTAACATATTATTATAATTATGTTCTTTAGGCTATAATATTACATAATAATTGCATATATCTGGCTATTTTATGGCATTTGTATATATTTGTTATATAGATAGATGCAATATAATTACATTTTAATTGCATTATTCTGGCATTTTATAGTTATGTAATAGTTTTGGCCTGTTTTGCGTCGTTACTTTGCAATGTCAAAACGAAACAACCGTGTTTCAATCCATTTAACATTTAACAATTCACAATTTAATCTTTAAAATTATTTACTATGAAAAACGCAAACGTTACCACAACAGAAACAACAGAAAAACAATTAACAGCTCAACAAATTAAATCTAAAGCAAATTTTGAGTATAAAAATTTTACCGGCTCAATTTTTAAAGTTCTAAACTATATTTTAGA
>JGI24147J20444_1000842_pt1 | contig 16829 bp, 17 predicted proteins | sample BarGraIncub1133A_FD_20444 | JGI IMG/M metagenome (IMG submission 20444) | reverse complement strand
AACATTTACACTTGTAGCACCTCCATTATGAGAGCGTATAACAGTCTTATCCAAATCAATATTATCGTGGTTTAGAGCAGATACCACTTTAGTATCAATATAATTATTTTGTTTATTTCTATCAATTTCCTTAGCAATTGTATCAACTTCAGAGCCAAGCTCTTCTGAGCTACTTTGTATAATATTGTATAAATTATCATTTTTAAATAGCTCATTTGAAAAATCTTTAATGCTTTGATATCTATCTTTTGACCTTACAGAAAGAGCAACTTTTAAGCAAGCAATAGCATCGACCGGTACATCTTTCCAGCACTCACTTTCCCATTCTATTGTATCCTCTGATAATCTCTCAAGTGCTTCTTGAGGAGCTTCTCCAGCTAACATTCTATAGAAAGTAGCAGCTACTGCATACACATCAGTCCAAGGTCCCTGAACACCTCTACTCCTATATTGTTCTTCTGGTGCAAAGCCTGGTTTAAGTATTACGGACAAACTTTTTAAATCACCCACAACTTGCCTTGAAGCGCCAAAGTCTATAAGCTTTATCTGACCATTTTTACACATGTAAATATTACCTGGGCTAATATCTCTATGAAGTATGTTTACTTTATGAACAGAATTTAAAGCATTCATAACTGGGCCAATAATTCCTAAAGCTTTAGCATATTGTATACTTTCACCCATTGCATTAAGATATTCTTTTAAAGTAATTCCATCCACATAATTCATAACTATATAGGCAGTGTTGTTTAATTTAAAAAAATCATAAACAGAAACTATGTTTTGATGATCTCCAAATTTAGCAAGTATCTTTGCTTCTTCAAGAAACTTTTCTAGACCACTATTGTACTGCAGCTCATTATCACTTGTAAATATTGTTACATTCTTTTCACCAGCATATCTAGTAGAAAATTGTTGTGGTAAATATTCTTTTATAGCGACCTTTCTACTTAGAACCTTGTCCCATCCAAGATATGTAATGCCAAAACCGCCATTTCCCAAGACCTTTCCTACTATATACTTATCATATAAAAGTGTCCCTGCTCGGAGATGAACTGGATTTTCGGAAACTAGATCTTCATTCCATCCACATATTGGGCAAATTTTATTATCTCCCTTCTCACTCATACATCCCATACATAACTTATGCATTTGCAAGTCAAAACCCCCTTAATATTCGTCTGTTTGTTAATTAAACCAAACTGTCATTGCTGTATAATTATCATTATTATCATTTATTCTCTCACTAAGCACACTTTCCAATTTTAAAAGCCACTCTTCAGGAGAAGTAACAAGCTTTAATGATGTTATCATACTATCTTCATCAACATATTCCCAAAAGCCATCAGTACATAATAAAAAGATATCACCTGAACGTAAGTTTACCGAATTTTCATTTATCGTACATTTAACATCATTACTTTGTCCAATAGCACGAAGTAACTTATTCCTGTCTTCATGAAATCTTATTTCATCTACCATAATTTCTCCTGCATCAGCAAGTGCTTGAACTACACTATGATCCTTTGATTGATGATAAATATGCCCATCTCTAAAAAAGTAAATTCTACTATCACCAACATGAACCCAATTGACACTTTTAAAATCCGTAAGCAATGCCACTAAAGTAGATTTCGAAGAAGTGAGTTCAAAATTTTCTTTCTGTGCCTTAGTTAAAATTGTATTTGTCTCTTCACTACTATGCTTTATATCCTTATACTCAATTGATTCTTTTTTTAGACTTAACTCTAAAAAACTATTTACAACTAAATCTGATGCTAAATTACCACCTTTATAACCACCTAAGCCATCAGCTACTACATAACAGGCGAAATCATTTGTTTCTTTATAAGAACAGTAATCTTCATTTACAGCTCTACCGCCTTTTTTAGACAAAACTGATATTTTAGCATACATAATATCCTCCTAAATTTTCGACTCTAGCATTTAGTATACCCTTTATTGGTATTTATTGATATGTTGAAGCCTGAACTAATATATTTCTTTGTGAATTATCCTTGCAAAAGGGCTCTAGCAGTTTTGCTAGAGCCCTTCATATTGGCGGAGAGAGGGGGATTTGATTGCTGCTACGCATCAATTACGTCGACACCCGGTCCGGGTCCTGTCTCCTTTCGCACAACTAAAAATGTGATAACATCACATTTTATTAACGCTCTGCGCCCTCGCGGGTTCAATTCCCCGGAAGGTCATAACCCATTCGCCTGTTTCGAGTTGTGCTGAATACTTTTTAGGTAGTCTTTCTTACTTAAATATACTTGATTCTATTGATGTTTAGTTTAGGGCGTCGTCGCATGGGCGTCTAATTTCAACTTATTTTTTTAACATACACTCCATTAATTCTTCTTTCAAAGATTGAATATTATTTAACATAACTAGGTATTGATCCTTGACCTTAGACTCTTTGCGGTCATTATAACCCATTTCTATTAGTTTAGATAATTCCGCAATCTCAGGCAAAATCTTAATACACTCTTCTAAAAAAGTAACAGGATTGCTAAAAGATACGATTCCTTTTACCCTAGGAATTAATTCATTGTAATTAACTTCTATACCAACATAATTTTCAGGACTCATTGACATGTCTTTCCACTTCCTTGTTTTTAATAATATAATAATACGATGATTTAGTATTTAAATTAGTTTATCAAGTTATAGATATATTGTAAAGAGAAAGAGAACTACTCACGAAAGAGCAGTTCCCATAATTAATTATAAGAAGCATTAAAACTATTAAACATGAAATTTCTACTCTTATTATCAACATCCTTTGTATAATACTGATTGAATAATGTGTAGCCTTTTTGAGACGACTTTTGGTGGAATATCATAGCTTAACATTTAATATAGCATGTTTTTTAAATTTAGTGTATAAAAAAGTGTCCAGCCTTTATAAATTTACTGATATATAGTTTTCTTACATTATTATTTTAATAATTGTTCTATAATTTCTTTTTGTCTTATTTCCAGTACTGTAGGCGTCCATTCAGAATAACTTAATACCTTTTGACTTCTTGCTAAATCAGTTATTCTACCTTTAATATACTTATCTTTTTTTACAGTAAAATCTAAATTACTTGCAGATGAATTTTTCCTCTTACTTAGTAATACCAAATTTGACAACTTATTTGTCCAAAGAATACGTTCTTCATCATTAAAATCTTTTACCCAATTACTATTTAAATTTGGTCTTTGTGGTAATACATGTTCTACACTTAATGTTCCATACCGCCTTTCTACATTCTGTTCTGATTCGATATATTCTAGTTTTAATAGTATATATTTTATGTAATCTTTTTCATAGATATCTTGTAAAATCCTATCTTTATAGTCATCCTTATTGAACCCCAAAACCTCACTTCCAAGAAGTTCATCTATATTACTACATCCTTCTATTTTTCTTAATATTGCGTTCATATTTACTACTCTTTTAGTAGCTGTTGCTCCCAGTATCCAATCCGCAACAAATTTATTTTCTAATTTTCGCACGAAATCAAGCAAGTTTTGTTTACCGAACCGTCTGTAAAAATAAAGAATAGGTGGAATCCAATCGTTAGACGGTAGGAAATAATCCATGATATTCAATAAATTTATATACGAAATAGAATTTATTTTATACTCATCATCCTTTTGATATATATCTTTGTCTAAAATTATAGTTTGATAAATATCTTTGTATTCACTTAAGTATTCAATAAAGTCTTTACCCCTTAGAATTTTATTCTTTTCAAATATCAGTTTATTATATTCTTTTAAAATATCATCTTTTGCTTTTTCTTTAATTTCAATAGTTCTAATAAAGGATATTAGCTTTTCAAAGTTATTTGAACCCAAGTCATTTTCCATGTCTTCCCATATTTTTGCAAACCATACCCTATCTTCTGTATTTGTTATAACCCCAGGTTCAAGATTATTTGCCTTTAAAATATCAATTCTTCTTAATTGAAGCCCTCTGTCATTTATAATAGTAAATAGCCTAAATGCATCATCAAAATTTTGCGTTGAAACATACATAACTACACATCTCTGAGATATATGCTCAATTAGTGAATTTATCTGATGTTGGCTTAATTCTAATAATTTGTCCTTAAATATTTTAATTGCGTTTAATAAATTTAACTGTGAATCATTTTGAGTATTGACAACATCTATCTCATTTTTACTTGTACCATTCTCACTCTGTATGTACCTTTTAAAGAACTTCTTTTCTTTAACCTCCAATCTTACTTTTTCTGGTATACCATCAGCTAAATTTTGCCTTTGATATATCTTGGATTGAGTTGAAATCTTGTAATCAGAATTTTGAACTCTATCCCTTAAGCAAGCTAATAATATTTGTAACGTTGTAATTCTTTGTTGCCCATCAATAATATCATATTTTTTTCCAGAACCAATACTTTCAATTTCTTGAAGTATAATTGTCCCCAAGAAATATTCATTTTCTCTGTTTGATTCATCTATATCGTCAAAGAGTTGCTCACAGTGTTCTCTCTTCCAGGAGTATGGTCTTTGGTATTCGGGAATACTAAAGAAAAACTCATCACTAAATAATTTTTTTAAAGATATTTTTTCACCTGTTATTTGTGACATTTTACACACCATCCTTTTGTATTTTTTTTCTACAATACCTATGTCTCTAAAATAAATTAAAGAAATGATTCCAGCAGTTCTATCTTTTCTGAAATCTCTTCATCTATGGGTAATTCTCTTAGTTTAGCAAGTGCATCTAGAATTTTGAAGTTCACCTCTTTAGATATAGGTTGATTTTTAGCTTTAGTCTTATATGATATCTTTTTAGAATCTATTATGTCTATACCTTTGTTTTTCAACTCCTTATCTAAAAGAATTCTAGCCTTTTTCACTGACTCTACATCTGTTCTAGACTCTACTATAATTTGTAATGCTTCAATTTCTAATCCTTCTCTAAATATCCTCCTTGCACTACTAGTTTTATTTGGCATTGTTATTGAAGAGAATTTCTGGGGATCTAATGCTAGCCTATCAATCATTTCTGGATGTGATATATCCATATCTTTAAAAGCCTCATAATATTTGATAAAAGTTCTTTTGCCTATTGAATTTAAAAGTGTACCTACGTCTGTTTTGGTCATACCTAATACCACCTTTACAATTATAATTTATTTCATAATATAACAAAATAATGCAATTTTCAATAGGCAGATAAAACTTACTATCAATAACTGTTAGCTATCATACATGCTAACAATGATCAACTGATGCGACTATATGTTAGTTAACATTTCATAACCAAGGCGCCATTGCTATATTTCATAAAAGTGCACATCTGATTTTATAAATTCTTCAATATCATTCGTATATTTAAAAACCCTTATCATATCTAGAATTTCATTTAATTCAAATTTCTCCCAAAGAGATTTTCCATGTTTCTGCTCTGGTGACACCCAAAACCCATAATAAAATGCTCTTTTAGAAAAAAGATCGTTTTTATCTAGTAATTTACTTACTATATTAAGCCTCCTAAAAATGTACGCACTTTGATTTTGTTTATTACACTGATTTAAACCATTAAGACATAAATAATTTTGTGAATTTGCACATAGAAGTTTTCCAAAATCTTTAGCAAAACTATCTAAGCCTGCATCTGATTCACTTTCTATAGTCCATATTAATTTCGTATTAATCTTTATCTCAGCATTAGTTTTTTCTAAATCATATAAAGACTCCTGTTCTGTAATAGAAATATCGAATAACCATTCACCTGATTCTTTCTTAGAGAATTTATCAACATACCTTTGATAGTTAAGATGAAAATGTAATCCGGATTCCTCATAATATTTTAGGAATCTCTCACCAACCTCAGTAATAAACTTTTATGATCTCTTTTTATTAATTATTTTTATATTTTCTTCTATGTGTTCAAACTCATGAATTGCCTCTCTAAAACTTTCAGTTATAATGCTTTTGATATCCAAATTACAACTCATTTCTCACCCTTCATTTTTGCTTTCACTAACTTGTATGTTACTTATAACGTCTAACCCTGGGATTCAAGCAATCATTCGATATATACACCTTTAAATATATAATTTCTTAGTTTCAAAATGATTGTTCATATTATCTACAAATATGTAGATAATATATTAAACTTGCGTTCTATATAAGCAATCTTTACAATGTAAAAAAGGAACCGCCTGTTACAAAAGTAGTTCCTTCTTTTATTAGAAGAAATCTTTAAGCAACTTGGTTTATTCGATACAATGACTATATTTTGTCTCAGGAATCCATTTTTCGTTAATTATTTCTTCAATAGCTAACGAATATGTAATGAAATCATTTATAAATTTATTCAAAATATTTGAATATTCTTTTTCTTCATTAAAATCTGTTTTCTTGATTTTACTAATACAAATCCAATTATTTTTTTCGAAAAATAAAACGTTTGCATCCAGCCTTTTACAAAGTAAATCTCTTCTACAGTGCTTAGCACTTTTATCATCGCCCAATCCATTATTTAATCTAGAAATACTCCCATGACCAGCAAGTTTTGAAATATTATTTTATTAAACTCAAAATTTCATATTTCAATTAACTTAATTGTAAAAGTACGCAAGATTCAGCCTCTTACTCGATTAATTTCTAAACTATCTTTACTCCGTATGAGTCACTTTACAGTTTCATTACTCAATTTTCAATCATTTTCATTTGATTATGATATATGCTGAAATATTATCTACATTACTCTTATAGATTTCCCTAGATAAATATAACTTCCTTCGATTTTCATTCGTCTAATTTCGACTTTGGTTCTTCTGCCAAAATCTATTTCAGTTAGAAATTATTAAAATACTCATTAATGCCTTATCAGTAATTTATAGTCTATTTACTTTTATGCTTTTATAACAATACCCTCCATTACTTAAGTTATAGTTGGGCATTTATTTTACTATAAAGTACGCCGTTACTTGTGGTACGGTTCACCGCACAATATTATAAATTCATTTTTTTAGATTATATTGAGACATTTTTGATAATACCAAGAAATAAACATCATCCATTTTCATTTAGTCTTGCCTATTTTGTCGTCAAACGGGCGTCACAATCCCTATTTTCATTAAGGATTCCTACTAAAAGGGCTCTAGCAAAACTGCCAGAGCCCTTCATATTGGCGGAGAAAGGGGGATTTGAACCCCCGGAACGGAATAACCCGTTCGCCTGTTTTCGAGGCAGGTACCATAGGCCACTCGGACATCTCTCCATATATTAAGTTGCATTTAACATTATAGCATATTTAAACTTTTTTTAAAGCATATTTCTATTTTTAATGAGATATTTATGGTTTTTTCTTTAAAACTATCACAATTATTGCTACAATTAGAATAGTAGGAAATAGGTAACCTAAGTAACTTCAGTCCTCACACCCTGTCATATATTTTATATTACATATAACTTCCTATATCACAGGTAAAATTATCTTAATAATTATAAGTACTTTTAAAAATAAATGTAGTAGGAGGAATTTAACCATGAATGTAGATACCTATAAAAATTTACTATTCGAAGTTGGGGCAGGAAATAATGCTATTATGATTACAACGTTAGATAACAAAAATTGTGAAAATAAACCGTCCCATAACAAAACTCTTTTTACTGAGAAAAGTCTGAATGCCTATAAACCTATATATGATTTAGATGATATACTTTATAAAAAGGCAAAGTATGCTTTAGAAACTGGAAATCTTGAGTTTATTAAATATGATGAAAATGAATCTTATTTAATTGAACCTTATTTTCCTGAGCCACGATTAATAATTTTAGGTGGTGGTCATATTGCGAAACCCTTAGCTGAATTTGGTTCAAAGGCAGGATTTTCGGTTACCGTTATCGATGACAGACCTTCATTTGCCAACGCTGAGCGATTCCCTACTGCGCAGAAAGTAATTTGTGAGAGTTTCGATCACTGTTTCGACTTTATTAATTTAAATAAGTCTGCCTATGTTGTAATTGTGACTCGGGGGCACAGACATGATATAGATTGTTTAAGGCAAGTTTTAGAACATAATACTGCATATGTTGGAATGATTGGATCAAAACGCCGAGTTAAAAGTGTTATGGAGCAAATGATAAGTGAAGGATATTCTAAGGAGAAAATAAATAATGTCAATACACCTATTGGCCTTGATATAGGTGCAGTTACACCTGATGAGATAGCTTTTTCTATTATATCTCAACTCATAAAATATAGGAGACTTGGTGATATAAGCAGTGTTATAACTAAACCTATGAAAAAAAATTGGCCTGAGTTTGACTCTGATGTATTAATGGATTTGTGCAGAGAAGAAAATTCTCCAAAGGCAATCATTACAATTGTTTCTACTAAAGGTTCAGTTCCAAGAAAGGAAGGAGCTAAAATGATTGTATGGCCCTATGGTAAGATTTTAGGGAGTATCGGCGGAGGTTGCAGTGAAGGAGAGGTAATTACTACCGCTCGTGATGTAATCAGAAGTGGGGGCTATCAATTTCAAAGCATAGACATGACAGGTTCCATTGCTGAAGATGAAGGTATGGTATGTGGTGGAATTATGGACGTAATAATAGAGTGTTTTTAGAAATTACATATTCAATTTTTATTCAAAGTACCTTGGTGTCTTTATTAAATGAAGGTCTCTATGTAATTTGAGACCTTCTATCACTTTGGTATTTAATAAACTTAGATTCTTTAATTCCAATTTAATGTATCTGTTAATAACACTTATTCCACTATTACAATATCATCTCCAGCTTTAATGTATCCTTCTTCTAGAACCTTAGCAAATATACCTTCTCTCGGCATTATGCAGTCACCTACAAGTTTCATAATTTCACAACCAGCATGACATTCCTTACCTATCTGCGTTACCTCTAAAACCACATCTCCAATTTTAAGTTTAGTTCCTATTGGAAGCTCATACAGAACAATTCCCTCTGTAGTAATATTTTCGGCAAAACTCCCTACATTTAGGCCGCTAGCCCCTTTTGCTTTCATTTTATCAATGCTTTCAGCCCCAAGAAGGCTAACCTGCCTATGCCATTCGCCTGCATGTGCATCTCCCACTAGTCCATGATTCACTTTGAAAAGACCTTTCGTAATAGGATGTTTTACTTCACCTTTTTTCTTGCTTATATTAACCGCAATAACTTTTACCATTTCTGCGTCCCCCTTCCTTTCAAATGTTCCCGATTTTCCTCCACTTTTTTTCACAAGCATAATACTATTTATAACCATTTCCCTATCAATTGCTTTACACATATCATAAATAGTTAGTGCCGCAACAGATACTGCAGTAAGGGCTTCCATCTCAATGCCTGTTTTTCCTACAGTCCTCGTCGTTGCTGTTATTTCTACTTTAGTATTTTCAAGGTCTATTTTAAAGCTTATGTCACAACCAGATATCATTATAGGATGACACATTGGTATTATTTGCGAAGTACTTTTAGCACCCATAATTCCTCCTACTTGCGCTACAGCTAATACATCTCCTTTTGAAATTGATCCATCCTTTATTCTTTCTAGTGTTTCTCTTTTCATTGATATTGATCCAACTGCTATAGCTTCGCGAGCAGTGTCACACTTTTCTGATACATCCACCATTTTAGCTCTTCCTTCTTCATTTATATGTGAAAGTTCCATTACTTTATCCTCCTATCTGATACATCATCTTATCGCTTCTACTAGCTTTTTCTTCTTCAAGATGATGTTCAAGTGGTTTGTTAAAAATCGCCGATTTTAATGTATTTGTAAGTAACTCTTCATTATTTAGGTATTTCCTAAGGTTTATTTCTTCTTTTGAGTGAAGGCATGGTTTGATGGTTCCTATAGACGTAAGCCTTATTTTATTACAATCCGCACAAAATTTGCAACTTACAGGGCTAATGAACCCAATCTTTCCTTTTGCCCCTTTTAACTTGTACATTTGGGCAGTGCTACTTTTTTCACTTTCTATTTGAATTAACTCAGGATGTAATTTTAAAATTTCGCCAAAACCTAATTTCCTTTTTTCATAAAGATTAATACCCTCACCTATGGGCATTAATTCAATAAATCTTATTTCTACTGGCATCTCGCGAGTTAAGTTTAAAAAATCCTCAAACTCTGTATCATTAAATCCTCGCATTAATACTGTATTTATTTTCACAGGTTTTAATCCAAGGGTTAAACATTTGTCTATACTTTCCATCACCTTAGATAAATTTCCTATTCTTGTTATGCTTTTATACTTTTCTGCGTCTAAAGTATCAAGGCTGATATTAACCCTTTTAAGTCCTGCTTTTTTAAGATCGCTTGCCATATCATAGAGTAAAATGCCATTGGTAGTTATTGCAATTTCATCTACTCCTGGCTGTTTTGAGGTTTCATATATAAGTTTGTCTATATCTTTCATAACCAGTGGTTCTCCACCAGTATATCTTATCTTATTTATACCTAATGATGCAGCTACCTTTACAATTTTCAAAGTATCTTCAAACCGCAGAATATCATCATGACTTAAACTTTCGATGCCCTTCTCTGGCATGCAATATGTACACCTTAAATTACATCTGTCAGTTACTGATATTCTTAAATAATTGATGTTTCTTCCATGCCTATCTATCATAAAACCGTCTCCTAAAGTTCAATTATTTTCGCTAACTTATAGCCCATTTACTAACTTCTAGCGCATTCGCTTGCCTCTCCTTGCAGTACTGCTATTCCGTGTGGAATGGCAGGCAGTACAAATTGAAGATTTTCTACAGCACCTTTGGGACTTCCGGGAAGATTAATGATTAAGGTTTTTTTGCGAATTCCGGCGATACTTCTTGAAAGCATAGCATTTGGCGTAATTGCAAGTGATTTCATTCTCATAGCTTCGCCAATGCCGGGCACATATTTCTCAATTACATTTTGAGTTGCCTCCGGAGTAACATCTCTTTGTGAAAATCCCGTTCCTCCATTAGTTAAAACTAAATCTACCTTAAGCTTATCACATAAATGTATCAATTCTTTTTCTATTTCATCTTTTTCATCAGGAATCATTTTATAAAAGCTTATACTAAATCCCTTATCTTCTAATTCAGTCCTTAGCGCCGGACCTGTACCATCTATTCTTTCTCCTCTAGAACCTTTATCACTAATAGTTAATATTGCAGTTTTAATCATTCTCATCATTTCCTTTTATATAAAGATTTCGTTTCATCATCCCATTACTAATCTCAATATTATAAAAATATAACCATTAAGAGCGCTGCATTCTACTCCGCCCCCATATTACACACTTTATTCAAGCTTCCCTCTACCATGATTTATAAAGTTTTGAGATTAATCCCTTCTATAGAAAAATTGGATTCCTCAGAAATTATAATATTTATACATCCATAGTCCTGCCTTATATTAAAAATGTACTTTATATCTAATTTTAAGAAGTTACAAAGCAAGACTCTATTCAAAAGTTAATCCATCCAAAATGCCCATATTTATTTCTCTTAAATCCTCTAAAAAGGTTACTTCCCTTTCCGGAAACACTATATTAACAGTACTTTTACACCTAATAAGGTCACTACTAAAAATACTGTTAATTACGACTTTACTCTCGTCAAAAACATAAGCTAATTGCTTTGCATCATTTATGACAATCTCCGAAAGTTTACAATCTGTATGTCCCAAATATCTTTTTACCCTGCCGTATTCAGTTTCACCATGTCTTAATATATAAATATACCTTTTCAAAAATTCTCACTAAGAGTTTCAATGCTTATCCCTAATATCTCTTCAATACTTTTCTTTATCATTTTTGCATCCATATATTTTTTGTTCACATTCTCTAAAATATGCGGCATATCTTCATATCTAACAATAGCTTCTGCAAACCTTTCCTTTAAAGTTACTAACGTCCTTTCTTTAATAAGCTTATCGCAAAGGTAAACTACCTCTTTTTCTCCTATTCTAAACCTAGTTTTTAGTTCCATATGTTCATTAATTATTTCCATAAGACACTTATAACCAAAGTCTTCAACAATTTTTGCCCCTTGCTCTGCATGATCTTTCTTCCCCTTGGCTACATCATGGAGTAACGCCCCTGCATAAACGTAATTTAAATTTAAATTTAAATCTAAACCTTTTTTATTCAGCAAAAATGATATTTTCTTAGCAAATTGGGCTACACTCTTCATGTGATTTATAACATCCCGGTTCACTTTGCATAATTTTAATATCTCCATACATTCTTGATAGTCGGGACACGGATATACCGAAATATGATCTAAAAGAACTTGAAAGTCTTCTTTAGTGTCCATATCAAGTAGAATACCTCTGTCTGTAACTTGTACATAATGCCACTGTTTTTTATGTTTATTAAAAAGCTCTTTTAATCCACCTTCAGGATTAGTATTTAATATTTCTTCAGCTAATGTGCATGATACCAATACAGGATGACCTTTTTCTTCACCGAATATAGGGTGTATTATACCACCTTTAATTTTCTCATAGCTTCTTAGCATTTTTTTAATAGTATTGACCTGAACAGATGGAATATCTACAGGCAAAATGAAAAAAGCATTTGTTTCCTTTGGAAGTGACTCTACTCCAGCTTTTAATGATGAATACATACCTTCACTATATTTATCATTAAATATAATTCTAATATCATTAGAATTACTTCTAATATCACTTAATTCCTTTACTATAGCATCATTCATATGTCCAGTCACCACTGTAATATCACTTATTCCACTATTTTCGAAAAGTTCAACACATCTTTGAATTGGTGTTTTCCCATTTATTTTCATTAGTGGCTTAAAGCTCCCCATCCGGGTGGAATATCCCGCTGCAAGTATTATAGCAGAATAATTTTTCATTTCATCCCCTCTCTTCCTATCTATATAATTTAGTTTGGCTAACAACTGTAATATTCTTAGTCACATATTTGTGTGTAATTGTTAACTTATCAACATGAGTTTTTCCAGTAGCTAAATCTACTTCTCCTTCTCTTAATGCATTATTGTATCTAAGCTCAAGTGGATCTATTCCCATCTTTATTGCTAACTCATCTACCATTTGTTCTGAGGCAAATAAAGCTTTGGCCAGTTCTCCATGAGTGGAGTAAGTCATATCCTGTTTACTACCACTTTCCAAAACTACAGGTTGGGAAATTACACACTTCACAATTAACGCATAAACCTCCATGACCGAGTTTTGTAACATCTTCTCTTTTTATACTCTCTCCTGCTAAAATTTTTGGAAGTAAAAGATCAAATATAGTTCTTTTATTATACATGACACATCCTGGAAGTCCAAGAACAGGTACATTACCCATGTATGCTATTAGAAACATGGCTCCCGGAAGTACAGGTGCACCATAGGATATAATCTTTGCTCCAGCCTTTTTTATTCCTGCAGGAGTAACATCGTCAGGATCTACTGACATACCTCCAGTGACAATAATCATTTCAGCACCCATTAAAAGTAATTCATTTACAGCCTCCACAATCATAACCTCACTATCGGATACAATCATTTGCTTTATTACTTGACTACCTATTTCATCAATTTTATCTCTAATGACAGGTCCGAATTTATCTTCTATTCTGCCACTATAGACTTCACTCCCGGTGGTTACAATTCCCACCTTAATAGATGTTAATGGAGCCACCCAAATAATAGGTCCTTCATCGCTGCAAATATTCTCTATTTGTTCAATCTTAAATTTGTCAATAAAAAGAGGTATTATTCTTGTCGCTGCAACAACATTTCCTTTATTCACAACAATATCAGTATGTAGCGTAGCAACCATTGCCTCATCTATCATATTAATTTTTTCTAACGCTTTAAAATTTATTTTAAGTAAACCTTTATACTTGGCTAACAAACTAACTTTACCTTCACAAGGCTCAGTGAAAACAATTCCCTCACCTGCCGCTACTCTTGCTATTCTTTCTCCAGCTTCATTTTCATGAAGTACTCCTTCATTCATTTCCCAAACATAAATGTTTTTTTTCCCAATATCAAGCATTTTAGGTATGTCTTCTTTTGATATTATATGCCCTTTTTTAAATGCTACTCCATGGAATTCTCCAGGAACAATTTTTGTTAAGTCATGGCATAGTACCAGGCCTAATGCTTCTTCAACTGGAACAACCTTCATTCTTAATCCTCCCCATACATACTATTATTTTTAAAAAATACATTACAGAAAACATTTACATTTCTTGTAGTTACTATGCTAAATCTATATTTTTATTATACATTTCCTATATGATTTTATCTACTTTTTTCTCCTTTATTGTTTCTAAATCATTAAATTTTATGATGACAAATTACGCAATCAGGGAATGCTATTTATAAAAAGAAAGGTTGGTGGACTAAACATATGATGAATTTAAGAGTAAAGACTAAAACCCTAGCAATCACAATGTTATTCTTAATTACTATTGGAATAACAAGCGGCTGTGCACAAAAAACAAATAATGCAAAAAAAAGCATAGAAACATCTATGTTACTGAATACTACCATAAAAAAAATGAATGCAGTAGTAGTGCGAAAAAACGAATTACTTTTGGTGTCCTTAAATAATAAATCTGAAAATATCTCATTGGATAACGGTAGTATTTTTTCCCGTCCTCTCATATCTCCTGATAAAAAACAGGTTTCATACCTAAAGAATAATATTTTATATATTACAACGGATAAACTTGCACATATAAAAGTAGCAGATAGTATGTCTCAACTATCTTTTGCATGGCAATATAAAAATGTTTTGCTTTACTCCCCTACCTCTGGTGGTTTATATGTTTATGATCTTGCATCCAAAATTAGTAAGCCTTACCTCAAAAATAAGTTTAATTACCAAAATATTACCTTAGATAGCAAAGGAAGGGTATATGCAGAGAAATACCTATACTATAGAAAAAATGGTTCTGATTATATCAATGATTACGGTGTAATATTCTTTGATCCAGTTACTAAGGAAGAGAACATAGTTATAAAATCAATTCCAAGTAAAATAGACACAGGTGGCGATTTAGGGATGTACCCTATCATAACCGGTATATCAAAGGGTGCTAAATATCTATATATATGGAAACATCCACACGCAGCTTCCTTAGCAACAGACGGAGTCGATTTCGCAACCTACGATATTTTGAATAATAAATTAATAGAATATGCCAATCCAAATATATTTTCACTTGGCTATAGTGATAATATATCACCAAACCCTAAAAATAGCCGATATTTAGCATTAATCTACGGTGGTGGGAGAGAAATGTTTAATAATAAAAAATTAGTTGTTTTAGATATTTTAACCGGAAAATTTCAGTCCTTATCGCCAAAAGGAGAAGCAGCTATGACACCTTTTTTCTTATGTGATAGGAAAAGCATTTTATATGCTTCATCTGAAGAACAAAAATATGTACCAGACGCATTAACTAAATGGCTTTCAAGTGGAAAGCACCATATTTTTAGTATTGACACCAATACAAAACAAATAAAACAACTTACAAATAACGGGAATTATTTCGATTTTTCACCTACATATGTCAATAATAAAGACATATTATTTTTCCGAAGTGATAAAGATGAAAATATATCCATTTGGAAATCCGAAAATGGACGTGAAACCATGCTTGCAGATGGATTAATATTTTATAATTATATGGATTATCCAAACCAAAACTATTATGGCCATTTTAATACTACTCTGTTTACTGATATAAAATAGGTAACCTATACCTGTAGATTTGTTTCTTTTTAACTATAAAACAACCCCCATGAATAAATATAGTTGTATTTATTCATGGGGGTTGTTAACGTGTTATAATTTAAATACTTTTTCTATGTAATTCTGTATTTTCTCTGAAGTAATCATATTCAGACTTTCATCTTATACTTCGCCAAATTTATTCTTTACAAGGTTTACTAAAACTTCCATAGCTTCTTTTTCATCTGTACCTTCTGTGATGATTTTAATTTCTTCATCTTTTTTTAGCCCCAAGCTCATTATATTAATAATAGACTTCGCGTTCGCAACTCCAGTACTATGTACAATACTAACCGTAGAACTAAATTTACTTGCAGCTTTTACAAACATAGAAGCGGGTCTTGCATGTAACCCTTGTTCATTTAATATTTTAATTATCATTTCCATTAATACGCCCTCCTCAAATTATACATACCATAATTAAACTATACTAAATCCATTTAATTAGACTGATTATTTGTTATATTTTCTTTCAATATCCTCTACTTGCTTTAGTCTAATATTATGCCTTCCATTTTCAAATTTAGCATTAAGCCATGTCTCTACAATCATCAGAGCAAGACTTTCACCAGTAACTCTTTCACCAATGCAAATAATATTTGCATTATTATGCTCTTTTGTAACCTTCGCTGTAAAGCAATCCCCTACAACTGCAGCCCGTATGCCAGGAACTTTATTTGCAGCAATCGACATTCCAACACCCGTACCACAGCAGAGTATACCGCTTTCGCATTCTTTAGTCTTAACACTTTCAGATACCGATATAGCATATTTAGGGAAATCAACACTTTCTTTTGAATATGTTCCAAAATCCTTATATGTTATATGTTTATCTTCCAAGTATTTAATTATAGCTTCTTTTAGTTTATATCCACCATGGTCACAACCTAAAGCAATCATTTTTATCACTCCTAAATATCATTGACCTATTTATTACCTTCTTTAATTTTAATTTATATATTTATAGTTTTATCTCTGATTTTTTCCAATCACTCATAAAAGCTTCGATTCCTTTGTCTGTTAGTGGGTGTTTTATCATTTGTAATATTACTTTTAGTGGAA
>JGI24147J20444_1000824_pt1 | contig 17053 bp, 13 predicted proteins | sample BarGraIncub1133A_FD_20444 | JGI IMG/M metagenome (IMG submission 20444) | reverse complement strand
ACCTTTTTCACGTCGGCGGTGCCGGTCAGGGTCATCGCGACGACCAGTTCTTCATTCATCTTCTTCAGTATAAGCGCAACGCCTTCGGCGCCGCCGCCCACCGACCCCCGGATCAGCGGCCGGCCTACCAGCACCGCATTGGCACCGAGGGCCAGCATCTTCAGCACGTCAGCGCCATAACGCACCCCGCCATCGACCAGGATGATCATCCTCCCCTTGACAACATCCGCAATGGCGGGCAGAACCTGGGCGGTTCCAGGCGTGTGGTCCATTACGCGCCCCCCGTGGTTCGATACCACGATCCCTGCCGCGCCAACCTCCAGAGCCATAAGCGCTTCCTCGGGAGTCATGATGCCTTTGATCAGAAAGGGGAGCTTGGTCGATTTCACAATCTCTCTGAGTTGTTTCAGAGTCTTGGGCTCCACGGTTTTGCCCGGTAAGGCACGGGAGGCACGGCCGGCCGAATCGATATCGATAGCGAAGAATGGTGCGCCGGTCTGCTCGATCAGGCGGATACGCTCGATGATTTCAGCCTGGGTGCGCGGCTTGATCTGCGCTACAGCGTGCCCCCGGTACTTGGCCACGGTTTTCAGCCTGGACTCGTAGACGGATAGCGGGTCTCCGATACCGTCCGCAGCAAAGCCCATGGTGCCGGCCAGGACACAGCCACCGATGATCCCCTCGGCGTACTCCTCTTCGCTGACCTTGCCCCCCAGCCCCATGTTGTACGTTACACCACCGGTTACTCCCGAAAGGATCGGCATCGACAGTTTTGTACCGAACAGCGTCAGAGTTGTGTCTGGTTTTTTTACATCGTGGAAGGTGCGCATTTTAAGATCGTATTTGGCAAGAGCCTCAAGGTTGTTTCTGAATGCTTTGCCTGAGTCGATGCCGCCCATGCCCGGCACCTCTCCAGAGCAGGCCACCCCGTCACATTCAGGGCAGACACGGCAGCGCGGATACATCTTTTCACGGGCAACCTTGAGCACTTCGGAGAGCTTCTTGGCACCCCCACCCGCCGCAGCAGCCGAAGCGGCCTTGGCCTCCTTCTTCACATCCTCGGCAGCGTGAGCGTCATTGCGTCCCACAGACTGCACGGCCAGTATACTGGCGCCGACAACCGCCGCGGTTCTAATAAAGTCCCGACGGCTCACCCCTGTGTTCTCCTGTCCTGCGGATTCGATCAGTTCTTCAGACATCACGACCTCCTTCATTTTTTGGTGGTAATCGAGGCTCCAGCATAGACGCTTCTGCCGTTTTCCCACGTGAAGCGGTAGAAGCAAACCGAGTCTGCTCCTCCGACTTTTCCTTTATGGATTAAATATGTACCACTGTGTCATAATGGAAAACTGAATTTTACCGAATGGTATAAAATGACGTCTGAATGGCAGGATTTGCCGCTGAATGGTTATCCGCTTCAGACGGCAAAGGGTTCTTCAAGAAATGTACGCGAACTTATTTACTCAGGATTAAGCGCTGTTTCAGGTCTTTGGCGTTGTATCTGCTGACCAGCACCTCGCTGCCGGCTCTATCGTTCATCACCAGTTTGCAACTGCCGCTGAACCAGGGGATGATTTCTATGATGCAGTTCAGGTTGACCAGCGAGTTGCGGTGGACCCGGACAAAGAAGTATGGCTCCAGAACGCTTTCCAGTGTATTGAGGGTGCTCTTCGAGGTAAATATCCCCTCCGCCGTATGCACCTCCGCTTCCCTCTCCGTAGCGCGTATGAACACGATGCTCTCTGGCGCTATGGGGATCATTTTGTCCCCCTTATGCACCAGCACCCGCTTGATATCGGATTTGTCCGACACATGTTGTATGTCCTGGATGCCGAAATTCATTTTTTCCATCACATGGGAACAAAGGGCCTTCCCGGCCTTATGGATGGACTTGGCCACGCGTTCCAGAGTGAACGGCTTGAGGAGGTAGTCAAGTGCTTCGACATTAAAGGCCTGCACGGCAAACTGCTCAAAAGCCGTGGCGAATATGATCAACGGTTTGTCCGGCAGCTCACTTATGATCTGCGCCAATTCTATCCCATTCAGCCCTGGCAATTGAATGTCGAGAAACACGAGTTGGGGCTTGGTTTCACGAATGCCTTGCAGTCCCTGGGAAGGATTGGATGCCTCACCGAGGATATCCACCCCCCCCACCTCTTCCAGCAGGTAGCTCAATTCTCTCCGGGTAGGTGCCTCATCGTCGATTATGAATACGGAAATTGTCATGCGCCCACCGGGACAGTGAAACGGACCGTAGTGCCGGCGCCCGGTTCGCTCTCGATCTGCAACGCCCTGTCTTTACCGTACAGGGCCGTCAGTCGGCCGTTCACGTTTCTGAGAGCTAATCCCAGCCCATCGCCTGTATGGGGCGATAACGTCTCCGACAGGAGGCTCCGTATGCGTTCCTGCGACATCCCCACACCGTTATCCTTGACATAGACCATCAGATCATGATCGGCTTTCCTGGCCCCGATATGGATCACCCCGCCACCCTCCTTGGGCAGGATGCCGTGGCGCACGCCGTTTTCCACCAGCGGCTGCAGGATCAATGAGGGGACGTTGCACGACAGGGCCTCATCGTCGATCTCGTAGACGATGGAAAGACGTTCTTCGAACCGGGCCTTTTCGATAGCGATGTAGGCCTCGCAATGTTCCAGTTCGACCGACAGCGGCACTTCGTTAGCGGTAGGGCTGATGTTTTTTCGGAAGAAGTCGGCCAGCTTCACCAGCAGGCAGGAGGCGGTTTGTGGGTCGGTCCGAGTATAGCTGCTGATAGTAGAGATGGCGTTGAACAGAAAGTGGGGATTGATCTGAGCCTGAAGGGCCTTGATCTCGGCCTCGGCAACCAGTTTGCGCTGAATTTCGACCTCCCCCAGTTCGAGCTGATTGGAAAACAGGTGGGCAAGACCATTGGCCAACTCCACATCCAAGCGGCTTATGCCAAACTCTTTAAGACGATACAGCTCCATGACTCCCACGGTCTTGTCCCATTTTTTGAGCGGCACGACAATGACCGAACCGAGCACGCCCCCATGGTCCGTGTAGCCGATAGCGCTTTTTGTCCGTGCGATAACCACCGAACCTGTCTCAAATGCTTGCCGCGCAGCATGCGGCAGCGAGCGCCCCCCCGGTACGTGATGTTTACCATCCAGTCCCTCGTGAGCCAGGATTTCACCCTCGCTGGAGAGAGCTACCGCATCCAGGCCGGTCATCTCCCTGATGATGTGCGCCGCTTCCGCTGCTGAATCCCGGTTCAGGCCATGCCGCAAATATGGTAGCGTCCTGAAGGCGATATTAAGCGTGGTCTGCGCCTGTTGCGCCATGGCCCGTTCCTGCTCGCGCGTGACGGAGGCGATCAATTCCACTATAACCCCAATGCCAAAGGCGTTTGCAAGTATGCTGGGCAGTCCGATAGTCTGCACCACGTTCAAGCCGGCGGCTTGTGGACGCGCCAGAAGCACGATAAGCCCCATCTTGATCAATTCGGCAACAATGCCGATGAAAAAGGCTGTCAGCGAGTCGAATGTTTTCCGGTGCAGTCTGCGATAGAGCAGGCCAGCCACGACCCCGGCAAGCGGCGTCGCAATACCGCACGCCAGAGAGGTCACCCCGTCGATATCGAAGAGATAACGATGGACTCCCGCAATGATGCCAGCCGACAGTCCGACCAGCGGACCTCCCAGTATGCCGCCGATGACAATCGGAACGGTGCGCAGGTTGGCAATTGCCCCATGCATCGGGAAGCCGCTGTACGTAGCAAAGATCCCCGCGACCCCGAAGTAAACGGCATGAAACAACTTCTCACGGCCGGTCGCCCGACCGGTCAGCAATCGCCGAAACAGCTCGAATCTCATCATGAGAAAAAAAAGCACGGCAAGAATGCCCAAGCGCTCCAATAGATTGATGGAAAGGCTGACTATTTCACCCATGGAATCACCATACTGTTTGATCAGACTCTGGCCGGACCGAAAGCCAAGGAGCAAGAATTAGAAATACTGGGCCAGACCGCTCTCAACCCTCTCAAAGCGGGCTATCCGCTCCGGTGGCTGACCCGCCTTCAGAGCGGTCAGTTCAGCATCCGACAGTTCCAGTTCCGGCGTCAGTGGTCGCCGCTCCAGATACAGGGCACGGCCGGTTTCCAGCACGATCTTTTCAAAGGGGTAGCGATAGCTCGGATTCTGCAGCAGGGCTGCTTCGCAGTAGCGCACACCCGTTGCTGAAAGTGTGCGCAGATAGCCGGGTTCCGTTACGGTCTCGCCGGAAACGCAGACCGTCAGGGCGGCACGACGCCGGGCGGCGGCGTGCTGAAAGCGCCGTTTATAAGGGAATGAACAGTAGTTAACCGGCAGAGAAATCCCCTGTTCCAGCCCGAAACGAACGGTCCGCAGAGCAGTGAGCTCCGACTCCAGTACCGTGACCTTCTCGCCATGGAGAAATGTATAGCCCCGCTCTGTCAATGGGCCAAAGTTGTACGGCGTCAACCGCATCTGATGCAGATTGAGGTGATTCACCCCCGCATCGGCCATTTCGACCATCTTCCGTTTCAGCAGTTCTTCATCCTCCGGCACCGCAGGGATTTCCACCGTTACCGTTCTGATGCACCCCACCGCCAGGCGCAATTTTTTGAGATTATAACGGACAGCACCGAGGTCGATGCGAATCTCGTTTAGACCCGCATCCCGCAGGCGGTTGCAGAGATCGGCGGTCAACAGGGTGCCGTTGGTATAGAGCCAGAGGTGCACATCATCTCCGCACCGCGTGCGCACAGCGTTCAGGTAGGCCAGGGTCAGATCCGGCGTCAGCAACGGTTCGCCACCGCTGATGCTAACACCGCTGAACCCCAGAGCGGCCACATAAGCGGCATAGTCCTCCGGTGTGGAGAAAGCCAGCCCATTGGTAACCGGTGGCCCATCGTCGTCTTGTGCCGTGGGGCAGTAGAAGCAGCGCCCGTTGCAGCGGCCATTGACGAACAGACAGGACCAGCCGCCATCACCGCAACAGCGGCAACCGGGAGAGAGGGAGCTGCAATCCACCTTGGTCCCGGCATACCCGAAACAGGCATACCGCTCCAACCACTCCAGCAGCTCTTTTCGCTCTGCACCGGCAGCGGCCAGCCGTTCAGTGTCTGCAAAGGTCAAAAGGTCGTACAGTCGGCCGTACTCACGCCGGTTGGACTCGGTCTGCTGCTGCTGTATGCTTTCGTTAAGATATGACGGGGCATAGGGGGATGGTAACGGCACGTGGTAATCCCCTCAGGGTACTGAATTGTTTTTTAGCAAGGTATAAAAATCCGTCTTGATTGCCCGGATTCAAAGAACAGTGCACTATCGATTACTATAGACCTTTTACCAACGCCGCGTAGTAAAAAACGCTATGACATCGCTTTTTGGTCCTATCAGACCGCTTGTGCGGTCTACCATATAAATGTGTTTGTAATTTTTTTTTGTGGGAGTTACAATGAACATGATATAATTTCTCTTGATTGTGACTATCATTTTGGTACGGGAAGTGGTTATGACACCAGCCATGATTTCGGACATAGCTCAGACGCCTCCGCAGTTTTTAAATGCAAAGCCAAACCCTTCTCCGCAGGAGTGGAGGGGAACCGGTTCTTCGAATGCAGNTGCCGCTTTAGCCAAGGACAGCAAGCCGGTCCCCGCCGATACGGTCAGCATATCCTTACAGTCACGACAGACAATAACTGATGTGAGGAAAGAAGATGCAAAGAAGGAAGCAACAACCAAAGTAGCCGACAGCGAGCCGTCCGTGAGGGCAATGGGCAAGGTCCAGTTTGCCTATGATCTGAAAGGCGATTTAAGCGTACGGTACATGGACGCGTCTAACAGACTTATCTACCAGGTGCCTTCTGAACTTATGATGCGTTTGAAGGAAGCTGCTGCGAAATCAGATTCATCGGTGAATACGAAGGCATAGGCACCGGGAGTCACAAGCGTGTAGCCGCATAGGCGTACGCCCTGTGACACAAAACTGCAGCTGCTGGTTTTACGTTGTGCAACCCTTGAAACGACAAGAGGAAACCAACTACTGGCTTCCTCTTGTCGTTTATGCTGATTATGTGGGTATGTTACACTGCCGGGTTACTGGTTCGCACTCACAGCAGTATACGCTCTCACTGCATTTCTTTGACTCTCATTCTTTGCGCTGTCAGCCTTGCCGCGTGCCAATTGCAACGCACGTCGTTCATCCGCCTTATCGGCCGTTTCTTTGGCGACAACGTTCTTGTCATCAGCCATCTTCAAGGCCTGAAACGAAATAGTCACCGTATCTGTTTGCGCCGTCTTGACAGCCTTCTGTGCGTCTTGAGCAACTTGAGACGGTGAAGCCTGAAGATCGTTCTTAACCTGCGGGTTAATATCGATAGGAGTAGCCAAAACGCTGTTCGGTGATAATGCCGCCATTGCCATTGCTCTCACCTCCTTACAACTTGCTCACCGGCTAATCTGACAGCCCCATTTTGTGCTTATACAAAACGTTATGCAAGGAATATTTATTTCATGATTACCGCCTGGGTTAAAGTATGGCAGGCGTATCTGTCATTACTGTCATGATCGAGTGACAGACCTTAAAAACATGGTGCGGTATCGGTAGGCTAAATACATTCCAGCAGAATGTAATTTTTCTCCCGCATCTGTCGAAGTAATTTACAAAACAACCGCTCTAATCCCGAATCGCCACAAACTCCCCTTTCAAAATCAGCACATTAGCCACGGGCATACTATATGCTTAAATTCTTTATTATCGTAGAGCGACGAGTGACTATATGTAAAATGGCCCCGAAAACAGCATAACGAGCGGTCAACCAGATAATTCCGTATTGAGGAGCGATATGGAGCCATTACAACGCGACATACTCGGCTACAGGCTGCTCTACGTGGATGATGACGAACGTTCCATCAACTTCATTAGTAAAATCATTACCAGAAGATATCCCGGCCTGAAGCTTTTTATCGCTGAAAATGGCGCCAAGGGGCTGGAGCTGTACCGTGAGCAGCGACCGGACATCGTGTTAACCGACATGTATATGCCGGTTATGGACGGCATCCAGATGGCCAATGAGATCAGGACGATCGATGCAGAGGCGGTCATTATCGCCGTGACGGGGTACGATGATCCCTCCTATCTTCATAATGCCATCGAGATCGGCATCCGTCATTACGTGATGAAACCCCTCATCCAAGAGAATCTCTTTGCCGTGATTGATAAATCAATTGAAGAGATCAGCCTGAATCGACTGGTCCGCGAGCAGGGGCAGGTAATCCGCCAGCGCGAACAGCAACTTGCACTGGCGCAAAAAATCACCCGTCTCGGCAGCTGGGAATTGGATATTGAGAGCGGCAAAATGAGCTGGTCGGAGGAGCTGTACCGGATTTTTGGCATTGACCCGGCAACAACCACGCCATCCTTGGAAGTATTTCTGGGCATGGTCCATCCCACCGCTCGCGACAAAGTGAAAATGGTCATCCAGAACGCCGTAAAGAATGGCCAACCCTTTATCAGCCATTACTGCGGCATCGTACGCCCGGATGGCTCAAATCGAAAAATCCACTGCAATGGAGACGTTATTTTTGATACCGCCGGCAAACCAGCGGCGGTGATCGGCACCGCCCAGGATGTGACCGAGCGCAGACAGACGGAAGAGGTACGCGCCCGCCTGGCGATGATAGTAGAGTCTTCGGACGACGCAATTTTCAGCGTGTCACTGGACGACACTATTACGAGCTGGAACAGGGGAGCGGAGAATGTGTTCGGTTATTCAGCCAGTGAAATAATTGGCCGTACGATCTTCACCTTAATCCCGCCTGAACGGTACGACGAAAGATCCCATATCCTGCAGAAGATCATGAACGGCGAACGGCTCCAGCATTTTGAAACAGTCCGCATTAAAAAAGATGGCAGCCGGATCAATGTATCGATTACAACATCGCCGTTACTGAATGCAAATGGAAAAGTAATCGGTAATTCGGTAATAGCCCGCGACGTGACTGAACGCAGAATGATGGAAGAGGTCATCAAACACCGGGCATACCACGACCCCCTGACAGACTTGCCAAACCGGCAGCTTTTTATGGATTTCTTCTCCATGGAGCTGGCGGAGGCACGGCGCAACGGGAAAAAACTGGCCCTGTTGTTTCTGGACCTCAACGGCTTTAAGCAGGTCAACGACACGCTGGGGCACAGCTGCGGGGATCTTTTGCTGCAGGAAGTGGCCCAGAGGCTCAGAGCCTGCATCCGCGAGTCCGATACGGTGGCTCGCCTCGGCGGGGATGAATTCACGGTACTCATGCCGGATCTCGCCCAGACGGACGATGTGGGCGTCGTGCTGAAAAAAATACTGGGCGTGTTTGACACGCCGTTTATGCTGGGCGATGTTGCGGTAAATTCGACCACCAGTATCGGGATTTGCATGTTTCCGGATGATGGCGAGTGCAGTGAAGAGCTGATGAAAAAAGCCGACACAGCAATGTACGACGCAAAAAGCTCAGGCAGGAATGCATACCAGTTCTATAACGCTGAGATCAACGCCCGGACCATTAAGCGCCAGAACATGGAGAGATTCTTGCGCCAGGCCGTTGACAGAAGCGAACTGGAACTTCTGTTCCAGCCGCAAGTGAGCAGCGAGACGCGTGGCATTATTGGCGCAGAAGCGCTCCTGCGGTGGCGGCACCCTGAACAGGGCCTGCTACCACCCGATCAGTTCCTTGCAATCGCGGAGGATAGCGGAGCCATCGTGCCCATTGGTGAATGGGTAATCCGCAATGCCTGCGATCAGGCCCGGATATGGAACGAGAAGGGGTATCCCCTAAGCGTTTCCGTGAATCTCTCAAATCGCCAGTTCCACCAATCGGATCTCATCGAAAAGATTGCCCGGATACTTGCCGAAACAGGCCTGAATTCGCACCAACTGGAGTTTGATATCACCGAGAAGGCCATCATGGCGGATACGGTTTTTTCTCTCCGCAGCATGCACGCGTTAACTGAAATCGGTGTTACCCTCGCCATAGATAATTTCGGCTGTGGTTCATCCTCTATACAGTGGATGAGAAAAATGCCCATTCACAAGGTCATCATAGATAAGAGCTTTGTGCATACTATGTTATCAGAGCCCGATGACCTGGCGGTTATAAATGCGGTCATCGCCATGTCACACAATCTGAGAATAAACGTGGGCGCAATCGGGATTGAAACGAAAGAGCAANTGTCGGTNATCGAGCGGAGCGGNTGTGATCAACTGCAGGGATATGTAATNAGTGAGCCACTGTCCGCCGATGATTTCGAACGATTTGTAGTAGGCTTTTGACGGGCACAAGCGGGAGTGAAGCACCACCGTTTACGCGGATTTACGCCAGTTAAAAGCGCGCAGTTGGATTTCAGCCAGGTTGTTGGGATTAATGCCTATGGCCGTGAGTTCCGCCGATGCTGCCCCCATATCGAGATCCTCAAGATTTTCCATTACTCGCAGCAGAGTGCCGTAAGGCCCTTCGCGGTTAATCAGGGCAGCGGCTACTTCTTCATTGAGATTGAGGTTTGCGATGATATCTTCGATGGAAACGTCGTAGATGCTCTCCATCAGGGAGAGGATGCCGGTCATAAAAGCCCGATCGGCGGATTCGCCGTCAAACTGCAGGAGCGGGTGGATAAAGGCCAACTGTTCCATTACTCCGGCCCTGGTGGCGGCCATGTCAACGAGAGGGTGGTCAAAAGCATCATCGCCATCAGCGGCGAACAGAGCCAGCTGTATCCATCGCTTGATCTGCACTCTTCCGGTCATTGCAATGGCGTGGGCCACACCTTGGATTTTATGACGTTGCCCGAACGCTACCGAGTTAACGAGCATCAACAGCTTGTATGTCAGTGACGGGCTGCCACGGAATGCCTGCTCTATGACCTCGATGTCGGCATCTTCTGCCAAAAGGCGCATCAGCTTGAGGAGAGTCGTCGCATCCTCGTCCATTTTTTTCTTCTTGAGGATGTCCGGCCGGGCAAAATAATAGCCCTGAAAGTAGTCGAAGCCAAGGGTATGACATGCAGCAAATTGCTCGGCACTTTCGACCTTCTCGGCAAGCAGTTTACAGGGATACGGGCGCAGGGACTCTAGTATATCCGGCAGGGATTCCAACGGTGTCAGAAGCAGGTCAATTTTGATAATGTCTACTATGGCATATAATTCGGCAAAGTCCGGGCTGTACTGATGGTCATCCAGGGCCAGGCTGAATCCGGCTTCCTTGAGTGCCCGGCAACGCTCAACCAGGAGTGGTGAAGGCTCAATTGACTCCAACAGTTCAATGACGACATGCTCCTGCGGGAGCAGCTCCAGGACTTCGTCCATCAGCATATCTAAATCAACATTGATGAATCCCTTGCGTCCCCCCAGAAGCTCTACTATTCCGAACGATGCGAGGGTGTTGACGATCACAGTGGCGGTGGCCCGTCCTGCATCCTGTATATCGGCTTCATTCACATCCGTGGAGCGGAAGAGAAGTTCGTAGCCGTAGAGGTGCTCATTCCTGTCCAGAATTGGCTGGCGACCGATAATGCAGTTTTTGTTCATGCTTCAATCCCTGATGTTAATCAATGTATCACTGTCATTCAGCAGGCTCTGTTAAAGAGTAAGCTGAACATTCTACATACGTTTCTGCCATATGTGAACTACTTTTATAGGATACCATCCGGCACCAGCTTCACTTCCCGCCAAACACTTTGCGCAGGAGATCAGTCGTCTGGGCCACAGGGTTTGTCCTGATCTCCTTTTCCTCCTTGCCCACCATTATGAAGAGGCCGTCCAGAGCCTTGTTGGTTACGTATGTATCCAGGTCCAGCGAGGGAGTGCCTGCCAGGGACGCTAACGGGATAGTTTCGTATGTGCCGATCATCTCTTTATAGGCACGGGCGGTAATCGGCAGCGTATATGATCAGGATCAGCCCAGGTCTGGACCAAACTTCGGCGCTGACGCCAGGGCTTCGCGTATCGTATTGAGCAGAAGCGGCAACTTCAACGGTTTTGTAATATAGTGGACAACTTGTCCGCCACCTTGGAGTTGCGCCATGAGATCGGCGGAGTAGCCACTCATGAAGACAGTCGGGATTCCCGGATTGAGCGCATGTATTTCCCGTTTCATCTCAATGCCGTTTTTCCTGGGCATAATCACATCGGTGAGGATCAGATGGATCGGTTCAAGAGTGCTCCGGAACACGGCAAGCCCTTCTTCGCCGTTCTGCGCAACCAGGATCCGGTACCCGTATTTTTCCAGCATCTTCTTTACGATCTTCCGCACGACCGGTTCGTCTTCCACGAGCAGAATGGTTTCATTCCCCTCCAGCAGTGCGGGCAATCGCTCTTTTTTTGTCATTACTGCTGACGGCTGAATGCAGGGGAGATAAATCCTGAACGTTGTGCCTTCACCCGTTTCGCTGGACACTTCAATGGAGCCGTTGTGACTCTTGACGATCCCATATGCCATGGAGAGACCGAGCCCGGTTCCCTTGCCCACCTCCTTGGTGGTATAGAACGGATCAAATATCCGTTCCAGGGTCTCACTGCTCATGCCGGATCCGGTGTCGGCTATTTCCAGCACGGCACAGGGGACTGCAGGGGGTTCGTTGTGGCAGCCCGGAAGCGGCTGGGGGTGTTCGTCCAGATAGGTCGAAATCCTTACCCCTCCTCCCCATGGCATGGCGTCCCTGGCATTGCTGATCATGTTCATGATCACCTGGTCCAGTTGCCCCCCATCGGCCATGACACTTAGCGAGTATTCGCAGAGGGACACCGTGACGGTGATATCCTCACCGATAATCCGGCACAAAAGTTCTTCCAGCTGCCTGACTCGGCTGTTCAGGTCAATGGCTGTCACCTCAATGCTCTGCTTGCGGCTGAAGGCCAGCAGGCTGTGGGTAAGTCTTGCCGCCCGGTTGGCCACCTTGATGATCTGGTCGATGTAACTCGCGTCCAGCCGGGTGGTGTCGTCCGGGCAACTCCGCAATATCTCCGCATACCCTATGATAATCGTCAGAATATTGTTGAAGTCATGGGCCACGCCCCCTGCCATGGTTCCAATCGCATCCATTTTCTGGGCCTGGCGGAGCTGCTCCTCGGCTTTACGATGCTCGGTGACGTCCGTTCCGATTAACGCCGTCCCGCTCACACGCCCTTCGGCATCATGGAGCCGCGTCATGTTCCAGACTATCTGCCGCAGAGCGCCTGCACGGGTCAGAATGGCATCCTCGAAATGCGGGGAGAAAGCGGATGATGGGTCGGTCGAACCCAGCGTGTTTCTGGCTGTTTCCCTGGCTTCTGGTGGCACAAAAAGTTCGAACCAGTTCCGGTTAATCATCTCCTCGCGCGGCCAGCCGCTTATCTCGCTGATAAAATCGTTGCAGAAAGTGATTGAGTCGTTATTGTCAATGATCACCGCGACCAATCGGACATTTTCCAGCAGTGTCCTGAATTTTTGCTCAGAGGCCTGAAGAGCGTGCTCCGCCTGTTTGATGTCGGTGATGTCGTTTATCAGCGCAAAATACGACACCACAGCGCCCCGATTATCAAGCCGGGGAATAAACGACATGTGCTGAATCCGCTCTTCCCCCAGAATGTTTGCCTTCCGTTCCATGAAGGTAAAACGGCCGGCCAGAACCTGCTCGATACATCCAACCGTGGTCCAGTAAATCTCCTCGCCGATTATTTCCCTGACGGTTGCACCGACGATCTCACGTTCCGGCCGCCCCACCCAGGCCGCGTAGTTGGCGTTGACGTACTGATACCGCTGGTTCAGATCCATATGGGCAATCAGGGTCGGTACTCCGCCGGCAACAATGGCAAGATTTTCCAGAGCATCCTGGCGAGCTGCTCTGGAATTATCAAGAGCAGTGACATGGAATTCGAGTTGGAGCCTCGCTTCCTGCGCCTCACGGGAGAGCTGAGAATAGCGTTTAATCAAATGGTACAGCAGGGCAATGGTGAGAACGATAAAGAGAATGTCTTTGAAGATATTGATCCGGGAGAGGATGGCCGGATCCGGCACGAGATCATGCAGGATGATGTCGGAGGCACCGATCCAGAAGCAACTGAAAAGTGCATATATGGCAACGATTTTTATCGCCACCGTTCGATCCACACTGTAATAATTAGTAGACATNCATTGCCAGCTTGAGCAACCCGAACACCGCCATACAGACAATCAGCGTAACCATAATGGCAAAACTGCCTGACAACCTGACACAGATGTTCATATTCCTGAACCTCGTTATTATATCATTCCTAAGTACTTAAAAAGTTATGTCCGGTCGTTCAAAATATATAAATTACATATTCGAAACGGCGCCCTTTGCATACACATTATAACTGACAGTTTCTGACAATTGCTGACAATGGAACGGTATTGGGTAAACGGCGTGGTGGGAGCAGCGGAGGGCCGAAACTACCGGTGATTTATAAACCGTTTTTGCCGCAGAGCTGCACGGTGAAGGTGGAACCACGCCCCGCTTCGCTGCTGCAGCGGGCAGTGCCGCCATAAAGTTCGGCGATGCGCTTTACGATATGCAGGCCGAGGCCTGCGCCGGCAATACCGGGTACTTGCCAGATGCGGTAGAAACGGTCAAAGGCCTTTTCGAGCTGGTCAGGTGCAATGCCGATGCCCTGGTCGACTACCTCAAACGACAGCTCACCATCCGGGCCACACCAGCCGCGCACGTGGATGTCTCCACCTTCCGGCGAATATTTGATGGCATTGTCGAGCAGGTTGTTGAGCATCACCTGAATCAGCATTGGGTCACAGCTGTACTGATCGGGGAGCCTGTCAAGGTCGGCGAGAATCAGGTGCTGATCGGTGCCGGCCTGGGCCTGGACAATGGCATTCCGGGCCAATCGGCGGATATCTTCGGACACTATGGCGGGTATCCAGCCGGACGTACAGAGGCGCTCCTCGGCAAGACAGGTATCAATCAGACTGGAGAGACGTTTGGTTGAGGACAGGATGCGCTCGGCATGTATGAGACATTCTTTATCCTTGCAGGCGGTCAGTGCCAGCAGTTGGGCCGTACCGTCGATAATTGACAGCGGGGTACGCAACTCGTGGGAGACGAGCCCCATGAACTGCCGTTGTTCCTCATTCAGCCGGTGTTCGCTGGCAAGGGCCTTGGTCAGCTCCTTTTGAGTCCGCATGCGTTCGGTTATGTCGAAGAAACTGGCGCGGATCAGCATATTGTGCGGCGAAGGCAGACTGACCAGCCGTACCTCACACATGGCTTCGTTCCCGGAAACGCTTCTGATGGCCCGCTCTATAACGAAAACTTTTCCTGCAATGACCTTTTCACAATTTTCACTAAAGCTTGCATCAACCGGCTGGCCATCAGGCTGTTTTTGCATATAAAACTTCAGCGGGCTTGATATCAGCAGAATCTCGCGGCTGCAGCCGAACAACTGTTCCGCCTTGGCATTGGCATCAATGATACGGTCAAGCTGCGTATCGAAGACGATGATCGCCTCCGGCGCCAGGTCGACCAGCAACCGGTTTTGGCTGGCCAGGATATCGTCCTTCTGGTGCAGTTCCTCCACGGCCTGAGCTATGCGCGTTTTAAGTTTTTCGTTAAGTTCGCTACTTTCGGTGAAGGTCACGATCAGGCGACCGAGCGCTGGGCGGGCGGTAAAAACGACCTGTTTGACCGTACCATCCTTGCAGGTGATGTTCAGCGACACCGGTGAGATGGCTGTATCGGATTGCAACGAGGCGCCCTGCTTCGCGCACCAACCGGCAACGATTTCACGAACAACAGTATCGGGATATATCTTCATGAAGCACTGTTCGGTATCGGACATATCGTCAAGGGAATATCCGAATAGATCAACAAAAGCACCGTTCACAAAGGTGCAGCGCCCTTCACGGTCAAACCAGCCAGCGCCGACCGGCATGACGTCCAACAGGGTGCGCAACTCCGCATCATGGCCGGCTGGTGGCAACCCGTTTTCCTTCGGTGTATCTGCACATATGGCTGCCTCTGGCACAACGATAACCGGTTCATCGTTCATGCCCTAACCTCGGCCAGAAAGGCATAGCCCAGATTGTGGCGGGCACGCACCGGCAATTCGCTGGTCGTATCGGCGGACTTAACCTTGCCTCTCAGGCGGCTGACCAGTGTTTCAAGGCGTTTGTCAGCGTAGATATCGTCCGATTGATTGAGCGCCCTGAAGATTTCTCTCCGGGACACATTTGTGCCCGGCGTCTCCAGCAATTTCTGCATCAGGAGGCATTCCTGGGCTGTCAGGTGAATTGTCACTCCCTGTGGGGTTTGCAGCGTCGAGGTTCGTGCCGTAAAGCGCCATCCGGACTGCGCTCTTTTAAATAGCCGTTGGGCCAGGTTTATCAAGGCCGCATTCAACTCCCGGATATCGACCGGCTTGATAAAATACAGGTCGGCACCACTCTCCCGGCCGAGCACCCGCTCGTCCAACCTGCCTCGGGCCGTGACCATCACGATCCCGTAGTTGTGATTTTCGCGAAGGCGCCTGGCGATAGCAATACCATCCTCCCCCGGCAGCCCGAGGTCGAGTATGATGATGTCGGCCGGCGACTCAGCCAGGACTCTGTCCAGTGCCAGGCCGTCACCGACACCACGGGACCGGTGGCCGAAGTAGTGTAACCCGGCCACAAGGATATCGCGCAACTCATGGTTGTCTTCGACCACGATGATACGCAATGACGAAACAAAGGCGCTATCGGTGGCTCTGGTCATCTGTTTGGTTCCCCACGTATGCCGCAAAGAGATAATAACAGTGTTTCAATTTTGAATTATAGTACATGTTGGGCATGAACATGCAAAGAAATTTCTGACAGTTTCTGACATCGCGCAGAGTGATGTGGCACAGCGGAGAGCGGGCACCACCTTCACACATCAGAGGGTTCAGACAGTTTTCTCCAGTTCTCCACTGAATACCAAAAGAAAAAAGGCTACTTCTCAAAAGAAAAGTAACCTTTCCGATTCGTGGCAGCCAATCGACACTACTTCGGCACCCCGGCTCTCTACGTTAGACCCATTGGGCTTTCCGCCCCGCCCTTGCGGGCGGTTTAGAAAGAATCCATACCTGCATGCACGTTGGAGCCAACGAAGGCATCCCCCGAAGTGATGTTGGCGGCCGGTCTTCGTCAGTGGCGGCCTCCACCATCATGGTGCCCACCACCCCTGTGACCGCCATCACGATAGCCTCCCTCTTCCCAGAAGGGAAAAAGGCAGCCGGACAGCATCATGACTGCCACAAGAAGCACAAGCGATACTAGTATTGATGAAATTTTCATTATCTTACTCCTTTTACTGATGTTGGTGTGCATCTGGCTGCTTACTGTTACGAGCTGCTGACCAGCGTGATATTTCGTATCTATTGATACCCCGCGCCCCTAACATCCGGGTGAAGATCGCAAACCATTTTCGGCATAATCTGCGGATCATTCCAACGTTCATATTCTGCGAAGTTAAGAATAATTTTGCAACTAACATGCCAGAGATAACCTGCGAACACCGAGGGGCAAAAACGTGATTATACGGGGGCTGGTCGGTGGAGATGGCACACTGCAAGCGGTAAACTGTCAGCGTAATCCGCCATTATTAACATAACTGCCAAATGCGACGGGCCATAGCACTGTTCACATACCCACCCACGACGTTTCGGGACAAAGACGCCGGCAATTCTAGCTAGATGGTGCCAATTCCATCTTACTTTTTGCCTTACAAATTATAGTGAGCGACGCTTGCTGAACAGCAGCATTCCCAGTGGGATCGTAGAGACAACACCCAGCAGCAACAGAGACCAGCCAACAGTCTTGCACTGTTTCTTGTTGAGCCGTTTAGCCAGCAGCAGGCCTGCTCCACCGCCAAGTGCGGCGCGGGTGCCCGCAATCAGGCTTATTTCGGGCAGGGTTAATCTGAACGTTTTCATACCGCCTCCTGTAAACTCTGTTTGGCTATATGCCTTTATGGTATCAAAACTCGCCGGAAGGCGAATCCTCCGTGCCCATATCGGACTGCAGACCCTTTAGATTTGATGTTG
>JGI24147J20444_1000818_pt1 | contig 17110 bp, 15 predicted proteins | sample BarGraIncub1133A_FD_20444 | JGI IMG/M metagenome (IMG submission 20444) | reverse complement strand
GCCAGCCGTCCGGCAGATCTTCAGCAACCCCGCCGATGCGGAACCAGGCGGGGTGCATCCTTCCCCCGGTAATCATCTCGACGATGTCAAAAATTTTCTCACGGTCGGTAAACGTATAGAAAACCGGCGTCATTGCCCCCACATCGGCAGTGAATGTTCCCAGCCAGACCAGATGGCTGGCGATACGGAACAGTTCTGACAGCATGACGCGGATGTAGAGGGCCCGATCCGGAACGGTGATGCCACAGAGCCGTTCGACCGAGTTGACGTAGGCCAGGTTGTTCTGCACGCCGGCCAGATAGTCGATGCGGTCGGTATAAGGAATGAACTGATTCCACTGCTGACGCTCGGCGATCTTTTCGGCCCCGCGATGATGGTAGCCGATGTCGAAATCGATATCGCGGATCTCCTCGCCATCCAGTTTGAGGATGCAGCGGATAATGCCATGGGTGCCGGGGTGTTGCGGTCCCAGGTTGAGAACCATTTCCCCTTCATTGATCCGCTCAAAAAAATCTGAAGCGGGGAGCGGGGCGTGACGGCGGGCATCCTCAAGCGTATAGGGCTTCATTTCGGTGGCCCGGAAGGGGTGGCTCTTCCTGAGCGGATGCCCCTCCCAGTTATGCGGCATCAGAATCCGGCGCAGGTTCGGGTGCCCGCTGAAGCGGATGCCGTACATGTCGTATACTTCCCTTTCGTACCAGTTGGCAGCCGGAAAGACGGAGGTGACGGAAGGCATTTCGGGAGTATCACCGCTCAACTCTGTTTTGATGCGGATGTAGCCGGGGTGGTCAAACGAAAGCAGGTGGTAGTTGAGGGTGAAATCCTGATAGCGGCTCCGATCACTGCGGCAGGAGTCATCGACGGCGGCGATATCCTCAAGGCGCTTGAATGATGGGCCGGAACGGGTTTTCAGGTGCTTCAGCAATGCGGGGACATGGGCAGCCGGAGCCCGCAACGTCAGCATGTCGGTCGCAGCCGGATCGACGGAAACCAGGCCTTCAAATAACTGCCTGATCTCCTCCGGAACGCCGAAATCCGGGAAGTCATGATGCGGGGCCGGTGGTCGCCAGATTTCATCAGAACGGGGCTGAAACGCCGTTGGATGACCCGCCGCCGAGCCACGGATGCTGATCGCTTCCATACCCGGTCCACGGGTGTCATTGGACTTGGTTTCACCCGGCACCAGTACCGGTACGGTTGTTCCCTGCCAGCCACCCTGCATGTGAAGCACCGGCCGGGCCGGGCGCTCCCCGGTTCTGATCTTCTCCTGCAACAGCATCAACCCCTGCATAAATGCCTCGGGCCGGGGCGGACACCCCGGCACGTACACGTCCACCGGCAGAATCTGATTGATCCCCTGTACGACGCTGTACACATCGTACATGCCACCCGAGTTGGCGCAGCTTCCCATCGCCATCACCCAGCGGGGCTCGGCCATCTGCTCGTAGAGATGCAGAATCGAGGGGGCCATTTTGACAAAGGGGGTACCGGCGATTACCATCAGATCCGCTTCGCGAGGCGTACCGCGAAGAACCTCAGCCCCAAAGCGCGATATGTCGTGGCGCGAGGTGAATGAGGTCATCATTTCGACAAAACAGCAGGAAAGACCGAAGAACATCGGCCAGAGGGAATTGGCGCGTCCCCAGTTGATCAGATCATCAAGGCGGGTAAGGATAATATTCTGCGGGATTTCATCAGTCACGCTTCATCCTCCCTTCTCTGGAAGGCCCCCAGTCAAGCCCGCCTTTTAACCAGAGCCAGGCCAGACCGGCAAACAGGATCGTAATGAAAACCGTAATCTGGATGAGACCGGCAAGCCCCAAGAGATCCCAGGCTACGGCCCAGGTAAAGATAAAAGCCGCTTCAACATCAAAAATAATGAAAAAAATCGCTACCAGGTAAAACGGCACCGGCCAAGCCAGACGGGCAGAACCGCTGGGGGCAACACCCGATTCGTACGGCATCCGCTTTGCGGCGGAAGTGCGTTTGGCGCCCAGCCACCACGCGGCGAGCAGCAGCACGCCGATCAGGATCACAGACACGAGCGAATAGATAGCAATATGGTAGAAAGAAGGTGTGANCATGATGTGACTATACCAGATGAACCGCGCTGATCAAAGTACAGAAATGTAGTGCGTATCAAATGAAAAGCCCACCAATTATCTCGGTGGGCTTCACTTATCTTTGCGTATTCGATTCCGTTTTCAAGGAGTATTCCGATCCTACCTACCCTCGGAGTGACGTTACCAAACTATGTGTGCTGCTTTCAGGTGGAGTATTTGCGATAGCAACCGCCTCCCTTTAAAATTGTGCCTACGATTCAGGCGTATCGGAGCGCTCCAGCCTCCCTCATTCGGTCATGCTCAGGCGGAGTATCTTCCATAACCTCAAAACCTCCAAACCAGATTCACTTCCTACTTCCTGATTGAACTATACCACTGCCAAAGTAAAAAAACAGTCTGTTTAATTCTTTTTTTCAGGTGTATAATAGCTTGGTTGAAACGTTTGGATCGCCGGCCGGAAACACGTTTACCCATTGGTTCATTCCGTTCGCATAGTTACTCACACCGCCGTTCGGCCCCTCCCCCACAAATTTTCATACATTTTACCAACCCGCACTATGTTCGTAACCTGACAGTGCTACGATGTCCTCTCGGCCATTACAGAGGAGGTCATATGAGCGACAGGGTGGCAAAGCTTCGGGTTGTGAAGGGCGGTAGTCCGGTAGTATCGGCTTTTACAGCAGCAGCAGGTTTCATGCGTGGCATTTCTATCAAGCGCTTTACCCCCAAAGTTCGTCGTCGCGAGTTTGCAACTCTTGAGCAGAATCAAGATTCCCATCGAGGGCGTTGCCAGATCTTCCGGGAAAGAGGCGCCGGTACTGTACCGACAATCGTGCTGGGAGGTTTCGTGCCGGACGCTACTGAGATAGTGGAGTTCCAACGTAAATTGCTGCGTCGGCATGGCTCGATCTACTACGTGAACTATTCTCGCAACGGATTCTGCCAGGGTATGTTTGCCGCCCAACTCGCTGATCTGATCGAAGATCTGGCACGAAAAGGGCAAAAACCCCTGATAATGGGAGTCAGCTTCGGTTGCGGGCTGCTCTCCAACTTCCTTCGACATGCCGACGAGCAGGTGCATGAAAGCATCCGTGGTCTGGTCCTGGTAAGTCCGGTCATCACGACCGATGACCTGATCAGACCGGCCGAGCAAAAACGCGACGGGGTACGAATACTGGAAAGCAATCTCAGAAAGATTGTGGCTGCTGACCCAGCTGATGAAGCGGATATCTCCAAACAGATAGAGCGCTCCCGCCGCTGTTTTCAAGCCCTTTTCAATGCAGGGGCCGAGAACCGTACTCTTAGCGTCCGCCATCTTGCCATTCGAAAGAAAATCAATGATGTCATTGAATACACTACGGCGCGTGGTGGGTATGAGAGGGTAGCGGCACTACGGGATTTAAGATTTCCGTCACTCTCCCGTTCGCTTTTTACCGGTCCGGTACTGGTGCTGCTGGCCGAAAATGAAGCTGATATTCTGGTGCCGTCGTCACCGACCTTGAAGCTGTTAAGCGAACCTTCACTCTACACCAGGATCTTTCCATCATGCCTGGTAAAAACGGTAAAATCCCTCGTAGCCGGTGACAGCGTTGCCCACGCTTCGCTCATTTTCCATCACGAAGCATTCAACCCATTGCTGAACGGCTGGTATGACAAGCTCCTCTACCCGCGCCTGCAATTGGCGGTTTAGATGACGCTGATGACAAGGATACAACGTAGCGGGGCACTACAGAGTCTGCTGCATTCGCAAGCAGTAAAGCGGGCTGACCAATTTAACCGGCAGGATCCGCTGGAAGCGCAGCGACAGATATTTCGAAAATTGCTTGGGACAGCAGCGGCGACACGGTTTGGTAAGGACAATACTTTTGCCCGGATTAACAACAGGTCCTTTGACGTTGCCTATCGTTACTACAGTGGGTGTGTGCCGATCCGTTCGTATCAGGACTTCATGACCGATTATTTTTATTGCGATCAACCGTTTTCGGCCATCGGCCGTGCGGCTCCAAATCTGGATAACATGACCTGGCCCGGCACCATAAAGATGTTCTGCGAGACATCCGGAACTACGGCGCCGACCAAATTCATTCCTTTCTCAACCCAGATGTTTGCAGAGAACCGCCGGGCAGCCCTCGACATGATGTCATGCTATGTCGCGGCTAATCCGCAATCGCACATATTAAACGGCAAAATTCTGTACATGTCCGGCTCCACCAGGTTAACCAAGGTCAAATGCGGGGTCTGGTCCGGTGATATGAGCGCCCTTACGCTCCGTTTCAGGCCCTGGTACCTGACACCTTTCGTAGAGCCGGGTGCGGAAATAGCGACGCTCCCCTGGGAGGGTAAAGTTCAGGGAATGGCAGAACTGTTGCTGCGTGACCACCGCATCCGTGTCATATCCGGCGTACCACCATGGATACTACTGTTGTTGAAACGCTGCGTGGAGATCGGCGGCACGCCTCTTCGGGATCTGCTGCCCAACCTTGAACTGATTATCCATGGCGGCACCAGCATTATCCCCTATCGGAACGAATTTGAGACTCTGTTCGATGGGCACCTCCCGCACCTGCTGGAACTGCTCCCCTCATCCGAAGCCTTCATGGCTTTCCAGCAGCCTGGCGAAGCGCAAATGCGTTTGGCTCCATACTATGGAGTTTTTTTCGAGTTTGTCCGCTTTGAAGATCTGGACGCGCACGGTAAGCCGGCACCCTATGCCGATGCAATTCCGCTGGAGCAGGTTGAAGTCGGCCAGCGGTATGCGGTTATCCTCAGCACCTGCTCAGGGTTGTGGCGCTACCATCTCGGCGACACGATCCGCTTCACCTCCACTTCCCCCCATTTCATCGAGTTCACCGGTCGTGACCGCTTTCTGGATAAACTGGAGGAGAAGGTCACCCAGAGAGAGGTAGAGGAGTCCGTTGCCAACGTCAACCGCAACCGCCGCTGGAATGTGCGCGAATTCATGGTTGGCACGGACATTTCGGGCCGGCGGCATCAGTGGGTTCTGGCGGTGCAGAATGACAATTTGAATAAAGATGATGCGATACGTATATTGGATACAACTCTGAGCGTACTGAATGCCGACTATGCTACCTTCAGGAGCCAGGGGCGCATCAACGCGCCTGATGTGATGTTAGTTCCGGAAGACGGCATTTATCGGTGGTCGCAGGCGGAGCGCGGCAAGATGGGGGGGCAGAGCAAAATTCCGCACATTGATCCTACCCCGGATTCGTCCATGATTCAAAGCCTCATCAGGTATAGTGGGAACTCATAATTCTCTTACATGATCCTGAAAACAGGATTACCTCTACTGTACAAAATGTTACGATCGTGCAAATGATTGCAGCAGGTATTGCAAAACTCTTAATGGGGTCTATACTCTTTCACTAGTTGCCAATCAATTTGGAGGACACCATGATTTTGTATATTATGCGCCACGCAGAAGCGGTGGAAGGTAGTGATACGTTGCAGGACGAATGGCGTTATCTGACTGAAAAAGGGCGATCAACTGCTAAAAAAATGAGCTCATCGATCGCCAAGTACGGTCCCAAGCCGCGGCTGACCATGACCAGTCCGCTGACCCGCGCAGTACAAACAGCCGAGATCGCGGCTGAAAAGGCCTGTCGCAAAAATGTGGTTGTCGCAAGTGAGCTGCTCCTGCCGGGAGCTGATATCGGTGAACTGGTTGCCCACGTAAAGGGGTGCAAGGGTGCCAAGCGTGTCATGCTGGTTGGGCATGAACCGGGTCTTGGTTCGTTGGTTGCTGCGTTGCTCGGTCGCGAGGACGGTGTGGTATCGCTGAAAAAAGGGGCCTGTGTGACGTTGAAACTTGATCCGGACACGGCTGACAAACCGGCCAGTTTCCTCTGCTATCTGGCACCGGGTAAGAAAAGGATCACCTCCTTTATAAAGGCATTTCCTCAAAATCAGCCCTGACAGAGACTATGCAATACATGCATTTTGCAGCCTAAATCATCAACAGAGGCCACATGAAAAAGCCGCGCATTGCTGCCATAGACATCGGTACCAACTCCATTCGCTGTATTATTGCAGAAGCTTCCAAAGAAGGCACGTTCAAGATTCTGGATGATGAGAAGGCAACGGTGCGTCTGGGGGAAGGGCTGGCGAAGACCGGAGTGATCTCCGATGCGGCCTCGAACCGCGCAATTGAAGCCATCAGGCGTTTTCAAAAACTTGTGATCGGACTGAATGTCGAAGCTGTTGAGGCGGTTGCCACCAGCGCTGTCAGAACCGCAACAAACGGCAAGGAGCTGATTGCAACTCTTTCGAAAGAGCTGGGACATGAAATCAAGGTCATTTCCGGTGAAGAAGAAGCCGAATTGACGGCCGCATCCGCCCTGGCAAACTTCGACATGTACGGCAAACGGTATGCCATGGTCGATATCGGCGGAGGGAGCGTCGAGATCATCACTGCGTACGGAAACCATGTGGAAGAGTTCTATTCACTTGACCTGGGTGCGGTTGTCATGACTGACTGCTTTCTGACCAGCGACCCGATTGCCGAGGGTGAACTGCGCAAACTCCAGCGCCATATCAGGGAAAGCCTCAAACGCACTTTCACCGGCAAAAAGATTTCCGTTGATTCATTAATCGGCTCGGGTGGAACCCTGACAGCGATCGGCTGCATGGCCATGCAGATGCGCAAGGACAACTACGTCTCCATACATGGGTCCGAGGTTCTCCGTGCCGAAGTCGTCCACTTGTTGGCGATGCTGATCCACAGGGATCTGAAAGAGCGTCGTACCATACCGGGGCTTAACCAGGACCGGGCCGACATCATCGTGGCCGGAGTCGTGGTGATCGATGAACTGATGCGTTTTTTTGAAGCAAATCGGGTGCTGGTCAATGAACGGGGAATTCGCGAGGGTTTGCTCATCAGGGCGGTCAAACGGCTGGGGCTTGCAGCCGGAAACAGTACTCCGCCGACATGGAGGGATGCCGTCACGGCGTTTGCCGTTTCCTGTCACGTTGACGAGCAGCATGCTACGCACGTAGCAGGCATGGCCCTCTCTGTTTTTGATGCCCTGGCGCTTCCNTTCGGGTTAAAAGCATCAGAGAGAAAGCTTCTCGAAGCGGCTGCAATTCTTCACGACAGCGGATATTTCATAAGCTACGGCAGTCATCACAAACACTCATATCATCTTATCCGCCACGCCGAACTGTTCAGTTTTAGCCCGCGTGAGCGGGAACTGATCGCTCAAATTGCACGCTATCACCGGAAGTCTCTCCCCAAGCGGAAACATGTCGCCTTTCAGAGCCTGAAGGAAAAAGATCAGGTGGCAGTGGCCCGCCTGGGCGGCATCCTACGCCTTGCTGATGGGCTCGATCGGCGCAGAAACGGTCTGGTTCAGGCCATTTCCTGCCTCTTCAGCGGCACAACCATAACGCTCCACCTGACTGCGACGGAAGACATCTCCGTAGAGATATTTGGCGCCAACGCCAAGAAGGACCTGTTTGAAAAAGCCTTTGACAGCACGGTTGTCTTTTTAGCGCCATGATCATATCCGACTGATTTCCCCACCACCACTAGCTTCACCATCAAACTGTCACAATCTCTTTGCTCACTTGTAACGCAACCACTCTCCGGATACGTGTAGAATTCATGCCCTGTCCACGTGCTCCTTTCCCGCCGTGATACTGAAGGAGGTTCTGCCGTATGCTTGTTGCAACCAACAAGGTCTTTTCAGCGCCGTACAATAATCTCTCCCCGGCCAGGATTATGCTGTTGTATCTGTCTGTCGGAATAGGGTGGATAGTGTTCTCGGATGCCGCGACCGCCAGGCTGGTAACGGATCAGCGCCAGTTTGAACAGATTGCTGTCATGAAGGGTGTTCTCTTCGTTATCGCCACCGCCGCTTTACTGCATCTGTTGATCCGTCATTATGCTCAGCAGCTCCGCTCATCTCAGGAAACGTTTCACCTTGCCGAGCAGGAGATAAAAAAGATGGCCTATTATGACCATGGGACCGGCCTCCCCAACCACAACCTGCTGCTGGACCGGTTGAACCAGGTAATCGCCTTTAACAGCCGCAAGAGTAAAAATACCGCTGTCATCTACATAAGTCTGACCGGTTTCAAGGCTGTGGTTGATGCACGTGGGCATAGTGGCGGCTGCGAAGCGGTGCGCGGCATCGCCGAACGTCTGGTTTCGATGGTGCGCCAATATGATACGGTTGCCCGCATCCATCGCGATGAATTCGTTATCGTGCTGGGGGGGACGGTGCTTGAGGGCGATGTAGCCATGATCTTGCACAAGCTGCAGACGGTTTTCTCTGAGCCGCTTCGTTTGGGGGCAGACGAAACAATGATTCCTGCCTGTTTCGGTGTCGCCTGTTTTCCCGCCGACGGCGTCACAAGCGAACTGCTTCTGCAAAATGCCCATATCGCCATGAATCAGGCCCGTCAGAGCGGCGAAATATTCCAGTATTACTCCGAAGCACTCAACCAGAAAGCTGTCGAGCACCTCAGTATTGAAACCGGGCTTCGTCGAGCACTGGATGATGGTGAATTTTATCTCTGCTATCAACCCAAGATGGACATAAACGGCACGGATATCATCGGTATGGAGGCGCTTGTACGCTGGCAGCGACCCGGCCATGGCATAGTACCACCTGACAAATTTATATCTATTGCAGAAGAGAATGGCCTGATCGTGCGCCTGGGAACATATGTGTTACAGGAGGCGTGTCGCCAGAACAGGGCCTGGCAGGATGCCGGATTGCCGAAGCTCACAGTCTCCGTCAATCTCTCTGCCCGCCAGCTGCGTGACAAAGCCTTTGTGCCGTTGGTGGTGCAGATTCTTGCAGAAACCGGGCTGGACCCGCAGTATCTCGAACTGGAACTGACCGAAAGCGCCCTGATGGGTGATGGCAGCGATACGGTCTGCAAGCTCCTGCGCCTGAAAGAGTTGGGCATCAGCCTCTCGGTGGATGACTTTGGCACCGGTTACTCTTCGCTCTCATATCTTAAACATCTGCCGATCGACACGATCAAGATTGATCGCTCGTTCGTCCGCGATATCGTCAATGACCCGGATGATGCGGCGATCGTGGATGCCATTGTTGCCATGGCTCACTCGCTTAAGCTGAATGTAATTGCCGAGGGGGTCGAAACAGTTGAACAACTTGAATTCCTGCGGCAGCGTAAATGCCAGCAGGCACAGGGGTACTATTTTGCCCGTCCGCTCGACCCCCCGCAGTTTGAAGCTTTTATAGCTCATGGCATGTCGGTCGGAGATATGTCGGTTTCCACACCTGACCTGTCCCCCCGAACTATCAGCCTGGGAACTCTTTCCTGCGTGGGAGAATCCGTTCGTCCCGATACCGGCAACAACAGCCCGGATGCCGCCATCAGTAACGCAGAGTATATTGGTGATATTTCCATCCCGGTGACGCCTGCAAACCCTGCTGATAACCTTGCCGCCGTTCTCAAGCGCTTTCAAAACGACCCAGCCCTGTTGGTGCTGCCGGTTGTGGATGGTTGTCGCGTGGTCGGCATCATCAACCGCGCCACCTTTCTGGAGGAGCATGTCATCGGCATGAACGGCTTCGCTTTTCATATCAACCATTCAAAGAAGATGCGTGACCTGATGGCTCCGGCCACACTGGGTTTCGAATCGACTGTCAGTATCAGAGACGCCGCCCAGGTCATCCAGTCGCAAAAAATGGATGTTCGGGTGGACAACATCTATGTTACTCGCAGCGGAATCTATCACGGGGTCGTGGATGTCAACCGCTTCATCAGCGCCATTACCGATATCAACCTGACACTGGCAAAAGGGGCCAATCCACTGACCGGGCTGCCCGGCAACGAGAGTATCCAGCGCGAGATAAACGAACGGCTTCAGACAGGAGAGGGGTTTGATATAGCCTATGTTGATATCGATAATTTCAAGCCGTTCAACGATTACTACGGATTCCAACGGGGGGATGTGGTCATCAAGGCGATCGGAGAAATCATCTCCGGCGTGACACGGTCATCAGATGCCGGATTTTCATGTTTTTGCGGGCATATTGGTGGTGATGACTTTATTATCATCACCGGCGCCCACCATTCAGAGTATATATCATCGCAGGTCATCAAGGTTCTTGAAGAACACCTGCCGGTGTTCCATGGTGAAAAGGATTTTTCAGCAGGTTGCTACAGTGCGGTAAATCGCAAGGGTGAAGAGGAAACTTTCGGGCTGCTCTCGATTTCAATCGGCATCGTCAATACCCGTTTGACGCCGGTCACCTCATACGCCCAGCTGGCTTCGATCTCTACCGAGGTCAAGAAGGCCGCCAAGGGGTTGCCGGGTTCATCGCTGGTTATCAATCGTAGGATAAGTGAGGAATAGTGGGGTAATGATAGGACGGGGCGGAGAAGTTATTCCCAGCCCCGCTATGCATGTGTACCAAAGGAAGGCAGATTTATCCGCGGGTAGATCAATGGTTGCAGAATAGCTCACTGGGACAATTACGTGCTCGGGCTGTAATGGCGTTTAAGCCAGCGGCTCAGGCCATCAAGACCAGGGAAGAGGACTCGTTCATTCACGTTGGCCTGATCCAGCTTGTCTCGGATTTCCCACTTAAGGGCTGCAGGTATGATGATTTTTCTGGAGATGCCAGGTTGGTTTTCCAGCCATTCTTCAAGAGCCATGGACGGGTCTGACATGACGGAACAAAAAGCATGCTGATTGACAATCCTGTCATCTATGGAGGGTGGCTCAAAAAATATCGTCAACTTATCATTTGCCAGTGCATCAAATTCTGACAACGAATTGACGACTTCTGAGAGCATTCCGACCGTCATAACGTTGGCGCCCTCTTCTGCAAGTCTTTCTTTAAGGCTTTGAGGCAGCAACTCATGTGCCTTGACATAGTTAACTGCCCAGATAACACCGTCAATAGTGAACTTTTCAATGTTGGATGTTGCAAAATGCATGGCGATAAACGGAGAATACGTCCAGTCCAGCAGTCTGGTCGGGAGACCGTAGTGCTGCGCAACTGAAAGCCAGTGCCAGAGAGAGTCCCGCTCTACTATGTTCCGGTGGGCGTATTTTTTGAAGTTCCTCAGCAGGTGTCTTTCCAGATCTACATACTGGCCTCCCAGTCGCATTAACGTTGTATCAAGGCGATAGCCGGAGTCTGACAGCCCCCTGAAAGCAAAGCGCGAACGGAAACGTCCTATATCCTCGTTCCATGAATCAGCAAAAAGCTCGTTTAACAGTTCATCCCAAGAGTTGATCCTCACTGTTTCCAAAATAATGGTACCTCCCAATCGCTATTGGTCTGATTTTCTGTTTAAGAAAATATATATATTTTCAGCTAAAGAACACGATTAAATCGTCGTCTTTTGGAATGTAACCAGGTTGTAACTGTTTTGAAATAATCTGCCTGAAAATATACTGATGAATCGGTTGAATACATATTTTCAGCACGTGACAAAAAACATTCATTGTAACGAATTATTTATGATATCGGCACACCATTGTAATATCGACTACGGCATAATAAGCACATGTCTCTTCACAGTCAATTCAGCGCAGCGTTACTCACGGATGTAATGCGTCCGGTCGCATCGCTCCCCTCCTCTACGTCCGTCACGGAAATTGCTTCAATCTTTACAAGCAACGCTGCGGTGCTGATGATCCCGGTATGTGGAGATCGCGGTTTTGAGGGGGTTATCAGTCGCCGGGACCTCTTCTCGCGGCACCTCGCCCGCAAGTTCGCAGTTGAACTCTATGGCAATAAACCGATTAGCCTTCTGATAAACACAGAACCAATCACCATGTCTCCTGAAATGGATATCAACTCGGCCCTGTCGTTGCTGCTGGAACACGATCCGGAGCTGGGGTGCGACTCATTTCCTGTGCTGGACGAGGGTAACTGTGTTGGTATCGTACATGTCGCCGAACTGATCATGGTCATATCCAAGGGGCAGGCCTCTCTGCTTAAAAAGCTGGAAGATCTGAGTGCCCGGATCCGCGAAGAGGTTGAAAAGGCGCGCCAAATTCAACAGAATCTTTTGCCTCCATCCACATTCAACTTCGCCTGCACGGTGCTGGACGCCGTTCTGATAAACTCGAGCGAGATCAGCGGCGATGTGTATGATTATTTCAAAATTGACGATCACCGTCTGGGGGTCATGGTGGGAGATGTCAGTGGGCACGGCATCCAGTCGGGAATGGTTGCGACCGCAGCCAAGGCCGGGCTTCACCTGCTGCTCGAAAGGGGGTGCACTACTCCATCAGAGCTGTTATCCGGCATGAATAAGGCGGTACTTGTCACCGCATCCAATTCGCTGATGATGACTGCGGTGGTTGCGGTGATTGATCTGGCTGAACGAAAAATTTTGTATGCCAATGCCGGCCATAATTATCCCTATATCTATCAGGCCTCAACAAAAACCATTGTCACGCTTGATAACACCAGCGGGTTCCCTCTGGGTTTTGAACTTGAGAGCGTGTACGGCGAGGCCGAAGTGGCTTTTCACTATAATGACCGGTTGTTCCTCTACACCGACGGAATTATCGAGGCGCTCAATAAAAACGAAGAAGAATTCGGCTACGACCGTATGGAGGCATACCTGCGTGACGAGCTTGGAGGCCATCCGGAGTATGCCCGGCGAGGATTGGTTGAAGCTGTTCGTGCATTTACCGGGGTTGACGATTTTGAGGATGACGTGACCATCCTGATAGTTGGCGATGAAACAACATGTTGATGATTTTCAGGAAGGAACCACAATGAGCATACAGTCTTTCCGCTACGGCGATAGAGGTACGGTTATATCAGTGTCTGGTGCAGTACCGTCACTTAAGGCACGTTGCTGGACGCGGGAATGGGATGTCTCCTCATCGCAGGACAAGGCCAGGATTATAGACCAACTGAATAGTTTGTTTGAAGGGAAAGATGAAGATCATGATTTCCTTGGCCAGCGGGCCGAACTTATAGTGGACGAAATGCTGGAAAATGCACTCTATTCGGCTCCACGCGATGCCACCGACTCACTCCTGTTTGCGAAGGGAAGTGAACGAGGGCTCCTTCCGAACGAAAAAATTTCCCTGCGGTGTGCATTTGACGGCAAAGAGCTCTTTTTGGAGGTAAGTGACAGTTGGGGACGCCTGTCTCCTGAAACAGTGGAGCATTATTTGACCTTGAACCACAATGCATCTGATCCCGGAAGTGACAGAGGCGGGCGTGGTCTGTTTATCATGTGGAAATTTCTGGATTATTTTTATGTGAATATCAATCCGGACATAAGCACTTCAATGGGTGGAATCCTCAGCCTCTACCCGACAAATATGGAAAAAGGAGAATAAAAATGTCCGCTGAATTCAAATACGAAATTTTTAAAGACAGAGTGGGTGATAACATCTCCTTTTACGGTAACATCGACTCACATACAGAACAGCACTTTGAAGAGCTTATCCAGAGAATCACGGGGAAAAAAGTCGTTATGGACTTCAGTAATACCGTGCGCATCAACTCAATGGGCATTGCTATCCTGCTCCGCTCTATCAAGAGCATCAAGACGGATAAAAGGTCTGAAGTCGCAGTCTTTGGAGAGAACAAAACGAATGCCCTGCTGTTCAAAATAACCGGGCTTTACACGCTTACCACGCCGCACCTGTAATTCCAATCTGGGTGCAAACTCAATTAGGAGATAAAAATGAAGTGTCCGAATTGTAATAACCGTAAATTAGAGATAAGTTTGCATTCAGAAGGAATGGTAAGTACGGAGACTCCAGCCAAAGAATGCCCTGAGTGCGGTCATATATGGACTTGCAACTCTGGAAGAGCAGTCAGAGTTATTAAACAAGGGGTGTGAGCGAGAGTGAAAGAAATCGGTGGTTGGCGGTAACGGGTCATCACGGAGAACAGTGGCCGATGGGGTTGAAACCCCTGGAGTTTCAAAAATACAGCCGGGTTGCCGAAATCTCCCCAGATATTCAGGCCGTCAGGCTTTTTTGCTTTCTGCGGTAGACAAGGAGGATTTTAATGCATAAAAAAATAAACAATATATCGATCTTCATCGAATTTCTAGTGGGCTCGGGCCTTGCGGTCTTCTTCCACCTCGTGCTCAACCATGCGGAGGCTGCGTATATCATTTTCGGGGTCGGCATTCTCTTGTCCCTTGCCACGTACCTTTTGCGAGAAGATAATGAGGAAACGCGCGAAAAACTAATCGACCAGTACAATCACGCCCATGAGATCACCTTTACCATTGCCCAAATTACTGATCTGGAATGCCGGGAAAAGGCCTACGAAATACTGGCCGGGACACAACGAACGCTGGCGCTTCTCCTGCAGGGTTACGTCCCCCTTGACGACACCGAGTTTTACCTGAAAGGGACCAAATATTTTGGTGAAAGTACTAGTCAGGTCAAGACAGTTAATCCGATGACGACCGGTTGTGACAGTCGTGGTGCCCTTCTCAACTACTACCAGGCAAACTTGCGGGCGCTAGGTCGGGGGGTGCAGGTTACCCGCATTTTCGTCTTAAACCGGGAAGATCTTACGGACGAGGAGGTACAAAGGTCCTTCTCCAACAGCTGCGTGACAGAATCGAGGTGCGTATTACGTATCGTGACGAGTTGCCGGCGGTAAGTGAAACCAGCGGCCGGAACACAGCCAGTTCCTTCGACTTTGCCATTTATGACGACAAGGTGGCTATCGAGGTTTTCAGCCAGCCAGGCAGGTACTTCGGCCGCAAGACCCGAACCCCTGCACTCGTTGCTAATTATCAGCACCTCTTTGATCTTATCGAGCATGGTTCACATGTTGTCACTGAGGAAAACGGCCGAGTCGTCCTTGCCGCCGACGCACTTCCACCCGGTTTGTAATGTTTTGAAGTTGTGCGTGCTTCCCGTTCACAAGGCCCTGATATGCACAGCGGCCTGGAGAGATATCTTAAGTGCATCCAGCGTCTGACCTCCCGCTTGCTCGCCTGGCTTTACAGCTGTTAAAGTATGTTTGACGCAATCTCCGCCAATTCGGACCTCTCACCCTGAGTCAGAGTCACGTGCCCGGCAATGGCCGCATCCTTAAACTTTTCCACCAGATAGGTGAGCCCGTTAGAGGAAGCGTCGAGGTATGGGTTGTCGATCTGTGCCGGATCCCCCGTGAAAATCAACTTGGTATTTATGCCTGCTCTTGTCACGATAGTTTTAATTTCATGCGGGGTTAAGTTCTGTGCTTCGTCAATAATCATATACTGGTTGGGGATTGAACGCCCTCGAATGTAGGTCAGTGCCTCTATCTCCATAATACCCGCAGCAACCAACTCCATGTGCCCCTTACCCAGGACTCCGTAATCTTTTTCCTCCTGATCCGCTTGCGCCTGAAAATCTGCTTTGGTTGGGCGTTTTGTTGACTTTGTACCTTTTATTTTCGAAGAAATCTGCCCGGACATGAGGTATTCCACATTGTCATATATCGGTTGCATATACGGTGCAAGCTTCTCGGTTATGTCGCCCGGGAGAAACCCGATATCTTTGCCCATCGGAAATACCGGGCGTGAAACCAGCATTTTTTTATACACAAACTCTTCAGTTACTTTTCGCAGCCCTGCGGCGATGCTCAATAACGTTTTTCCTGTTCCCGCCTTGCCAACCAGAGTCACCAACTTGATGTCATCGTTCAGCAGAAGGTCCAATGCCATCTTTTGCTCATTGTTCCTTGGTGATAGCCCCCAGGCATCCAGGTCTCCCCTCAGAGGCACTAACATATCCTGTGTCATGTCGTACCGCTTTATGGCACTTCCGTCTCCCTTGAAGACAAACTGGTTCGCATTGGGTTGATCCAGAAACTCTGTGTGGCCCGAGTAGAGAGTCTCAAAATCCACAGTATCGTTTTCGTACGACTCTGCCGACAAGGCCTAAGGCGTCCGCCTTTATACGGAGGTTGGTGTCTTTGGTGATTAAAATGGTGGGATTGGTGTCATGCTTCTGAATGAAAAGGGCAATAGCAAGTATCCGGTTGTCGGCTATTTTCGGATCCATCTCAGAAGGGAGCAGCTTTAGGGCATCTTGTCTGCTGAAACCCACGGAGACAACCCCATTTCCAACCTTGACACCTTCTATCAAAAAGCCTTGGTCTCTGAACGAGTCCATTATTTTACTGAACTGCCGTGCGTTTCGTCCGAGCTCGTTCATCTCTTTCTTGAAATGATCAAGCTCTTCTATGACAGTCATGGGAATGATGACATTGTTGTCTTCGAAATTAAAAATTGCTTGGCAGTCGTGAAGCAGGATGTTGGTATCCAGAATAAAGTTTTTTATCATGCCGGTTACGTCCTTATGAGTGGGATTTTTGCTGCAGTATGTAGTCAGGTTGTCAGGACGTGCATCAAATGCGTATTACTCAGATCAAGAATTCAAAAGAATTAAAAGCCGGGAACCCATATCGAGGGAATCCGGCTTTTTTAAAAACAGCAACTTCGCTATGTGCGACCTTTTTTGATTTTCAAGCGTTACACACATTCTCCACGCCAAATACAGTCATCCTGCCCACAATTGTCCGCCGTACCTGTCTCATAACAGACATCATTATTTTCTGCCTGCTGGATTGCCCTCACCAGCTCTGCCTTCTTCATCTTTCCCGCCTTGATGGTATGCCGTTTTGCTATCTGTTTGATTTCATCCAGTTTCATAGCTTCCTCCACTTTCCTGTGAGTTTGTGTCGCTGAATCAGGCCGATTCCGGACAGGATTTTAAATTTTTTCCTTCACCGTTTTAGCCGGCATGTTTTTTTAATTCTTTTCCGGTACAGTTCAATACGTTTTTCCGCTTGTCCTATCAATTGGCAATGGCTCCCTTCAGGTATGTCCGTATCGGCAGGTTTTCGCTGAATATAGTTTCCATCCGGCTGCATATCCCATGCAGAACGTCTGTCTTGCAGGTGAACGTCCAGAATGGAGCGAAGCTGAAGGGTCAGTGCCGGTGCCTCCACCTGGCAGAGCACCTCCACCCTTGCTTCCAGGTTGCGCTTCATCGCATCAGCCGACGAGATGAAATACTCCTCAGCGCCGCCGTTCCGGAAATAGTAAAT
>JGI24147J20444_1000815_pt1 | contig 17145 bp, 22 predicted proteins | sample BarGraIncub1133A_FD_20444 | JGI IMG/M metagenome (IMG submission 20444) | reverse complement strand
TTTCTTTTAGTATCTTTAGGTTTCTACTTATCGTCTTTACGCTCTTATTAAGCTTGTCAGCAAGATATTTAATGGAAGGATAAATAGTGTCTTTATCCCCATAACACATGGATAACGTCAAATTATATAACCTATATGTACTGTCGGGAAGGTCTGTATCTACTATACAATTATTATCTATAATTGTATAGTTAATCATGCTTTTTTGCCCCCTTTCGCATATTTGCTAAAGGACTAAATGCTTGATAAGTTTTTCTAATATCCTCATCATCTAAATCTAAATATGCTTTTTCAGTTATTACCACAGAACTATGACATAAAATTTTAGATAATGTAAATAAATTTCCACCTGCCATTAAAAACCTCTTAGCGAAATTATTTCTTAGTTATGCGGGTGGATATTAATACCTATTCTTTCACCATACTGTTTTAATTTTGTCTCAAAACTTCCTATTTGTAATTTGTTGCCTTTAATACTTGGGAATAAATAATCTGACTCAACATATCTATCTTTGTATTGTATCCATCTTCTTAACTCTTTTTCTAGCTCTTGACTAAAATATACATATCTATGTTTATTCCCCTTTGTGTTCTCTGCTTTTAGCATAATTGACCTATTAATTAAATCTATATCTTCAACTCTAATTTCCAAACATTCACTTATTCTCATTCCATAATCTAACAATGTTTGAATTATAATACTATCTCGATACTCATGAAATTTTGAATTATCCATGTATCTTAAAAGTTTTATAATCTCCATATCTTCAATAAATTCTTTAGGTTTTCTATCAAACTTTATACTTTTAATATTTATCAAAGGATTCTTTTTTATTAAACCTTGCTCGGGTAAAAATGAATAAAATACTTTTTTGTTTCTTGTATAATTATTAATTGTAGCAGGCGTTACTTTTTTACCTAAGTCTTTTCTGTTTTTTGGATTATTTGTTTCTTTAGATTTTTCCTCTGCTACTATATGTATATTTACCTCTTTCTTGAATAGAAACAATGTATGCTCTAAATATTTTCTCAGTCAATTTTGTTGCATCTGTAATTTTTACATTGTCCTCTAAGTACCTTGCAAATAATCTTAAAGCTTGCTCATAACTTGCCATTGTTTTTCGTGATAAGTTTTTTGATTGACAATAATTAATAAATTCATCAATTTGCATATCAATTTTTCCCATAAAAAATAGACCTCCCCATTATCGATATACCACAACCAATAAATGGAAAAGTCTATTACTTTCAAAAATAATCCTTTATATGTTTTAAAATAATTTCAAACTAATTCCACAAGGCTTTTTTAATGATAGGTCGGTGTGGAATTTCCTCAAAGCCTTGATTTAAGCTAACAAGCCCCTCTGTTTTGTAATCTTAATTTGTCAGCTACCATCGCTATAAACTCACTATTAGTGGGTTTTCCTTTAGCATTATGTATGGTATAAAGCTAGTTATATCAACGTTTCACAAATATATTTCATTAAATTTACCCTTATATCAGTTGGTTTAGGCAATTATTAATAAGTCGCCTATTATTTATAATAATATTGTAACCTTTAAGTTTATTAATTGCAATATCTTTATGTGACATTTTAATTGTGTATGTATAAAAAAAGAAAAAAAAGACCTCATGCAATTAAGCATAAAGTCAATTTTAATTAATGTAAATTACTTGTTATTGGTTGTGATATTGCAACTTTTTGAACTAGTTCGTTTCCCTCAGCATCAACATACTTTATTGGAGCTGGTACTATTTCTTCAACTGGTGTTTTTATACTTGCTAAATCCGCAACTATTACTTCTTTACCAGCATTCGCAACCCCTGCTATAGATTTATTAAGTAATAATATATCTGAATCACTTAATTTTGTTTTAACTTTCATAGCCTTAATAAAACTAGCTAATTTATTTTCAGCTAATTCTCCAAGCCTTCCATCTTCCTCAAGACTATCATAAATTAATTTTGCTAACTTTAAGTCCTTTTCTAAATTGACAGAACCTACTTTCGCTACTATAAATTTAAATACTTGTGGTGCTATAAATCCTATGACTGTTGTTACTATTGTTAATAATGCGGTTAATATTGTTGTTATCATTTAATACACGCTCCTCTTATTTTATTATTTCTTTAAAAGACTCAAAACCTTTGGCTTTTAGTTCTTTAATTCTAATATCTGCATTTGTTTCATCCGAAAAACTACCTGTGATCACCCTATAAATATTACCTTTATTTGCTGCTTTTACTGCAACTACTGGTTTAGTTACTACAGGTGCTTTTATTGCTTGTCCTGTAATTCCTTTAACAATACAATCAGCAAATTTCTCTGCATTATATTTAGCCATATCATTTGTATCCATAAAGCAACATTCTACGAGCATAGATTTCATATTCGTATGGTTAATTACATATAATCCTTTTCCATCTTTTATACCTCTATTTTTTAATCCCATGCCTACAATATTATTTAAAGTTCTTATAGCTTCTGGAAATGCTTTAGCACCATATGTAAATACCTCTGTACCATATCCACCACCAGCATTTAAATGTATTGCAACATATAAATCACCACCATTTTTATTAGCAGTATTAGTTCTATGTGATAATGATTCAATTACACTATTCGCACTATCACATGAACAAATTACTACTGTATGCCCTAGTGTTTCAAGCTTAGATTTAATTTTATAGCCTATTTCTCTAGTACAATCTTCTTCTCTTTTCCCATTACCTTGACACCCTGTATCTGCTGAACCTTTAGCAATACAATGTCCCATATCTAAAAGATATTTCATATTCTTAACCTCCCATACTCATTTTTATTAAAACGCCAATGACAAATAAACTTACTGTTACAAATATTCCCATTCCCCACCGAACAGTAGTTATAAAATCATCCATTTTTTTTATTAATCCACTAACATTCACCTTAAATTCCCTACCATCTTTTTCTTGACTTACAATTCTTGCTTCATGCTCATTTAATCTTGATTCATGGTCTAATAACGTCTCTTTTATATATCCATGCTTTTCTTTGCATAAATTTTCATCAAATTTATCTTCCATATTTATCACTCCTTCCCCTAAATTTTTTATTGCTATTTATCCAAAAATGAATTATACTGTAAATATAACCCATTTCAGATTTTCAGAAGGTTTGTCCCCCAAAACGAGTCCTTCTGCATTATTTTTTTGCATTAAAAAAAGGACTAAATTAATTTAGTCCTTTAGTTATTTATTGTAACTATCTACTTTACATCATTTACATAATATGTTTTTTTTTATTAAACATCACTTTCTTTTATTTATGCGGGGTATTGATTTTATATTGTGCCCTGCAATTTTCTATTTTTTTTACATAAAAATAAGACACTATTTCTAGTGCCTATATTATATTATTTGACTTTTTAGTTATATCTCAATATATTCCGCTTCCATAACTATCAATTTATTTTAATAAAAGTAAGGTATTATAATATCTACATTCATTAAGTATCAACTATCAATTATCAAGCATTAATCATTAATCATCGTTGAATGCAAAGGTGAAAGGATTTCCACGTCCAGCCTTTGCATTTCTATTCTTTGTAAATTTGAAATCATTTGCTTTACAATATTTACATAATATTGTATTCTTAATAAGAGCTAGATTTTATTCATCTAATAAAAGTTGCAGGGCACATTATAAAATCAGTGTTACTGCAACTTTTCATTTGTGTTAAAAATAGACACCCTTTCGAGTGCCTATATCTTATTATTTAAATATAACGCTGACGTCGACATATTTTTCTATTGCGTACTAACTTTGGACATGTAAAAAGACACCCTTACGATGCCTATATTGCATTATTTAATTTGAATACTCTAGAATCTTGGTTCTTTCCCTTGACTTACCAATTCATTGTTTAGAAACGTGCTACTATAAAAGCTTAATATAGTATAATTTTTAGTAGGAAATATTGCATTCATCACCTGGGTTACCTTTTCCTTAACAACTACTTCATCGTCTATCTGCCAAAAATGATGAATCAATTCTTCTAGATACGTCATTAAGATTACTTCTTCATCTCCTCCGTATTTAGGATGCCTCCACCCATATACGCTATATACAATTAAACATATTTTATAACCGATTGCTTCACTATCTTCTAGATTATATTCAAAAGATCCCTCATTTGTAAATAATACCACCACGTTTCTTAAGTCTTCTTTTTTTAAACCTTCTTTCTCTAGACACATTGCTACACCTGCTAAAGCAATTGTAAATAAAAAAGCTTCTCTGTCAGTATATTCGCACGTTGTTCTTATTTGTATTTTACTTGCTAAAAGTTCTGGAATTGTTATTCCCTTACCAATAATCATATTTTTAAATTTCCCCACATCATCACCCCTTGAGTAATAATTCAATATCAGTAGAGCGTTTCGTTCTTTTTTATCCTGTATTCAGTGCCTTTTTTTATCATTTTTAAAACGTCTTTCCCTAATTCTCTGTTATCTACCTTAACGCAGATCAGTTTGTTCGTATTTATCATCTTATCAGTAATCATAAAAATCCTCCTTAATTTTGTGCATAATAAAAGAACGCAGAGTTTGCATAAAAATACATTCCTTGTGTTCTTTTATTAGTTATATTATTTTGTATTCAAATATTGTAGCTTAGTCAACATATTACCCGAATACGTCAATAACTAAACTGTATCCATGTTAAAAATGTCATCAATTTTTAACAAAGATATAGTTGATTAAGTACTTCCATAACTTTGATTTTATTTTTCCTTCTTCATAATTACTTTTATCGTGCTTGATACTAACACTTCAATTTCTTTATCTACTATTAGTTTTAAAGGATTTATTCTTTCTTTTTTTATATTTTCAATCTTAACCATAATTAAAACCTCCTATTACGTATTAACTTTATATTTGCGTATAACTTTGACCTGTTGTTGCTACTCCTATTAAGCCTTCTGCCCTATTAAAATTATCTGTTAATACTGCTGAACCTGCAACATCAATTTCAAAATAAGTAAATATTGGTCTGCTTATATTGTTACTCCCTTGCCAAAAATGTTCAAAAGTACAATATCTGCCCATTACAGTAGGGATTCTACTGTCTGTAACTGTTGTAGTAGTTCCATCTGGACAATTCACAGTGATGGTATTACCACTGACACTCCAACCGATTGGATACTCGGTAAAATTATCTAACAAACAAGGAGTAGGATAGACATAAGTTGCCAAACCTATCATCACATTGTTAATAAATAGTGTAATTTGTACATTATAAGATAAAAAAAGCATATGCAAGGAACCTTGAGTTATATTAGATATAGCCGTCATCCCATTAGGGTTACATATTAAAGCTGCTACTCCACCTATGTCACCTGTTGTAAATATTACTTTAGCTTTCATTCCACTAGGTACACTACCTATATCTACTGCGGAATATTTTGCAGTTTTTGCCATACCAGTCCAAGGTGCGTAAAGTTTATTATTCGCAATATATTGATAAGTATAATTAGGATATGGTTCTCTAGGACTCTCACTTATGGGTTGAGGAAATAATCCGTTTACTTTATATAAACCTAACATAACTACTTTCTGTTGCATAGGGTTTCCATTTGCTAAGAAGACATCGGTTTCTAAAATATTTGCAGATGTTTTAGGAGTAATAGCGTTTGCATTAGCAGTTTCTAATACCAAAGTATACCCATAAGGAAATGCTGATACATCTATATTCATAGCCGATAATGAAATAACACCACTTCTAAATAAAAGACTATAAGGCATAGGGAATATTACTTTTTTATTAACAAAATCAAAATTAATTACATCTAAATTTGCTGTATATAAAATAGCTAATTCTCCATTTGGAGTTCTTTTAACCCTAGTTATGGCTTTATCAATTACATTTGTTGTAGCCACCGAATTTACTCCGACTACTGCAACACTTCCACCTGTCATAGCGGTTTTAACTTCTTGGTCTAAATCGACTAATAATAATGGTGTTGCTTTATCTCTTTTTAAATTATCTTGGCTATCGGTATATGTTTTATCTGTCTTTTGTGTCGCCATACTAGCCATAGAATTAACTATCGATGTATCATTATATACAGATACATCGATATTATTTACCTTGATTTTTCCATTAGTTGTACTAGTTGTAACCGTTGATTTTCCTGCTATTGCAGTATCCATTTTACCAATTTTAGTGGGTAAATCTATTTCGCCTTTTCTTGCTGCAATCATTTCCATATTTGCATCCGCTACATTTAAAGCTAAATCTGCTTTATAAGCACTTTCGATAATATCATAATCATTTTGTATTTGTGCTATTTTTTGTTCTATAGCAGTTATGTAATTTATAGATAAATCTCCACCATTTACAGTTCCGTTTACAGTAAATGCAAACATTATCGTGTTGCTAATAATACCATCCTTTGTAAAAGTTATAGTAGTTCTTACAATACCAGCACACGCTAAAGTTTGACTCATGAATATAATTTGGAACACTCCATTTATTGGGTCTACTATACTAACTCCATTTGACATATTTTGAGAGCAATTTGTGTGGTCTGACTTTTCAAAATTCCATGTAATATCTTGTCCTGTTAAATCCACAATTTCGCCAGCATATGTTAATGTAACTTCCATCTTGGCTGAGTTCGTATCCCCGATTCTATATTGAGCTGGAGTCATAATTGTTTCTTTACTCTGTAAATCAATTTTTACTTTATACTTATTTTCCATTTATATCACTCCTATTCTAGTTATTTTTATATTTTTATTTAGATAAAGCTAGTAAACTCGCTCTTAATGTTCTCTTTTTTGCTAATAAATCTTGCCATTCTTGAGATAGTTTAGTTTCATCAATTCCCAGTAATTTCCATGTTTCTTCTTGAAAATCTGATAATTGATTTTGTAATTGTGATAATGCATCTGTATCTTCTAAAATTTTTTGCTCATTATCCGTAACATCTTGTATATAAAATTTGTTCATATTACTATCATACATATCAGTAAGTTCTACATCATTATTTGAATCTACTGTAATAACCTCTTCATTTTCTTTTAGTCCCCAATTGGAAGGGAATTCTCTGTTATCTCCCCATTGCATAATTTGTGATACTTCACTAGTTAATTTATCAATTATTAAATATTTATTCATTTACACCCTCCTAATATAGTCTTACCATACCTGACCAATCTCCTGCACTTGAAGCACTATTAAATACAGTAGTTGAGTTATTAGTGTGGACATGTGACATGATATATGTTCCATTACTACTACATGAAATATCTATTATTGGTGGGTATCCTAAATAATGATTTATTGTCATAGAATTACCCTTTGGTATAGTGCCTTGCCAATATGTAAAAGTTTGTTTGCCTGTATTAATAGCCGCACTAACTGCTGAATTAACCCAATTTTCGGTAGCTATTACTTGACCACCTATTACACCTTGTGTTTCTGTAAGATTACTTCGCTCTGTACCATTCGCATCAAATAATGCAATGGATGAATTATTATTAACATTCTTTGCTTGTATACTTACTCTTGCCGTACCATTATAATCAAACATGGTTATAAATCCAGCTTCTTTTGCAGTTGTTGCTCCGATATCAACTGCATGTTTTAAACCATCCATAAATAACGTAAGCGAACCACCAGTATTAGTACCATACCCACTCTCAACACCAAGCACAGACTGTATATTTCCATAAATATCATATATGTTTAAAAGTCCACCATTAGCATTTTTAGTAAATTCATTTACTAATGTTGCACCCACTACTTGTCTTATATCCGTACCTGTTATTATGCCACCTGTAATATTTGAACCATTAATAGTAGTTTGACCTGCTGTAGTTAAATTCGTAAATGTAGCATAACCATTTAAATTTAATTTACTTGCGTTTATAGTTATAGATTCTGATGACTGATTTATTGAACTTACAATTGAATTTGAACTAACTTTACTAGTAATTGCCGTATTAGAAGATAAATTTAAGTCGTTTCCAATTGTACTTGATAACTGTGAAGCCGTTATTTCTCCACTTGTAATTTGACTTGCATTGATCGTTAATGCAGTAATTAAAGAACCTACTATATGACCATCAGCTGTAATTCCTACTGTGAATGGACCGTTAAATCCTGTCGAACTATGTGCGAACCCATTTAAGTTCCACCTCCATACATTAACGCATGTATTTTGGTCTGCGGTGTCCATCACATCTATTTCATATGGTTTTCCATTATCATCTTGCCTTATCACTACATTTCCACCTTTTGTACCTGTAATTAAATCAGTAGCATTATCTATTGCTAATTGATAAGCACTAGTTACTTGTACTATTTCTTGCTTAACTTCTTGAATTGAATTATTAATTGAACTTACTATATTATTTTTAAAACTTCCTAATTCAATTTTATCAATTCTTCCAGTTAGATCATTATAAGTAATTGCTATAACTTTAGCCTGTAAATCCATCCCTAAAATTTTGTGACGAATTGTAATAGTATCTCCCATATAAACTCTTTCAAGGACTGCGTAATCTTTATATTCTTCAGTTTTTGAAAGCTCTATAAACGAAACTATATAATTAAACTGAGGTATATCTATCTTATTTGCAATCATATAAGCTTGAGCAGTTGCTAATAATGTTTCTTGGTCTTCACAATCACTAAAATCTACAATTTTAATCATTGGAAATGGAAAGTTATTTATGTAAGGACTATCTATGTATTTTTGTGCAAGTAAAAGTCCATCTTTACCTACAGGCATAAGACGAGTACAAATTGAATCTGTATCTAAATCTTCTTCTATTCCTTCAATATTTTTTCCGTAAGAAACTAATGCTCCACGATTTAATCCTCTGTTTTGCATCAAAGAAATCTGAAAATTATCTCTTATCAGCTCTCCCCCCCAGTTTGCTATAGTACCATCTGTTCCCATTATTGCTTCTACTGGGTTTTTACGTACAAAATATTGAGTTGTTATTGTTGTTACATCACTTAGACTTGTAAAAGGGTGAGGATATTGAGTGTTCGATAAAATCCAATTTAACGCTCCAGCTCCATTAATATTTGTTGGTCGAACATCTTCTAAATTATTTTTTAAAAGGTCATAAAAGATATGTCTCGCATTTACTTGAATTCCATCTAAGACTTTGTGTTTATGGTAGATTCTAAAAAGCTGGCCTTGACTATTTTTTACTATGTTATTATTTAATATATATTTCCATTTTCCATAACTATCAATTGGATATGTAAATTCAATTTCATATGTATCATTATTTTTCTCAGTCGTTATAAATGATTTACATTCACTTAATATTACTAAACCATTATTATTGAAATTCCCTATAGTTGTTTTACTATCATATAAAGTAATCAATTTTTAAACCTCCCCTCTATCAAAAAAATAAACTGAAAATACTTATAAGTACCTCCAGTTCGGTGTTACTTCGATTTTTGAAACATTTCCTGTATAACTTATTGTATTATTTCCCTCTATTAATAAAGGAAAATCTCCTATCATATATTGGTTCATTAATTGACTATCTTTATAGCAATCCATTAAATCAGAATCTATAGTCACATAATTAACTACATTAGTTAAATTTATTATATCTCCATTTATTGTAATCGTTATTGACCCTGTACCATAAAGTTTGATTATAGGTTTACTATTTGTACCAGTTGCATTATAAATCGTTCCTGCACTTGTTAAAGTGATTATAGGGTTATTGATTGAATATTTATGAGATTGACAGTCAAATTGGATCAAAAATGTATGAAAATCTCTAGCAACTAAATCAAAACTTATTTGATTTATTATGGTTGCTTTATAAATTTTATCAGGCTCATTACTAAAAATTACATCTGAAGAACCTGTTAACCAACTACTAATATAATCTATATAACTTAAATCTTTAATCCAAGCTTCACATGTCTTTATCGTACCTTTATAATTTCCTAAGTCTTGAGTTAAGAATCCATCACGTCCATCAATTTCAGTTTTAATAATGTTTTTTTGTGCTCTTACAATAGAGGGTAGTTTACTAATTGTAAGATAATCTAAACTTAAAATATTGTTAAATATAAAATATGCTTCTTCCATTAGTTACTCCCTCCTACTGCTATATTCTGTTGTTTCATATAAAAAGCTAATTGCTCTGCTAAAGCTGGTATACTAGTTCCATTAGTTATTTCTATTTTATCTGTATGTAATAAACTACCATAATTGTTAGTTACACTAGCTTTAGTTCCATCAAGAGTATTAGCATTTACATTTGTAGTTTTAATCCCCACACTCATATCTGTAGTTAAGCCTTTTATAGCTGACACTACTTTAGATTTATTTGCTTCAATTCCTTTGGCTAATCCACCCATAAAATCAGGCATCCATGTTTCATAGTCTGCTAAATCTCCAGTATCAGGAGTTGAGAAATGTAAGAAACTCTTAATTGTACTTGCTACATTGCTAACAGCATTAGTTATTCCACCAATCATACTAGTAATTCCATTTATCATCCCTTGAATCATATCTTTACCATATCCAACCATTTGAGAAGGTAAATTCCTCAAGAAACTAATAGCATTATTGATTCCACTTTTTATAGCTCCAGTTATATTCCCTATAGTTGATGTAATTCCATTTTTCATTGATGTAAACATGTTTGAACCTATTTGCATCATTGTTGATGGTAATTGCTTGAACCAGTTTATCAAATTATTCCAAATATTTTTCGCTCCTGAAACAATGCTCGTACATAAATTAACAACTGTTGTTTTTAATCCATTCCAAGCATTTGAAGCAGTTGAAGTAATGCCTTTCCATAATCCACTCATAAATGAAGCAATTGAATTTAGTATATTACTAGCTCCTGTTTTCAAACCTGTAAAAAATCCTACTACAGATGTAACCATACTCGAAACTGTATTGCTTGTAGAAGTTTTTATATTATTCCATGTGCTACTTATAGAAGTTCCTATGTTACTAAAAATCTTTTTTATATCTGCCCATAATTCTGAAGCTTTAGCTTTTATCGTATCCCAATTTTTATACAGTTCATAACCTGCTATTACAAGTAAAGCTATTCCAGCTATAATTGCTAGTATTGGTAACATCAAACTCACTGCTGTCACTTCTACTGCTCCCATTGCTACAGCTATAGGTGCAAATATTGCTCCTAATGTTTGTAATACAGAAATACCACCGACTAATGTGCCTATTACTGCTACAATTGCTAAAACCGCTCCAACAAATTTTGGATTTTTAGATATAAAATCTGCTATAGGTGTAATAATTTTAGCTAAACCTTCTGCCATTTTAGTTAAAATTGGTAGTAATGTAATTCCTATAGTTGTTTTTATTGAAGCCATCTCATTGTTCATTTTCTTTAATGAACCACCATAAGAATTTAAATCTGTTTGAGCTGAACCTGAAAACCTTTTATTCAATCTATTTTGTACTTCAGCCATTGTTATACCAGCTTTTGAGCTATCCCCCATTGTTTTAACTTCAGCTTTAGTTAATATTCCAAGTGATACAAGTGCCTTGCCTTTACCATGGTAAGCATCAGCAACTAAGTTAGCCGCACTTACTAAACTTGTATTTGTTCCAGCCGCAACATTTGCAATAGTTCCTTCATTCTTTAAAGCATCTCCAGCAGATATTCCTTTTTGTGTCAACGCAGTTAAAGCATCTTTTGCTTCACCTTTAGAATAATCTGACATTTTAGTAATACCATCTGTAAAATCTGCTATATCTTTTTTAGCATTTTGAGCTGACACACCTTGATTTTTTAATAAGTTTGTTAGTTGGTCAGTAGATTTTTGAGCACCAATTGCATTATCTACTGCACCTTTTAAATATGAACCGACTGCAATTCCTACAACTCCAAAAGCAGTTTTTAAATCGCCTAAAGTTAAGTGCAATTTCTCTTGAACACTTGCAAACTTGCTCGTTTTAGTTGTAGACTCTGCTATTTGTGAATCAACATGTGTTAAACTAGTTCCCATATTATTAAGTGAAGTTCTTGCTTGATTTAATTTTATTTCTAAGTTTTGTGTAGCTGTTGCATCTTTTCCTTTAGTTTCAACGCTCTTTAGATAAGCCTTTTCTAATACTTCTATTTTTTGTTTTTGTAAATCCATAGTTTTACTTATGTTTTCTGATTTTAATTTTAATTTATCTAATGCAGTACCATTAAGTCCTATTGCACTTGTATTTAATTTAAATTCAGAATCTAATACCTTCATGGATTTATTAATTGCTCCAATTCCACTTTGAAAACCTGTGTTATCTAAGCCTATTTTTATTGCTAATGCACCAATCTCTTCAGCCATATATTTCTCCTTCCCACATAAAACAAAAACACTCTAATTTAAGAGTGTCCATACATTTATTTTATAAGTTTTTATTATAATAAGCTTAATACATTTTCTAAATTTCTTTTGTATTCTTTATTTGCCTTATAACTTAATAAATGAAGATAATGATTAATGTCCATTTCATCTATATCATTCATTTTCCAGTCATTTTCTAATAAATTTAAATATAATTCATCAATCCATTCACTTAAGCTCAGCTTTTCGCCTGAGTTGCTACTTGGTGGGAAACGTTTCTAACGTGTCTGTTGCTGGATTAACTACACCTTGTATAGTTTCCATAAGTGTACTATTTAATAAATTTGCATTTAAATTATCATAAAAGAAATCCCTATCAAATTTATTGCCATAGATTTTACAAACAAAATCAACTAATCTATCTAAATCTTTTCCTTTTATACTATCTAAATTCATTTCTTCTGTGATGCCGATTGCTTCTCTTAATATTCTTGATTTAACCTCTACTGATACATATGTTTTTTCACCCAATACTAAATCCATATTGCAAAACCTCCCATTTTTATTTTAAAAAGAGGGTTTATCACCCTCAAATTATGTATTATTATTATATTGTTACTTTGTCATAAACCGTTGCTAAAAAAGTGTCCGTTATTGGAGTTGTACCCGAATCTTGGTCAGCACTAAACTTCCATTTACCATCTTTTCTCGCCATAAATCCACCTTTAAGTTTAGGAGTTGCAAACTTGCTTTTATCTTCTTGGGTTGCATATTCTTCAGATAATTCTTCAAAATTCCCTTTCAATAACCACACATATTTATACTTTAAATTACCTTTCTTAATTTTAAAACCTAAAGCGACGTAAGGTGCTACATCATCAACATTGTAAGCCATAACTCCTGTTACTGGGTCTAATGTATGTCCTAATAAAACTGCTTGCACCTCTAAAGGTAAATCCTGTGTTTCAAATTCTACATCTATATCTCCTAAGCTTGTAACCCTTTCTACTTGTCGATTATTTGCATAAAGACCGTCACTATTTGTTTTTGGAGTTATTTTGACATTTATTAAAGGACTTACTGGTGTTACTGTGCCATAAGTTTTAAGCCCCTCATCTAACATTACTGCATATACTAGGTTTTCTACTCCGATTGGAGCGCTATTTACTGGTGTTGTCATATTGTAAAACCTCCCGATTATTATTTTTGGGTATAAAAATAACACCCTTTTAGAGTGCTAATTATATGTCCTCGTTTTTTATTACTCTGATTATTTTATGAAACGTTTTTGTATCACTTTCATACATTTCAGTTTCATAATTTCTATGAAAATCTATATTTTTTAATAATGTTTTTGTCTGCGTTACTATGTCTGTATAATTATCTTTTGACCAAATATCTATTTGTACATGATGTTCTGTATTTGTTTCTTTGTTATTAGCCCAACTACCACCTTGAGCTATTAACTCAAAAAAGGTTATATAAGTTGTTTCTATTCCCTGATAATATAACGAACATACTGGTATTCCTAATGGTTTAAGAGTGGCTATTATTAATTCATTCATTTCAATCCACCTCTTAATGTATCCTTTATTATTTCCATAACTGTAGTTTTATTTTTTAAATATGCCACTGATAAAAACGGTCTTGATGGCATTTTTGTAGTACCGAACTCGACCATAGTGCCATAAAATACTTTTGTATCTTTTTTATCTACTCCGATTAAAACATATTTAATGCCATCTTTAGTTTTAATACCACTAATTTTTATAGCTTCTCTTAACTTTCCACTTTGGTCTCCGAATAAACTAGTGGCTTTAGCATCCGATAATACCGGTTCTCCTGCTTTTTTTAACGCTTGATTAGTTAATTTGTTTACATTAGCATTCATAGCATTTAATTTTTCAATTATTGCATCAATACCTTCTAAAGAAATGTGATTAGCCATTCAAAATCACCTGCCCCATTATCTCAACATATTCATTGCTTTCACTTACATTATTTACATCAATAATTTCATAAAAATCATTTTTATATCTTATTCTCATTGTGTCTGTTATTGTTTTATCTCTTCTATATCTAATTACAAATTTTGTTATGCTCTTATCAAATAATTTTCCTGCTTTAAACATTTGTGTGCCACTCATATTTGATACTTTAGCAAAAGGTGAACAATATATATCTTCTGTGTTTTTTGGAAACCCTTGAGCATCTTGTCCAATTGTCAATATGATTATTGATATTTTCTTATTTAATTCTCCAACATCTATTTTCATAATTAAACACCATAACAATATTTCAATTGCAATATAATACTTTGTAATGTCAATCTTGTCCTTGTTTTTACATCTTCTAAAGTGCTTCTATTATTATAAAAATCCATTAATAACACTAATACATAAAGCTTTGCTAAATCATTTGTATTATCAAAAGTAAAATCGGTAGCATTTAATAAAACTGTTTCACTTGCTTTTATTAATGACTGTATTAATAAATCTTCATCAGTATAATCAGCTTCTAATCTTAAATATAATTTTGCTTCTTCCAAACTTACTATCATTATTATCCCCTCCTAAATTAAAATAAGAAGGGAATTTAAATCCCTTCCATTATTAAACGATTGTGATTTCACCATAAACATAAGACTTATCACTTGAATCTATTTGTATACAATCTATGTAAGTTATAATTCTTGCAACTGTAACATTAGATAAGAATCCTACAGATTTATCTGAACTAAATAAATATTGACCGTTGCCTGCAAATTTAACTGCGTCTTGTAAATCACCATATATAATTGGTGCTACTTTTGTAGTAGTTCCAGTAGTTGGAAGCATATCGTTAGAGAACACATTTACAGGATACCCCATAAATAATCTTTGAGTTGCATTAGTTGGTGATGGTTGAAGTACAGGTCTGCCGTATGAATCCAATGCAGAATCAAGCATATCGTAAGCATCTTGGTTCATTGTTATAGACATGTTTGTTAATACTGCTGGATTTAAGTCCTTATTAATTGATTTTTTCAATGCTTTCCAATCTGCTAATGCTTTTGTTGTTTTTCCTGTTTTTATAATAGATAATCCTAATGCATTTTGAGTTACTACTAATTTCTTAGCAAATACTTCTGCGACATAAGATATAAGATCATTATCTGTAAGTCCTAAAAGTGTATTAGAAAGACTTATAAATCCTGCTTTTTCTTTAAGTGAGAAAGAAACTTGCTTGAATTTAATATCTGAAATATCACCAATTGGTGTTCCATCTGCAAAATCTACAAGACCTGTTACTGTATCAAAATTTTCTACTGGGAATGTACCTGTTAAAGCTGTTACAGGCATATAACCTAATACTTCTGATAATGACTTATATTGTCTTACTAATTTTGTAATTTTAGTTATAACTTCTACTGGTAATATATAACCTTCACCATTTGCTCCGCCTACTAGTAATGCGTTTTCTGCTTCTGTTAATCCTTTACCCATAGTCTTTTTAATCATTGCTCTTATTCCTGATGCACTCTCTTTTATTACTTTGTCTTGTATTTCCATTACAACAACATCTCCCTCTTTATTTTCTATTTTATTTTTTGCTTCTAACACTTCTTCTGCTTCTTGCATTTCTGCGAATTCTATTTGTGCTTTAAGATTCTTTATTTCAGAAATTGAGTTTTGTATTTCCTCACTTTTTTCTAATTTACTAGCACTTGCCTTAACCTCACCTAATTTAATTTTTAGTTCTGCACTTTTTAACATATATAATCCCATCCTTAATTTTTATTTTTAAATTCTTGTTCTTTATAGACTGCAATAACAAAAAGTCCCTATTTTTGGACATAAAAAAAGAACCTATATTTTATAGACTCTCAAGTTCTAACTTTGCTTTTAATAATTTAAGTTCATCTAATTTATTATTAGGTTCTACTTGAACACATTCACAACTACAGTTAATACAACTGCAATTTGTGCAACTACTACATAGACAACCACATGATTCAGGTGTTACAACATCATTTTTAATTACAACATCTTCTACCTTTTTGAGTAATTCTTTTGGAACTTTATTATAATTTATTAAGCTTGAAATACTTGCAACTGCTTTATTTGCTTCCACTACAGTTACATTAAAATATTTACTTGCTTCACTTCCAACTATCCATGTTTCTGCATCTACTAAAGCCTGTATAGTTTCTATAGTGCAACCTGTAGCTAGTTTCTCAGCATAAATATTCATAATGCCTAATTGAATCTTATCTAAATCACTTGCCATCTGAATCATATCTGTAGCATTACCTTGAATACAACATAATGGTTTATGTATCATTAAGAATGAATTGCTTGGCATGATTATTTCATCACCAACCATTGCTATTACACTTGCAATACTTCCTGCGAGTGCATCTATATAAACAGTTTTATTACATTTACTTCTCTTTAATATATTATAGATTGATATTCCTGCAAAAACTGAACCTCCACCACTATTAATATATATATTTAATGGTTTTGTATCATCAATTTCACCTAATATATCTAATATATCTTGTGGGCAAGTATCTGTATAATCATATTTCATGCTTTCATCACTAACTATATCCCCATAAAAATATAATTCTTGTGATTGGTCATTAATACTGTTTTTAAATTCAATACATTTATTTTTCACTATTCTCCCTCCTTCCACAAATATTTTATTAGCTGATTGCGTAATTCAGCAATCATTGAACCGCCTAACTTTTAAACCGTTAGGCTTTTATATTTTCCTCCACTGTGAGAGAATAAATGTCACTACA